>Ga0068861_100000031_pt1 | contig 66936 bp, 102 predicted proteins | sample KBSSwiS42_FD_66593 | JGI IMG/M metagenome (GOLD analysis project Ga0068861, IMG submission 66593) | Switchgrass rhizosphere microbial communities from Kellogg Biological Station, Michigan, USA - KBS Switchgrass S4-2 | ecosystem: Host-associated > Plants > Roots > Rhizosphere > Soil ...
TTGGGGGCCCGAAATTGCTCTGCCGAGACTCTTGAGGAGTCCCGAGAAAGGCACCAGAGGTGCAGAGGAGTAAGTCACATTCGACGCTAAGTTTTGCTCTGTCATAGGAGCAGCCGCCGCAGCGGAATTACGAAGGCCGAAAAACTGCGCCTGCTGTTTGAGGCTTTGCAATGCGGTCTGCATGTATGCGCCAGCCCACTCAGCGTCCTTTTCGCTATGCAACTTGCCATTTAACTTCATGTCGTTCAAAGTTCCGAGCAGAAGCGCTGGAATTTTCCAACTTTCAAAACCTCCCCGCGCCCAAGGTAGCGCAGCGATAACTTTGCCATCCGATCCACGGTATTCGATAGCGCCAATGTGATGCCCTTGTTTTGCCCACGCGTCACGCTCACCTTTGCCTTGCGGCCCTGCACCTGTGATATCGAATCCAGCGCCATCCTTGTCCTTTGAAGCCAGCAACGCGCCTAGGATGGTCAACCCGATGGTTCCAGCAACGCCCTCGATCATGCGTTGGCGAACGCTGTAATCGGTGCCTAGGGATTCCGTGTAGAGCTTGCGAGGCTCGAGGCGCTTGGCGTCCATGGAATGCGCCAGGATGCGCGCTAGGCCCACGGGAGTGAAGGCAAAAGAGCGGTTGAGCAGATTGGCCGGCACGGCTACGAACCCCGTCAACATCCGGCCCAACAATGGCCAGTCTTTGCGCGAGGCTTGAGCCGCACCTTTCACGGTCTCGGCCAGGAAGTTCGGGAGATCGAACCAGTGACCCTTCTCGCCCTTCCAGTTTCCAAGCTCGTAATCGGCTTCAAGAGTCGTGTGTTTTAGCAACTTCTCGCCTGCGCCGGGAACGTACTCTTCCAGCGTGTCGCGAATAAATTGGTTGCTAGCGTCGTGAGCGATCAACCGCGCTTCGTCAGGTTTGTATTCGCCTACCTTCTCTGCGTAAACCTTCTGGCCTATCATGTCGGCCTCGTGCATGAGGGTTGCAGCCTCCTTCACGCTCATGCCAGCCTTGGAAACAAGTTCCCGCATGGCCACTTCATGCGTCAAGAATCGCTGAATCACCGTGTTATGCGCTTGGTCCATCGCGGACAAGATGCGTCGCACCATGTCGGTCGAGGACCATGTTGCCGTCATCGCGGCCTTGGCCTTGGCGAGAGGCTTAGCGTTCGGATCACGCAACGTCTCCATCGCATCGGAGAACGACTTGTGAAGGTTCCCAATGTTGGATAGTTCTCGAACCTGTTTGGAAGCAAAGGCGTCATTGCGTGCCGACACTTTGAATTCATCGACAAACCGTTTGTAAGCCTCAAAGAAGTTCGAAACGGTGTGCTTCATCAGCCCAGCGGCTTGACCCATCGTGAGCTTTCCGGTCGCCACATCGGCCAAGAGTCCAGCGTTCGCCACGCCAAGCCGGGAGATCATGCCGAACACGGGAGCCGTGGCATTTTGCCCAAACGTCGAAGTGCTGGAAAGTGCGCTGTTCGTCCACGACTTCACCAAGATCTCACGCATGGACTTGGGAATCTGTGCGTGCTCAAGGATGCGCTCCATTTTGGAGATCGCCAGCAGCCTTTCGTGCGGAGAAGGCGACTGCATCTTTTCGTCCAGCGCAGCAAGTTCCCGCCACTTCTCAGGGGACAGCTTGCGGAATCCAGACGCTTCGGCCAACGCTTCGAGAACGCCCGTCGGCTCTGCGCCCGCGACCTGTGCAGGGTCTAGGTAGGAACGAATCGCCTTCTCGACACTGGCGAGCGTGGCCTTGTTGAGATCCAGACCTTCGGCAGCTTTGCGGAACGCCTTCACGTTTGCTTCCGTCCAGTGCCTTTCCAGCCGGGAGCCGATCCAGTCCACGTAAGCCTTCGCCTGCGAGTCGGTGAGCCCCCATTCCTTGGCCGCATCTATAGCCACTTGGCGGCGCATCGCAGGGTCCTGCTGCTGGGATTTCGCGAGCCGGAATTGTGCGGCGATAATGCCCTTGTCGAGGCTTGACCGTTCGACTTGGCGGAAGATTCGATCCGTTTGGGTTGCGGAGAGGGTCTGGCTTTTGCGATAGAGGCGATCCAGCAGCGTCCGGGCATCTGCCGGGGGCACTTTCAACGCTTCGAACTGCGGAAGATACGTCTTCACGAATGTATCGCGATCCATGCCAGGATTGATGTCCTTCACCGCCTCATTTGCCAGCTTGCGAATCTCGTTCTCTTTCTTCTCCGTGTTCAGCCACTCGGTTTGCGACTTGTCGATGGAGTCGATAATGTCCTTCGTGACTGCCGTCGCTTTTGCGGTCTTGTATTCGTCGCTGTTGATTCGCTTCTCGCGGGCTTCATCCCGTGCAAGCTTGCGTGCTGCGTTCGCTTTGTGCGTCTCGTGCGCCTCATCGAAAACTCGCGATGCCAGCTTGTCGGAGACGCCCAGCTTGCGCATCTTCTCGGTAAACGCGTCCAATGGCTCTGGCTTCTTCGCCTGGGCCTCGTACGCCTCTTGAATGGCGCTCTTGGTGCGTTGCTGCGCTCCCTTCTCCCGACGCGCCTTGAGCCGGTCTACGAGCCTTTGAGCTTCTTCGTCTCCGCGCGTGGCGTCCTTGATGTCCTTGACGTTGACGCGGGCCTTGTTGCCAGTCGCGTCCTCCAAAGCGTCCAACTTACGAAGGGAATCTCTCAACTCAGCCTGAACCTTCTTGATCTCCGTGCGGATCTCTTCGACGGACATATCCCCGCCTTCGGTCGCTGCATAGCGCTTCTTGCCTTTTGGCTCCTTTGGGAGCTTGGCCTGCAATTCCTCCAGGCGTGCCACTTGCCCCTTCAAATCCTTCGTTAATGCACTTTGCTGGGAGGCGATCTCCGGCTCAACGCCTTTCTTCCATCCTTGAGCGACGGTGTGTTCTTCCTGCTGTTTCGCCAACTCCTCGGCTGGCGCTTCAAGGATCGCGCTTGCGGCCCTTTGGCCCGATGGCGTCTCTGCCTCCTGGGCGATTCGCTCTTCGACTTCCCGGCGCACGTCTCGGGAGTTCTGCGATGCTTCGAGATTGGCAGCCTTTTCCTTTCCCTTGGCGGTTTTCGCTGCGGCCTCGGCTTTAGAGGCCTGGATTTGACGGTAAGTGTCCTCGAATCCCTCCTGATTCATGACCCACTTGCGAGCCTGGAGGATTCGGCCAGCGGCCCCGAGAGATGCGAATGTGCCAACGCGCACATGATTTGCCATGTCGTGAGTCAAACGAACTAGCGAGAAATCCCCGGTCTTGTGGAAGTTCCGAACGGCGTATTGCATCAGCGCCGATTGCAGCATCACGCCCCCGGCTTCGTAAGTGGGGAATGCATCGCCTGCATCCAGTTGAGTACGCGCTAGCATGTTCACGAACTCGTGACCGTAGGATTGGTTGCCAATCATTTTGTTGACAACCTTGCGAATTTCCTTGGTGTTTTCTGGGGTAACTGGCGGCAATCGACCATCTCCGGCCGTATCCGAACCCGTGACATCAGCAAGGAAATCGGTCACGTGGTTATAAAGTTTACTCGCGGACTGACGTGCCTTCGCCGTCTCCGAAGGACCGCCGAAAACCTGCTCAACTTCGCGCGGGTTGTCCTCGAAGAACTTCTCCGCGTTTGTCTGCCATTCATCATAGGTTGTTCCCCCGGTCCCCGAAATCCCAGGGCGGTGCTTCTCGCCTTCGTGTCCCGCCTCGGGATCGCGCGTGGTTCCCTTGAGGGGCGCACGGGATGTCTGGGCGTAACGGCGCAGCTCGGGATAATCATGCCCGCGCCGCCGCTCGATCATGTCGTCAATCCGCTCGTCCAAAGCCTCGGGGGTCTCGAAGGGATTCTTGAGCAATTCCCGCATGTGATCCTTCACCCCATCGCGAATTTCTGGACGTAGGCCCCTCTGCCATTCCCCAGGCTCGGTCAAAGATCTCCAGTCCAAGGGTCCGGCTGGCTTGGAGGGAAAGGGGGATGTGCGGACGTCCCGATCCCATGCCAACATATCTGCAAAGATACTGGCGTAAAGATCCTTCCGCTCTTGGGACACTTCCCGAAGAGAAGAGAAATCCGCTTCTCCTGGGAGGACCATAGCACTGCCTACCGCCAAAGCCTGCAACCGAGAACGCCACTTCCGGAGACGAGAAAGCTCATGCACCTGCTCGGGAGGAAGTTCCCCCGCCTGCTCTGCTTGCTCCAGTTGCGCCAGTCGCATGGACTTGGCTTCATCTTCGTCATGGAGGCGTTGGATCTCGCGGGCTTCGCGATCCTTCGCGATCCGCATTCCCTGCAACTGGCCGCTCGTTTCCTCCTCGATCTTGCGAATGGAATCCTCGATCTTGCCGAACGCTTCCTTGAGTGAGTTGCCGTAGTCGCCTTTCGCTGCCTTGCGTGCAAATTCCTTTAGCTGGTTCGTCTCTTCGCCAGACAACTTCCATTCGGACATCGTGCCGTTGGCGTGGAGGTTCGCAGCTTCGTAGAGAAGGGCGTTGAAAACCTTGCGAGCTTCAACATCGGATGGCTTGCTAGTTGAGCGGCGCAACGCCAGTGTGATCTTTCGAAGAATCTCCCCGCGATCTTTAGCCGAAAGCTCCTCGCCATGGAGAGCATGGAGAGCGGCTTTGATTGCTGCTTTCGCGGCTGGATCATTTTGGCGGTACGAGCTGGAAATGGCTGTGTAAGCCGCTGTCTTAGCCGCTTCGTCAATGGCGTTGGATGCTGCCAATTGCCCACGCATCCTTGCAATGAATGCGTCCTGATCTACAGGAGACATCTCTTCAAATGCCTCGTGGAGATTTGGCGACACGGAAAGGGTTAGCTTGCCGTCGGTGTCTCGGTCGATGGTGTAGAGTCGGTCACCGTCGGAGAGTTCTTTGACTTCCGCTCCTGCACCTTTTCCCATGCCTTCCACAAGGCGTTTGAAGCTCCTGCGGGCGTTAACTTCATCCGGTGCCAGAATTTCTGCACCGCTTCGCTTTCTTGATTCGGCTTGTCGCTCATTGAATTCCCTTTCGTTGGTTCGGATTGCTTCGCGGACACGTCCCCAGAACCGCATGAGTTCCGTGTCTGTCGGGTCAGTTTTGCCCGTGATTTTCTGCCAAAGTTTTTTCAGCCACGCTACGAACTTGCCGCCCAAGGAATCGGGAGGAAGTTTCGATCCTTCCTTGATTTGTGCCGCAACCCATTCCTCTTCCGCAAGTGCTCGTTGTGCATCGTTCGTTCGCCAGTCCTTGAGGCTGTACAAATCGGCGATGGCGTCGAGTTCGAACTCCGGTATTTGCTTCACCAATCCCTCGTATTCCTTCCAAAGCTCAGGATGCGCTGCCTTGATTAGGTCTTTGCCCTTGTGGAATAACTCATGGGACATCCACTGATAAGCCGCTTCCTTAGCCGATTGACCGGGGAGGCGTTTCATGTTCGCGGCAATCGTGTGAATGATGCCGTGCTCCGTGTAAACGGCTGCTCGACTGTCACCCATCGAATCCGCAAGACGGTCGAAATAATCATGCACACGTTGTTCCCCCGAGTGCATACGCCCGTAATTCCGCATCGCTTCCGCATCCTTGTGGACAACCACGGTTCCGGGCGTGAGGCCATATTCACGCTCAATCTCGTGCTTGGCGTTCGTCGCTGCTTCGAGAGGGATGCCGCCACGGGCATATTCAGTACCAGGGCGAACGGCGGCAAAGCGATTCCCGCCTTCGACTTCAGTCTGCGCAAGTGCCTTGTTCGCGTGGAACTGCCTGCGAGCCTCCTCAATTTCGGCTTTCTGACGGGCTAGATCGGAAGGTCTTGGAGGAAGTTTGGCAATCGTCTCTCCAAGTTGAGCCTTCTGCGCTTCGGCGATCTGCTTTGGCGTGAGTTCGCGCGTGCCTTCGAGGTGTTGTTCTCCAACGCGAAGCACTTCATCGAGCGCCGATGTGTAGTCCTTCGAGAGTCCGAGCTTTCCGCGCACCCAATCGACAAACTTAGTCCACGCGGATTTGTCGCCAATCTTGATCTCCGAAAGGATTCGCTGAGTCTCAGGGTGAGACATGCCATAGGCGAGAAGTTCATCGGGGTTCTTAGCCGCTCCGTGTTGCTCCCAGAACTTCCGCTGCTCCTCGGGCAGCGTTTTGATGTGATCGCGTACCGCGCGAACGAGTGCCCACAGCTCAGGATCTTGTTTAGCCGCGCGAACGGTCGCTGCATGAATCAGTTCGTGGAATACCGTCTCTCGGCTTGCGTGCTGCTTGGAAAAATCGAGCGTTGTCTGCTTGCTGCGCGGAACGACCAATCCGCCAACGGTCAGACCTTCCTCGAAAGGAACGCTTCCTTCATGCCACGTGATCGGAAATTCAGTGCCAGCTTTAGCCTGCCGATCCAAGTTCGCCTGGACCTTCTCCAAGATGGCGCGCTCGCCTTCGTTGGTCGTGTTGTCTAGGGCCCACTTCGTCAGACCGTGAACGTCTTCGGCGTGGACTTCGGGAGGGACGATTTCGAAGGGGGACTCGGTTTCGACTTTGGGAGCTGGTTCGGACTCGGGCGCAGTAGCCTGCCGTGCAATCACGTCATTCGCCTGTTGGGGCGTCATGGCGTCCATCTCCTTGGACGAATATCCCAGATCCGCGAGCTGTTGCCGCATATCCCGCGTTATCATTAGCGGAATGCTCGCTTCTGGCGCTTCATCCACTGGCGGCGTCTCGAGAACCAACGCAGCTGGTTCTTGCGCGGGAGGTTCAACGGCAGGCTCAACCGGCTCGCTCAACTCCTCGGCGTTCTTTTGCGTGGTCTGCTCTACGAGTGCCGCCACGCCGGGCATATCAAGGTCTGCAAAGTCCTTGGCTGCGTCCGCGCCCATGACGACGCCTTGTTGCCCTGCGGCCTCTTGCGGAGTCTTTGGGGGCTCTACAGGGGCAACTGGAGGCTCAACGGTAGGTTCTACTGGCGGCGCGGGAGGTTCGCCAGCAACCGACGCAACAGGAGGCTTTGACACAACCGCATCCGGCGGCAAAGTCGTATTGACCGGCGCAACGGGTTCTTCCACCTCTGGAGCGGTTGGGGCGATGGCTTCGAGTTCTCGCGCTTGCGGCTCCGTGAGCTGATTTTCAGGCGTTGTGCCCTTTGTCTGAATCTCCTTTGGCGGCAGGAACGGCATCCCATGGAGTCGCCCCATGAAGGCGTTTAGCAACGCAAACCCAGGGGCATCTTCGGCTGTCTGATGCACAACCGCCCCAGGATCTACTGGTCTCCCTTCTTTAGCTGCATTCCAGAGTTCATTGGTGATCGCCATCACCGTTGCATCAGCGGGCGCTTTCCCCAAGATGCTCGTGAGAATGCTGCGAGCTTGAGGGACGAATCCCACCACGCCACCCATGGCAAATCCTTTGGCTAATTCTTTGGGAATGGACAGGTTCTCGCTTCCTGGAGTCCCTTCCATCTTGGCTTGAGCCGCACCACTTCCTTGCATGCCTGCGAATGCGGTAGCGGACTCAAGAGATTGCGAGGCAAGCTTTTGAGGCGCGAACCTACCTAGGTTTGCCAATGCTTCCTCGCTCGCTACAAGCTTGCCAGCGCCACCGCCGCCGCCGAACATGGCGGGAACGATGCCGAGGAATCCACCCATCTTTGAGGCGTAAGGGTGCGCAGCTTGATCGATGGCTTGCTGCTCCCGCAGTTGCTCCAATCCTTCCTCGCCAAGGACTTCATTCTGTAAGTCTCGCGCTGCCATACCGCCCGCAACGCCGCCAGCGACAGCGCCAACGGGCCCTCCCGTTCCACCAGCAACGCCACCAATGGCAGTTCCAGCGCTTGGGATAAGTTCTGGGAGAAAGGATCTCGCGAACGATCCTCCAGCCGACGACTGACCTTTCAGATAGTCGAAAACCGCATCCGCCGCTTCCTCATCTGTAGGCTTACGGTCTGCGTCAATTTTGTAGCTGCGCCCGTCTTCAAGCGTGACTTTGTACGAAGGCATTAAAGTTCCTCCACGTTCTTGATGCGAAGGGGATTCCCTGGCGCTTGACCCTTGGTGTATTTGTCGGTCAGGTATTTTTCAGCACGCTCTTTGAGGAGATCGCGCAAGGTTCCGAATTTGAGACTGCCACCTTCACCTTTCCCAGGCATCAAGACTCTCTCGTCTGGATTGAGTCCCATCTTGCGCAATACGACATCCGCCGCCGGTTCCTCCTTTTCCTTCACAACTCGTTTATCGGATCGGCCAGTCACGGTATCTTCAATAACGGGTTCAAAACCCAAAACGGAAGGCTTGATGTTCTTGCCGCGAACGACGGTGCGAAGGGCTTGTTCGATCAAGTCATCATTCCCGATCTTGGACAGATTGGATTCGATGGAACTGCGTAAGTCCGTATCTCTTTGCTGGAGGAATGCAGCCATATCAGCAGAATCCCTTTGCCGTTGCTTCGCTTGCTCCACGGCTTCACGATTAGTCAAGTCTGCCTTCGGAATCCGCGTCTCGTCTATGGGAGTAGCCGACAACGGAGCCCCCGGCGGAGGCGCAACTGGCGGACCTTGCGAAGGTCCAGGAGGCGGAGCGACAGGGGTAACGATCGGCCCTGGAGCCGTTGCGACCTGCTGACCCCCGGGAGGGCCTTGCGAGAGAGCGGGAGATGCAGTGCCTGATTGTGGCAGCACTCGGCCTTTTGCGTCTCGAATCACGCCAGTAACAGGGTCCACGTTGTACTTTTCCATGAGACGCCACGGAGGCGCTTCCCCGTTGCGCGTGAAGCTGCTGAGTTCGGACTTGATCTTCTCAATCATAGGCACCTTTAATGCCTCACTGGCGGCATGGATGTCTTCCGCCTTGTAGTTTTCAATCTTTGGCTTGTCGAACCAAGGCTTGCTAGCAGGCGCAACCTTTGTCCGCTCAAGGTAATCAAGAATCTCCTGACTGGAGGGCGGAAGGTTCTCGATCTTATCATCCAAATCTCGTAGGTATTTCACGTCCGAGTCGTGCATTTTCGTCAAGCCGCCCTGACTCTTTTGGAACTTCCATTGCGCAATCGCTTCGTCATCAGGACGGCCATCCCTCATCAAGGCATCGATTTCATGCGGTTTCGCGCCAGCCGTAGCCAATGCGACCCGCTGCTGTCTGGTGAGTATCTGCTTTGCGAGATCGCGCCTTTCCTTCTCGGATTGCGAAGGCTTCTGCCCCATTTTTTCATCGTAAATATCCGCCTGCCACGGGTCTTTGTCTGCAAATGGGTTTTCGTAGCCGAACATCTCCCCGTTGCGATCCCGGAAGGTGCGAAGGATGTTTTGCGACCTTGGTTGCGCTGCCCCTTCGGAATTCTCCAAGATGTACTGCCCAAGACCGCGCTTAAACTCGGGGCCAAGGTCCGGGTACTTCTTGCGCAAGTCATCAACGCCGGTCAAAAACTGAGTCTCCTTTTCGCGAGATCGCTTGGCATCCGCACTCGCCTGCGCTTGATCCAGCAACGCCTGATGATGCGCTTGGAGGTCCGCTAGGCTTAGGCGATTGCGTTCCTCCTGCGTATTCTTCTGATCGAGGAGATTGTTGTAATCCACCTCCTGTTGCAGTGGCTGCGTTTGCGCTTGGCCTTGAAGTCGGTCGTAATCCAATTGCTGTGCCAGTTGCCGCTTCGGAATGTCGTTGTATTCGAGTTCCGTGTTGGCCTGCACGCCAGGAGCCAGAAAGAGCGGTTGCCCTGTAGGTCCAAGGGAAATCAGCGGATTGCCTTGCACGGGTCCACGAGCTTTCCCGAAGAAAGAATCAGGTTTCCCATAAGCAGCGAGCGCCGCCAGATCAGCGAGAGGATTGGCCATGAATTACGTGTTGTAGGGGATTGCGCCTGCCTGCGGTCCGAACGGTTGAATCGCGAATTCTTGCAGGTTTCCGCCGCGATAGGCGCGTGCTTCGTCGTTGAGCAGCTTCGTTCCCACGGTCCAAAGTCCAGCAGCGGATGCTGTGTCGAGACCGTTCTCGACGTTGAGCGCCTGCAAGCCGTACTTCAACGCCCCGAGATTACCGGGAATCACGAAGTCTGTCAGCGCGGTCACTGGGAAGTAACGAAGCTGTGCCAGTACGCGGATGGCTTGCGTCGTCTGCCCGCAGTCGTACCGCCGATAGGAAGGGCGCGTTTCCGTTGGTTGCCAGGATGCGAGTTGCGTTAGACTGGCGTCCGTCTCGCTGAGGGAGAAGACGTTCACGGGGCCGTTCGTCTGCGTCTTCTGCGCACCGGTCAGCGCCGAGTAGTGGTAGGCGCTCTGGATGAATGGCAGCGTCAAAACGAGGTCTTCGCCGGGGATGCCGTTAGGATCGGGCACAGGTTGACCTGTCTCTTGCTGGATGCCGTAGATGCGTACCACCTTTCCGACATCGCTACCAGTCGGATAGAGGCGAATAGAACCGCCAGGGGGAGGAATGTCGTAGATGGTGCAGAAATCGCTTCCACGGTCATCGAGTTGCCCGAAGAACCCGAGTTGCGAGAGCGGAATGTTCGGGTTGAAGAAGCCCGGACCAGTCTGAACATATCGATGCCACTGCGAGAAAACGGGGATTCCAACACCATCCCAATTCGGGCCTAATACAGACAAAAGATGCGGCGGAAGGGTGATGTAGCCGAGCGATCCATCAAAGATGTACTCGTACATCGTGCCCTTCCATTTCCCCTCGTTGATGAACCGTTCGCGGACTTGGTTCAGCGCGGAGATGAACGCGGGAAAGTTTGCGCCTCCCGGCGTTACGTACTTCCAGAATTCATAGGTCGTGTAAAGGTCGCCTACGGTGACTTGGGTGTTCATGTTGCGTAGGTCTTCCCGAAGTCATTCAGCCATTGAGCGGCCATCGGAGTGAGTCTCGATGCAGGCTTGGCAACCGTCATGGGATTGACGAAGTTTCGCGCCGCCTGAATCTTGGCCCAGCCTTCGGAAAGCTCTTTCAGCTTCCCCATGTCTCCACGGGTTGCCGCGTCTCGAATCAACCTGTTGTAGGCTGACCCCATGGCATCGCCTCCCTGCTCAATGTCCTTTTGCGCCTGGAGCTGGTCCACTTGCCCGAGCGTGTTCCGACTCTGGTAAAGCCCCGATAACCCTCCCATATCGTAGGATGGAGAAAGGCTGCCCCCTTGTTGGGTGATGACATCATCAGCCGTTTGAGCTTGGCCGATGCTTCCTCCAAGACGCCGATTGTAGCCAATCCTGGCTTGCGGTTGGATCGGAGGGAAGCCATGCCCTCTGCCATAGGCTCCAGACGTGTCAGGGACGAACGTCTGAGGCGCTACCGGCTGGCCGTCTGGCCCCACGGTTCGGAAGGTCGCGCCCCCTCTGGCTGCCGCGTTCCGATTGCGCAGATCCTCGGGGTTAGGCGCAAGCGGCATCCCTCCCAAGATCGTAGCGCCATTGCGAGCACGTTCCGCAAGCTGCGCCTGCGTCTCCGCCTCTTGTCCAAGCCATTCCCGCCTCCCCGTCTGAGGATTCCAGATGAATTGCCGTTCTGCCATGCACGGAATTTACAGCGTGCAAACAAAACCTGCAAGCCAAAGCACTGTTGCAAGCATTTTGGCCTCAAAGCGCCGCGCCCCTCTCGAGACGCGGCGCAGTATGAGACTCAACTACTGGACAACAATGAACGCTAAAACCAAGCCGGAAACAGCCGACATGATCCACTGACTGAAGGCACGAGATTACGAAAAACCGTCCGGGGCGTCAAGAAAATGTTGACAGGCTATCAGGGGCGAAAGAGAATGGCGGCGTCTGATTGATCCGCTTAAGAGGCAACTTGAGCAATCGAGGACCTTCGAAGCGAATCTTCGGACTGATCCCCGGCTTAGTGTTGCCTCACTAGCCGGGTTTTTCATGTCCAAGGAATCGCCCTTGAGCAGTTTGGTAGCGTCCCTGAGTCGGGCAACGCGGGCCGAAAGCGAATCGAGAGAGCAGAGTTGAGGAGCGGCGTGGAAGCTAGACACGCAGCGTTTGGATAGGAGGATCGGGAGTGCGCGCTGTATAAACCGCCTCCGCGCGAGGGATAGGTCACTGTGTGGCGCAAGCCGTATCACATACCTAGTCTCCCTCAGCAGGGATAGCGTCCTGCCTCCTCAACCCTGCTCTCGTTTAGTCAGAATGCAGAAGCGGGGCGCGAGCACGTCGGATGTGCTTGTCCTGCGCAACAGGACAGCCGTAGTTTCTACGGGTGGCAGTGGTACCTTAATGCCTTCCATGTAGCTCGACGGGAAAACCGGTAACATGCTGGTTGGTCTGAGTTCAATTCTCAGGCGCTCCACTTCTGCATTCTGGCGAACGGTGCCAAGGACTGCTTTTACGGTTCCATCCTTGGCGCAATTGTGGCTCGCGCCAATCCGCCATGCTTACTCCCCGCTCTCATGGGCATCCCGTCGGGGTTGCATGGTCCCGCAAGGGTGTATGACAATACTCAGTCCGCTTCCTATGTACGGCCTAGTTTCTCCAGCGATCTCCCTCACAAGGGGAATCGCTGTGCCCAAGCCTCGAACCGCAAGCCTATCCCGGCAGTATGTCCGTTGACTCTCACAAGCCAAAACTATGAACGCTGATAACATAAAGATGGTGAAAATAGAAGTGACTGACGCAGATATTGCGCAGGGTAAGAAATGCTCTGGAGAGTGGTGCGCAGTTGCGTTGGCGGTGAAGCGATGCCTCGGTATTCCGAGTACGACCGTTGGAGGTTGGGAACTTTGGACGAGGCAACGCTGGGTGAGAACGCCGGAATCCGCCAGGGAGTTCATCAAGCGTTTTGACTCTGGGCGTGAAGTTGAGCCGTTCTCGTTCGAGGTTCCGATGAGGGTTGAAAGTTGGTACCAAAACAAAAATTCAACAAATGACTTGCCATGCGAAGCGGTTCGCATAGAATGCAGGCGTTAACTCTTCGTTACGCGGCTTATTTTAACTTTGCTCAGCGTGGATTCACTCGTCGTTCCTTTATTTAACTTGGCTTTCATTTACGCGACTTGCCTAACTTTGCTTTGGCGCATCGTTACGAGTCTTCACTTGATTAGTCTTCCGTTAACTCAACTCACTCAACTATGAAAACCGCAATCGCAACCCTGAAATCCGCATCCCCCTACAGTCCATCGCGTCAGCACTTCACGCCCAAGCTGGAGCGTGAACTCAACGACGCTTACGAACAGCGCACATGGCGTGAGAAAGGTCACTATGACCCCGATGGACATTTGCTCATTCCTCCGATGATGTTCAAGAACGCCATCGCTGCCGCCGCTCAGTACATGGGCATGCAAGTTCCCGGCAAAGGCAAGAGCACTTACACCAAACATTTCGAGGCTGGCGTGATCATTCCTGACGCCATCACGCTCACTCAGACCCGCGAGAATGTGGAGTCTATCACGCTTTCCCAGAATGCGGACGGCAAGCGAGGATCGGGAACGCGAGTGATGCGCATCTTTCCGATCGTGAACGAGTGGAAGGGGCAACTCAAGATCCTTGTACTGGATGACATCCTTACCGAAGACGTGGTGCGCGAGCATCTGATTCGCACTGGCCAGTTTATCGGCATTGGCCGCTGGCGTCCCCGTCAAGGCGGTATGAATGGCCGCTTCGAAGTGGAGAAATTCACTTGGAAAGACGGGCTTTGATTTTCTGTCTTGGCTTGACTTGTGGTGACTTGCATTTGCTTGACTTAACTTATCTAGTTTTGTCTTAACTTGTCATTCCTTGCAAATGTCTCGGTTAACCTTGTGTCTTCTTACCGCCATTTTACATAGCTTGACTACCCTTGACTTAACTCTCCCATGAAAACCATTCCGTCTCTCTCCGTGGACGCTCAGGCGCTCGCACGCGTGCTCGGAGAATCGCCCGTCGGCGAAGTCGTAACTTATGACGCTCTCTCTAAGGCTATCGGGCGCGATGTGCGCTCGGCCCGTGGACTGCTTTACACTGCCGTTAGAACTGTGATGCGCGATTCCAACGCCGTCTTTGCTGCCGTTCGCGGCGTTGGCTTGAAGCGTCTGGAATCCACCGAGATCGTGAGCGTTGCCACACAGACCGTTCGGCACATCCGCAAGGCATCTGGTCGCGCCATGCAAAAGCTGGCTTGCACGGACCTTTCCAAGCTGAACGAATCCCAGAAGGTGAGCGTGTTCACTCACAATTCCCTGCTCGGAGCGTTACGCGTCATGAGTTGCCAGCCGTCTATCAAGAAGCTGACGGAGGCGGTGAACTCGGCCAATGCCGAATTGCCAATTGCGAAGACTCTTGCGCTCTTCCAGTAACTATTTATGCCTCGCCGCTTCGTGCATTATCTTGTATTGATTTCGCTTTGCTTAACTTAACTTTATGTCCTCGGAAGCGGCAAAGAAACTCGGAGCGAAAGGCGGCAAAAAACGCTGGGAGAAAGTATCCAAGGAAGAGCGTACCAAGCAGATGCGAGAACTTGCGCAAAGGAGATGGAAGAAAGGCTAAGCCAATCCCGGCATTAGAGTTTAAGCTATGAAATTGAAAGTATTCGCAATCAAGGCAACTGGAACCTACGGCGGCGGAATGGCCGTTGTGGCAGCAAGTGAGCAAGGGCAAGCGGAGGCCATTGCCAGCAACATCTTCGATCATGTTTGGAACACTCGGTACCACGTTCCCGATTCCGTGGAGGAACTGCCAGACGTCTTTGCAGACGGACTGCCAAGAGTTCTTTCGCATCACGAACTTGGAGAATAAATTATGAATCTAACTGACGAGCAAATTAAAACGGCGTTCACTGAAGCGAAGCTGGCCGCGCAAGCACTGGCAGAGACGCCAGATAAAGGAGCGTCCAATTTCGACACCGTGACGCTCGCGCACGGCATGAAGAACCGAAAGCTTGCGAGTCTCGCCGGGAAGTGCGGACTCTATGCGCACACAAGTCGCTGGTGCGGATGTTCTCATGTGTTCATCAACTTCAGCACTGGCGGCGCGGATCGCAGGACGAAGATGAACGAGGCGGCAATGAATTCTCTGACGGAATCGGGGATTGCGGCCAGCATGTACTACCAGAGAGACTGAGAATATGACTCGTAAAAACTAGATAGGATGCATGGAGATTATGACAAAACGATACTGCGACATTTGTGGACAGCCTGCGATTGATTTTCAGGCAAGCGAGCGTGTACCATTTGGAGAAATAGATGAATCATTCCCTGCTTTAGGACCTCATATCGTCGTGAGAGCATCCTTCAGCTTCGAAGGGAGAAAGGACAAATTTGGAGGTCCTCCCGACCTTTGCCAAACGTGCGGCAATGACCTGATTCGAAAATTACTTAAGGCGTAGATTGGAAGGCTTTGATTGCGTCTGTCGAAGTGAACCGCGAGCCAATCCCGGCATTAGAGTTTAAGCTATCGAATAACAATATGATTGAACCAATCCACATTCTGAGCCTGGGCGCGGGCGTCCAGTCGAGCACCGTTGCTCTTATGGCAGCAGAAGGGGAAATCACCCCGATGCCAGCGTTTGCAGTTTTCGCAGACACTGGTGACGAACCGCAGGCCGTTTACGAATGGCTCTCCAAGTTGGAAACAATGCTGCCGTTTCGAGTAAAGATTGCTCGCAATGCCATTCCAATAAACGGCAAACTAAGTGACAATCTTTTTCAGTGGGACCATTCGCAGATTCCTGCCTTCAAGATCAATCCGAAAACAGGCGCTCCAGGTTTAGGGAAGCGGCAATGCACGAAACACTGGAAGATTGTTCCGGTTCACCGAAAAATAAGGGAGGCGACAGATACCAAAAACAAAAGGTTGGAACCTGGATTCGTTGAGTTATGGCAGGGCATCAGCGTTGATGAGATATTCAGGGCGAAGGAATCTCGCGAACCGTGGATAAAGCATAGGTTCCCACTTCTCGAAAAGCGCATGCGCCGTGGTGATTGCGTTGCGTGGCTAAAACGACGAGGGCTTGAGGCACCCCGCAGCGCCTGCATCTATTGCCCGCTCAAGAAGCAATCCGAATGGAGAAAGAGCATGGCAATTCCAGAAGAGCGGGCGCTCATTCTAAAGGTCGATGCGATGTTAAATGAGAGAGGCGAGTTCTTGCACCCGTCCTGCAAACCAATCGGCGCGATTGACTTAACCGAGGAGGGGTATGCCGAACTAGACCTATTCAACAATGAGTGTGAAGGCATGTGCGGCGTTTAATTCACCACCCGAAACTATAGACTGAGAATATGACCGCACACAATTCAGCAACGGCAAGACCGCTATGGGAGGACTAATATGCAAGGCCCCGACTTCATTGACATCCAACTACTGAGAACGCTCATGCCTGCGGAAACAATGCTTGAGAAAATCCCAAAGCGAAAGAGGGAGCGAATCAATCGGATCGTACAAGGCGATACGTTCGGATGTCCGTGGCAGTTATCCAAAGAAGGAGCGACTTTCCACGGCCATCGATTCTTTGGACCCCATAAATCCTACGGAGTCTTTGTTGATGTCCTATCCGAGTGGCAGTGAATCACGGATAGCGCCGACGATTCGCAGGATCAAAGGACTTAGAATTCCAGCCTTCGCCCCAGAGGCCAAGCAACTGCTTGAACCAGTTCTCGAACTGATAGCGGACGACATCGATGGAGAATCGAGCAAGAGCACGTTCGCGGATCTTCGAACGATCCATCGTGTGGACGTTCTGCGCAGCCCAGATGATTTCTCCGACGGTTCGGCAGCGGAAGCCGTCAACGCCGTCTTCAACGGTCTCGGTGAACGCGCCAAAATCCGAAACGATCACGGGAGTTCCGAGAAGCATCGATTCCGCCGCAACGCCTTCAAAAGGCCCTATGTACTGCGTAAGTGCAAAGAGCGCACGAGCGTTCCCCATCAGTGCCACTTTCTCCTTGGGTCCGACAACGCCCACGTGGTGGACATGCTGACCCGCGCCTTTGATCTGTAGCCCTGCGTTCCCGTAGTAGATGTGATTCTCCCGCTTCCATATCCCTTGGCCTGCGATCTTGAGTTGCGATCCTATCTCCGCGCACACATCCGCCGCAATGGCTGGCCCTTTGTCGGGATTCATGCGACCCACGAAAGCGAAGTAATCGTTTGTCGGATTCTCGATTGCTGGGAAGTCTGCCGGATCGTAGTAGTTCGGAATGATGGCGTCGTAATGCCTGCCCTGGTCCCATTGATAACGCCCGTAAACGTGGTGCATCCACGCTGAGGATTCGAAGGCGCAATACTTGGCAACGATGCCTTTGTAACCGACGGCGAATTCGACACTCGTCAGGCGAGGGAAGGCTTTGATGATCGACTCTTGCGGCCATCCGCTGATGAGGCAGAGGAAATCCTTCTCGTCTTTCACCCGTGCCTGGATCGCCCGAATCATGCGCCGGTTTGACATGATCCAGTATGCCTCTTTCGGGTCCCATTTTAGGTCGTACAGGTCTTTCGAATAATCCTTGTCGCCCCAGATGTCGTCCCGCTCGGACTTCGTGATAATGTCCACATGCTCCGTGCAATCGACCTCGGAGCCTTCCCCGCCGTAGTGGTAAACCTCGTGCCCCAGACTGAGCATCATCGTGCAAAACAGCCGCACCTTCTGCGTGTAGGCGCAGGCAGGATGGTCTTCCTTGTGCGTGGAGGTATGCGGGAGGGCGCAGACGTGGAATCTCATGTCGCAGGTTCAGAATGGTTAAGCGGCCCCCATGGCATACGGCACCATTCACATCTACCACTCACCTGGTCCTCTGGTTCCAAGTCGCTTTTGCAATAGTAACAGGTTTCCGGCATGGTAGTTCCTGGCGGGTACCTATAACTAGGCACTTCGTCATTGGATGATTCAACTGCGGCTTCGGTCGATTCCATCACCAATTCTATCCCCTGGCGTTTCTGCCGTCAAGAATCCGCTTGCACTATGGTCCAGGAACCAGGAATGTGATCGTTTCGCAAGAACCATCGCACAGTCGAAAGTCTCGGGTCATGCTTGGATAGGTCCCTGGGGGGCCTGTCGCTCCCGTTTCGCCGGAAGGTCCTGTAGCACCCGTCGCGCCCGTGGCTCCATCTGGCCCAGCGCCTCCAGTTCCTCCCGTAGCGCCGGTCGCGCCCGTAGCGCCCCCAGGATCACCCGTTGCCCCCGTTGCGCCCTCGGGCCCTGTAGCACCCGTGGAGCCAGTTTCGCCAATGCCCGTGGCCCCAGTAGCGCCCGTTTCTCCGCTGCCCGTGGCCCCTGTCGCCCCTGTCGCCCCTGTCGCCCCTGTCGCGCCGCTACCTCCTGGCAACATCGGTCCTGTAGGTCCAAGAACGGGCGGCGTCTGCGGCAGAGCAAGAAACGCCTTCTCCTTGAACCCATGCTGCAACATCCCTTCGCCAACGCGCAGGTAATCCCGCTCAGGCGCAGGAAGGCCCGCACGAGGAATCGGATCGCCGCTATCGCGTTGCGCTTGGATCTCTGGGCTCATCCGCTGGAGGCTACTTGCGAGCGTGGCATCGTGTACGGGTCATCAGGCGGGAAGATGCGCCGACGTTCGCGGAACCAGCGCCCACGGACTTCCTTTTGACCGTCCTTGTAGTAGAACGGAAGCCACGTCTCAAAGTTAGTAGCCTCCACGATCTGGGAACGGATGTTGGCAGCGCCGGGGGAGATGGGGCGTCCATTGATGCTCGTGACGCCTGAGAGTCCAGGGATGAAAACCAAGGGATGCAGGCAGTTCACGTTCAGCGATTGGCCCCCTGGCAGGTAATTCGCCCGCACCCATCCGGGTTCCGGTTGTGGCCCTCCCAAAAGGCGCAATGGCCAAGGCGTGACCGTCCACCACTGTTCGACCTTCACCCGGCACAGCGCGGAAGTTTGAGGGATGATGAACGGATTGTTGGAGTCGATGATGGTCGTTTGATAATCGCCATCGGTGACAATGTGCCGAATCCCGAGATAGGACGACTCCGCGACCATTACAGGAGGCCATTGCCAATCGTCTTGGTCTGGGAATGTCTGACTCGGCGACAAATCGGCTGCTGCTAGAGTATTTTTGGCAAAAACGAACGCGCTTTCGGGTATGCCATTGCCGCGAATGTCCTCCTTCTGGATGTCCACCAGAACAAGCGGCCCACCCTCAACAGGGATAGGATTTACCATGCCCCATTGAGGATCTACCATATCGGCATATGTCATTAACCGCGTCGGCATCAACCCAGGACGCAACTTCACGTCCGCGTAAGGGACGTGCCATTCAGTATCCCGCTCGAAGTTGTTCGAAACGACTACTGGCTTAAATAATGGTCCCGCAGGCGCAGGCATCAGCCAATCGGATTGTTGGAAACAAAGATGTTCGGGTTGTAGGGCACCGAGGCAATCAACTGCGTCTCTCCCGCATCCTTCCAGAACTTCCAAAAAGAGAGCATGAACTTAACCTGACGAAGATCCGCATGCATCACATCATCCGCGAATACGGCCACATTATCGGCGGGAGTCGCCTCAACCACCACGGGCGTTCCCTGGGGGTCATTGATGCTCGTGAGAATCGGCGTCGTGGTGATGCCAGACGGGACGGTCAACGGGAAATCCCGAAAGTACCCGTTCAGGATCGTGTTGGCATTCGCTTCGTCCGGCTCCGTGAAATGGTCCACGTCCTCCACTTTCGTGGCGGTCAATGTGATGCGGTCGTTGATGTAGAAGACGCCTGCGTCAGCCATGGGTTAGCCTTTCTTCCACGATCTCATAGACAAAGCTAATCTTGCCCTTTTCGCTTTGAGCTTGTCATCGCTGTGCGCTGCCGCTTCGAGGTCATCGCGGGGGATCTTCTCCCCTTGCGGGACGCCCATCGAGCGTTTCAAAGCGCCCTTCTTAAGGTGTAGGTGCAGAGGTTTCATCGTGTGATTCGGCATCAGAGGTGCTGGGCTGAGTGACTGTCGCATGGCTTGGTACGGGGAAGTATTTTGCTCCGTTGAGAATGCAGTAATCAACATACTGGACGCCAACGGAGGGATCAACGCCCAGAGCTTTGAATGCAGGTTTCGTCAGGTCCAGACCGTTCTCGGGGTGATCTTGAATGTTCGGCCCAAGGTCGATTAGGGGGGCGTAGATGGATTTGCCAGTTGTGCGGTTTAGCGCCTTGACCATGATCCAATAGGGCATCTTTGGGATTCCGCTGCCATGAGTCGCCGGGAACTGTGCGCCGATGTCCATCGGGAGCGCCGCGCCGAAGGTTTCGGGATGCGACTTTGTGGAGAAGCCGCTAGCAGTCTCTCCAGAATCTTGCGGATCATCCGCGCCACCGAACCAGGTCGTTTTAATCGAACGAAACCAAACGTCCTTGCCGTCGATCTCATGAACAAATGGTGCTTCCTGTGTGCTCATTCTTCTTTCCCCTGTAAAGCTCGGATATGGGCAAGCTTGATCTCGTCAGTCAACCTGCTCAGCATTTCCGTATTACGATTGATCGACTCGGCCTGCTTGTCGAGTGCTGCCGCGATCTTGGCGGAGGAATCCGCCTGCTTGCCGACGTTCTCGATGGAAATCTGAGTGAGCACCTTTTGGTCCTTGTAGATCTCGCGGACGCCGTACCCGGCAGCCACCAGACCAGCCACCATTACAAAGAAGCACATGAGCACGATCAAGACCGCCGGCTGCGATCCGTACTGGCCAATGGCCCACGCGAGCAACTTTGCCCACCCGCTGACATGTACATTGTCCGGGGTCGTCTCATTCGCTTTCTTGGTCATACGCTGTTTCCATGTGTTCTCCTCTTCAGCGGGGACTTCGGCATAACGAACCGGAGCCATTGGTCGGCAGGCGGGATATGGGATTGGGTTCATGCCGTGGTATCGCATTCACTTGGTCTGCCGGTCCTGCAACGTGTGCTTGATCCAGCCAATGTCAGCCCGCATTTCATTGATGGACGGCACGAGAGATTCGACGGCTGACACTCGGCGTTCTGTGCTTTTGGAGAACTCGGATTCGTGGTAGATGCCCCTTTGGCTGGCAGCGGTCCCTTCATGGTCAATCCTTCGAACCTCTAGGCGCAAATCTCCCAAAAGATCCGCCATCCTCGCCTGACGCTCTCCCAGCGTGATCCAATTCCCGTACACTGCTCCCGCCAACGCCGCCAAAGAGGCAGCGTGGCCGACGTTGAAGTGCCAGAAATCGGAAGGGAGTTTCATGCGGCTATGCTCCGTGCCTTGGCAAGGAGTGCGTCGATCTGGGTGACGATCTGTTGGACGCCAATTTCGTAAGCGGATTTCATGGCGTTGTTTCGATTCTCAACTTCCGTGAGTTCATTACTCACTTGGTCCAGTTGAGCTTGGAGGGCTGCGATTTGTTCGGAGGGTGTCATGTGGTGGGTATGTTGGGTTACTGAAATTATGGCATCAATGCTGCCTCAACGCCATCTCGGTCAGCGTTGGAAAGAGCTGCGCTGTAGGTAGCGATCTCGCGAATGTATCCGGCTCGACATGCCGTCACGAAACCGTTGAAACGCATGAGGAAGAATGCGCTCGGGGTGTTCCCGGACCCTTGCAAAGTGGTCAAATGGTGCACTGCGTCGAATACGCCAGCGCCATCCAATGTGGTCGCTACGCCATCCTTCCAGCAGTTGATCCAGTTGCCACCAATGATTATGTTGTCAAAAACAAAGCTATCGGCCAAATCTGGACGGCCATCGATGAGGTATTGCCCATTGTTCGCGCTCGCTCCCGTGGCATGGGAGATGAAGAATTCCACCATCGCTACGGCGACTGTCGCCTGAATCCAATCATCCGTGCCATCATAGAGCATTCCAGGAAATCCAGCGCTGACCAAAACGGCACCGGTGTCCACGATCATCGATTCCTCGGCGGCTACATTCCCGTTGCTGAGATTGGAAGTGCCAGTCTGTCCGTAGACCGTGGCAATGAATCCATTCCCAGCGCCGCAGAAGGTCAGTAGCGATGCCTCATCCAACGATCCATTGGCCAAGTATCCGATGTCCAATTCCGTGTTGTCGCTGCTTCGACGAACTCGGATCAATGGCCCCGTGTAGCTGGAAAGCAACCTACGCGCAACGCTCCAAGCACCTGAGAGATTGGTCGTGTACGGGTCCAGCGGTCCAACGAAAGGCACAATTCCTGGCGATCCGGCAACGATGCCGAATCCTCCCAGATGTGCGCCTTTGCCAGATGAGATCACAAATCAGAAATACCAGAAAGACAAGCTGCCAGCCTCCACCGTGTAAGGGATTGCTCCCAAAGTGCCACCTGCTGGCGCGTTGAAAGATACAGGAGCGCTCGCGAAGAGATCCGCTCCGGCAACCGTCCCTTCGAAGTCCGACGATGCCAGAAACGCCACGGATAGCTTCCCAGCAGCAACGGTACCGTCCCCGGTAGCTGTGTCGCCTACAGGGGTTCTCTCCACTCCGCCACCGCCACCACCCGCAATCGTCTCTAGAAGGTCAAGAGCGGCGTTCTGCTCAAGCACCAACGTCTTGAGCAACGGGACTTCCGTCTGATCGTTCAGAGGGCCGTAGGGCGTCGAATATTCGCTACTAAGTGCCATAGGGTTACCTCCGTCCCATCATTGCCGAAATGGCAGCATCCATCGACTTCGGGGGAGCACGACGCCGAGGCGGCATGTCTTCTTCCTCCCCGTCTTCGGGATATTCATCCTCGGGATTGGGCTCTTGCGCTTCGGTTTCAGGCGCAGGTTCCATGGCGTCATCTTGACGCTCGCCTTCGGAGTTGTCTTCCTCGGCTTCTTCCGCGTTGGATTCGGCCCCAGGGATCGGCATGCCGTCAATCTTGGTAGGGCAAATCTTGCCGTCCTTCATCCGATACGTGATGAGCGCTTCGTGTTCTCCATCGCCTTCAGGTGCTTCGAATCCATCGGGAGGTGTGATGTAGTTCTCATCACCATCCGGTTCGCCATGTCCAGCGCCAGGACCGGCAGCAATCATCAATTCCAGCCCGCGCTTGGGCTTGTCCATCATCGGCATTGCCATAGTATAAAAGAGTAAGGTTAAAAGAAGGGCGGCGACTCCATAGAATGAAGCACGCCGCCCAGACTGTTTGCCTACTGACTTAGTAGCCGACGCAGGGATTGAGAGCGGAGGAGGGGCAGCGTTGCACGCGGATCACCGCGCCGTACTGCGTGATGGCAGGTTCCCAAGCGGCCATCATCGGAGCATACCAGCGGCCAATGTTGGAAAGCGGGTTCTCCGTCTCGGAAGGAATGTTCTTCCAGAGGATTTGGCCGTTCCAGTTGACCGGGTTGAACCGAGTATCCGCACCGGCGGAGCCCATCGGGCGAGGCATGAGGCGCTTCACCACGAGCGGGTTCCACAGGTACACGTCCTCGTAAGGAGCGCTCACGTAGCTGGGGTTCAGCTTGGCGTAGGGCTTGCCGTTGGAAGCCGTGGCGCTGATGTAGTAGGGCTGTTGCACCCACTGGCCACCTTCGAACGTCCAGCGCGGCATGCGGTTGTCGATGACGTACAGGAAGCCACCGTAAGCGTAGTCGCTGCCCCAGGCTTTCAGAAGCTCGGCGTCCTTGTCTTCGCCCATCTGGGCAAAGCGGAAGTCTTGCCGAACATCAGCGTCAGCCTTGATGACATCGCGCTTGCGTTCCATGGAACACACGAGCGTGAATTGCGGAGCGCCGTCCACCATGCCGACAGCTCCTTGGCCTACGCCAGCGCCGTCTTGGATGAACTGCATGTAGACGTTATCCAGCAATCCCTGCGTGAGCCGGGAAGTCGGAAGCGCCGTGCCGAAGTTGGAGGAATTGACGTAATCGGTCTGTTGCGCGTTGGCGACGATCTTGTGACCGGCGTTCAGGAAATACTGCGCCTTGTCCTGATCTTCCCAGGCGTCCACGATCAATTGCACGAGGCCCATCTGGGCATTCGCGACCTGCTGTTTGAACAGGTAACCGCGCCGAGCGTCCTCGAAGCAGATGGGATCGGAGCGCACCAGCCGTTGATAGGCTTGGTAGGCGAGCTGATTGGAGGGAAAGCTGATCGTGTCCTGATTGGGCACGCAGATATTCGTTTGGCCAGAATCCGCTTGAACCGCCGACCAATTGTAGGTCCGGGGGTCATAGGGACGTTGGCTGACGAGGGTCACGTAGTTGTAACCGACGCCTTCTTGGAGTTCGCCTTTGCGCATGAGAGCCGACACACGGCCTTTGTTGCGCTGGACCAGGTACACCTGATCCATCAATCGGGAAGCGTCCTGGGCGAACCAGGAGTCGAGAGCAGTAGCCATAACGGCAGAGAAAGAAAGTGGGTGAAAAGAGGAGTAGCAGACCGCACAAGCGCGGATGCCAGATGACGAATAGCCGGGATGCGTGTCCCTGTTCGCCGTGGGGCCAATCGGCTAAAAGCCCCGTACTCCTCTGTAGCGCACACTCTCCAGCGTCAGAGGCCGCTAGGGAAGGCTCTTGGTTTGCATCTGCTCACTGATGCCCGCAGAGCGATGCGGTTAAGCAGGTGCATTTTGAAAGCACTATCGCAAATAGTCAATTGAAATTGTGGGAATTTGAAAGTGCTTGCGGTTACTTGCAAAATCCGAGAATCTTTGGTAGATATGTCGCATGGTCATATGCATTCCTGGCGCATTTGGATACGCTGTGATTGGGCGCAAGCGAGTTCCTAACATTCTTCGATCTTCAATAGAGTTCTCTTCCGAAGAAAATGCAAGGGAGGCGTTTTTATCCCAATCTGTTGAGTTTTACGATTCCGAAAAACAAAAGCGGACACCCAATAACTTTAAGGAGCATGAGCTAGTTGTGATCGAGTGGTCTCCTGGTCAGTATGTTACCATTAGCGCCCCACCCCCAGCAAGTGAGCATTGCATCGTTCCATGACCGTTCGCCTAGCCTTTGAAAGGGAAGCGCCTCCCGATTTTGATCCAACTACCGAGCCAGTTTACTCGTTCGCTAAGAGCCTTGGATTCGTGGACGCCATCGCCGAAATGATGGCCCGTTCGGACTTTCGAAAACGATACGTGATAAATCCGGGATACGAGCCCTTTTGGCAGAAGTTAGCCAAGGCAAAAGCTTATCGACCGGAGCACTTGGCGGCTTTTGTTAAGTCCGAAAACAAACGATGGATGCGCAAACATCCCGCTACTACTGTCCCCGCATGTGCGCCGCCATAGCCTGCTCGAGGGAGCCGTGATCGCTTCCATTCCCGTTCGTTGGCTTGGGCGTCGAAGCGTGTAGACCTGGACGAGTCCCTAACGCGGCTTTCTCCTTCTTCTCGATCTCGGCTAGTTTCGCCTCAGCGGCACGCATGCGATTCGTGATAATCGGCACGAGTTCGTAAGCCATGGCATGAAGCGCCAGTTCCTCGGGAGTCTCCGCAACAGCCGACCCTTGCACCGTTTTGAGTTCTTCCGATCCGTCCTTTAGCACGTCGGCGAATACGGGATGCAGGCGCTTGAACATGTTCTCGCGAGCGTCCGCAATCTCCTTGTCCCACTTCTGGGATTCCTGCTGCTCGGCTAGCATCCGATCTGATTCCAGCTTGGCCTTCCCTGTTTCCGCTTCGTTGAGAATGCGGTCGCGCTCGGCGGCGATCTCCTTCAATTCCCCGACATGGCGGAGAACGTCCGTAATATCCGACGGTCGAACCTGCTCCTCAGAAGTGTTGAGATAATCCTCGATGGCAATGGCGCGTTGCCTGTTGGTCTTGAATTCGCCGTCGGCGATTTGCAGCAGCTTCGAGAAATCAAGTTTCAGGTCTGTGCAGATGTCGGCGAGCCCGGTGAAATTCGCATCCATCGGCTTGGCGATCTTCTCGTCAAACTCGGGAGAGTTCGCCACATCCCACACGCTTCGGAACTTCTTGAGTTCCTGGTATTCCTTCTCGTGATCGGGGCCGTATTTCTTCTCAAAGTCGGCAAGCTTTTGATCGCGTTCGGCAATATCCTTTTCGAATTGGGCAAGCTTTGGCTCCATTGCCTCCCGCCACTTCCGAAGTTCGTTCCGTTCTTTCTTGGTGCTCGTCCATGCCCTCTGATCGGTGGGGGCGCTCTCGTCATCGTCCTGAACGGTCTTCGTTTCCGCCTTCTTCTCGACCGTATCGCGAACCTCCAACTTAGGCTTCAACTCTTCCAGCCGGTCGATGCCCTTTTTCGTGGACTTCTCTTGAGGTTTCGGCTTCTCCGTTGGCGTGTCTTGAACCGTGGACAAATCCTGTCCGGGCTCAGTCGTCGCCTTGAATTTCTCCATCGCGGCATCAAGGCTCGGCGGGAGAGATGCTACGGCAGAAGAAAGGTCTCCAGGCGTTACGGGCGCTGCGGGTGCTTGGGCTACGGCTCCACTCATATTGGCGATTTGACGGTTTGTTCTTGGGCTTGACGGCGCAGTTCACGCTCGGCTTTTTCAACGGTTTGCTCAGCTTCCCATTGCTCGCGGGTTTTGGTCAGTTGAGGGTCTAGACCGTGGGAGTATTCATCGGCTTGCGTGAACATTCCTTCGCCGAAAACGGGTTGCGTAAGTTCTTCCAAGAGATCCACGAAGCGATTGATGCCGATGCACTCATGCAGTGCGCAGCTATTGTTGTCGCTCTGGTGGATGCCCGGCTGAAACGTCGGAGCCTTGCGCGGCTGGCCATGCTCCCGCTGAATAGCCGCAATGGCTTCCTTCGCGATGGGATGCGACAGCAAGTCCTGCAACACGCTTCGGCGCTCGTCGGATTGGCGGAATTCTATGGAGGTCATGTGCATTCGTCCCAATTGGCAATGATTTGGTCAGCCACGTTACAGGCTAGAGATCCATCGGAGATCATCTCGGCGATGGCCCGGTCCATCGGGTTAGATTTGTCCGGTTCGTCGTATGAGAATCCCAACTTCCGAACAGTGCCATCGACACATTCGCATGCAGCCATTCCTACCCACCCATAAAACCGAAGGGTCTTTGTATAGTCATCAATCCAGAATGGGAACACCACCACTAATCTGGCAGGATAGGTTTCTCCGCTTGCGGGACTAACTCCTGACGGCACAAAACCAACAAAGCACGGGGACACATCTTCCTCATGATCAAAGCGAAAGTCTTCGGCAATCCACCCCTGAGAAGTCTCTGTAAACTTTGGCGGCACTCCCAATATGTCCGTCACGCACCATTTCATCATCTCCACTTCCGAATGACGCCATTTGCCCATTTGCAGGCGAAGACATTGCGGTCTCTTAAACCATCCGGCAATCGCATGGAACGGCGCGAACAGAGACGCCAGCAGCGTCGAAAAAGTCCTTCGATTCATTGCAAACCTCCACGGTTGGCCAGAGCGGCCTTTTGGACTTCAAGCGCAGCCTTGGCCTTTCGGGTGGCCAAGTCGAGCTGCCCCTTTTGCAACTCCAGGGACCATTTCTGTTGATCGTGGCGCAATTCCTCTTGAGCGCGAATGTCTTCGGCAAGCACGCTCTGCGGAACTGGACCACCGCCACCACCTTGCGGGCTACCTCCTGGCACGATAGCCCCTCCCGAAGTCATCTCGTCATCGCCACCCTGCTGACGCGCCATCTTGTCGAGATGCTTTCGACCGTTCACGATATACTCGCCGATCTGCTGGAGAATCTGCTTAGCCATCTTCGTATCTGGACTTTGGGGGTCCATGTACTGCATGTGATTCGGCAATTCCGTCGGCTGGCCAAGGCTTTCGGGATCGCCGCCGCAGTGCTGCCAAAGCGGTTCCATCTTCGGAATGATGGACTCCAGAGGTTCTTGGCCGCTCGTAAGCGCTTGGCCCATGCGGTTGAGTTCCTGAATGTGGGAGTTGAGATGGACCGCGTGATTCTGGTTCGGCAGTGCAGGGATTCCCCCGTTCGAAAGCGGAATGAGTTTGTCTTCCAAGTCTGCGATTTGCAGGTCAATCGGAGGACGTTGCCCAGGTTTCGGAGGCACGAGTTGCGCGGCGATCTGCGGCCCTCCCAGCGTCTCAAATCGCATGCGGAGAAGCTTGTATTGCCCCTCAGGGTCAAGCTGGTAATAGTTCTCCATCATGGCGTCAATCATCGTCATCCGATCCGCCGTGGAGCCTCTGCCTAGCCCCGTGTTGATCTCGATGGCGTCGAAGTCCACGTTGGCCAGCACGGTCGAGGGATCTTTGATGCCTAGTTCCGCCAGCCGAGCGCGCAGCTTCCAGACTTCTGCGCCGCCGGGTTCGTCCGCGCGATAGTCGGCACGGCATATGCGCTTCACGATCTGCTTGAACTGCTTCTTCCACGGCGGGAAAAAGAGACGCATGCCGCTCGTCGTTCCCTGCGAGGAAATCGAGAGTCGCATCTGTTGCTCGTACTTGGTTCGCGGCGTCTTGTCGTTCGGGTTGACCAACGCCTGTTGAGAAAACGATGAAGACGCCCCAGTGAAGAACTGCATGAGCAACTGGAAGCCAGGAATCATCGAGTTCTGGAAATCCGGCAACTTCACGTCCGCGAATTCCGTGCCCGAGTCGAGGAACGCCACCGATCCTTGGTGTCGATACGGGATGGATTGAACCGCATCCTCGGAATTGACGCCCGTGGATTTCAGCACCGGCGTGCTGCTGATAATCATCCGGTCCATCATCGCGCACATCCAACGATTGATGGCGGACACGCTGTTGAAAACGCGGTTAGCATGTCCGCGAATGGAAGCCATTTCACCATTCGGACCCACGCCATACGGGAAGATCACAAGCACCGAAGAAGCATCCTCGTATTTCCCCACGGACTTGTAAAGAAAGTCCCCCTCGCCGTCGTAGAGGCAGATGTAACGGGACATCTTTCCGTTGAGTTCACGCACCCAGAAATGAATCGTCTCGATGATGAGTTCGTTCGCGCCCGAGTAGGAATAGGCGAGGTCGTTATTCTTGAACAGCGTCTCCCATTGCTCCCAGTTGTACGTTTCGATCTGCTTCGGGATCGTGTGCGTCATGATGGCTTGACGAACCATCTTCGTATTCCAGCCATTCTCCTCCGCAACATCCGGGTTTTGGATGTGCTGATAAAGCTCGGACGGGCGCATGTCCACCTTGCAGCCGCAACAGTCGATCCGGCCAGAGTTCGGCTGAACGCGCCGGGGGAACTTGAAATGCTGGAGACTGAACACCTGCCATTGCCAGTCCCGGTCATCGTTGAAAAACACGATGGAGACACCATCGCGGACAAAATACATCGTGTTTAGTTGCCACAGGAAATCGAACAACTCCCAGTTCTTGATGGCTCGGGTGATCTCCTCCGCCAGGATAGGCTCAATCCAGTCCCGCTCGTTCTGGTCCAGGAAGGATTTCTTGAGCGGAATTGTGCCCAGATTAGTGATCGTCTCCAGCAAATCGTTGTAAGGCGCTTCGGCTGAACTCTCCGATTGCCACGCAAGCCCCCAATTCACGTTCGTTCTCCCCAGCGTGCCCATCGCCTTATCATTGGCGGGCGAGAATGGGGGGTCTCCGTTCACCTGCGCCTCGGTGCGTGCCCGGTTGTAGCTGCTGGAGTTGTCAGCCCACCAGAACGTCTGGTAGGCGGAAACTACCTGCGCCACGGTCTGGAAACGACCCATGGAAGGCATCAATTCCCCGTCCATCGTCGGGGGCATCGGGATGCCGGAGAGATTGCCAGGAAGACCGTTCATGGAGCGTTAGGCGGGAACGAGTGGACGAGTCACCCACTGGCGCGGGCTTTTGAGGGTGAATCCGAGCAGGAGCAATTCAGCTTTCACCTTGTCGCGAGGTTCGCCGAGTTGCGCCGCTAGGCTCGTGAGGTCGTAAGCGGGCGTCTCCTCATCCTGCGGTGCGTTGTCGTAAAGTTCGGTGATTCGCTCCCCGAGCGTCATTGGAGGTGGCGCGGGCGGCGCTTGCTTCGTTTCCGATTGCGGAGCGCGAGCCATGGCGACCAACGCAGCTTCCAACGAACCGTATTTGGAGACCAATAGCGCCGCGACTTCGGGAGGCAGTTGCACGTTCTGCCCTACGACCGTCGGCACATCGGTTGATCGCGCGGGAGCCTGCATGGTCGTTGAAGGCGGTTGTGGAGGCGGTGGAGGGGCTGCAACGGGTTCCTCGGGAGTGTAGCGACTCTCGCCGAGAATAAGCGCTCCTAGACTGCCGTCCTTGCAGCCGTGTACGCACGCCGCCTTCGGATCGACAGGCCCCGAATGGTCTCTCCTGGCGAATTGCGTAGGAGCTGCGTCACAGATGATTTCTCCGTTGGATTCCCGGTAATTACAGGTATTCCATCGGTCCTGAATCAGGGGAGTATGCGCCACCCCGAGGTTGCCCATCGCCCAGCGGAGGTAAACGTCGAAGGGGTCCTGCACGGGCATTCCGATGTTCACGAGGTCTTGCATAAGCGCGGGGAAGTCCTCGCCGATCACCGTCCACCCTTCGCAATACAGGCCACAACCCATCATCATTTTATCCACCCCATGGGGGCTTTTGGCTGGTTGCCCTGTGGCCGGTATGTAGAATGGCGTTTCGACCAAGTTTCCGCAAAATCTCGCCCCTCTAGCGTTGAACGCCGCCTCGATGAAATCCGGCCAGTGCGAAGTTCGGGGGAGACAGTCTGGCTCCATCCAAAACCGCGTGCCGGGCACCCGCTCTTGGTCCAGCCGCATCATGGTTGTAGCGAACATGAAGTTTGGCCCCACCGGCCAGCCCATGGGGCCCTCCGTGTGGAGATCCATCACGCTCACGTTCGGGCACTCTCGCAGCATTCGAATCCGCGCTTCGTTCAGTTCGGCCTGGACATTCGGCGAGCCGACGAACAACAGATGATGCTCCGTGAGTCCTCCGAAATGCTCCATCAGGGCGCAAGCCTCGTCAATTCGGGCGATGTCCCGATGCGTGAAAGGGCGGATAATCAGCATATTGGTTTAATCTTGATTGCAGTTATAGGAATTGTCAACGGGGCTTTGCGGTGGGCAGCTCATGGAGTGCCAAACAATTTCCCCAACGTAGTCCACGGGGTCGAAGGAGGTTTGCGCAGAGTGCCACCGCGGATCGCCCTGGGGGATTACCACAACCCTGCGTCCCGTGACGGGCTTTGTGGGAAGCCGTAGCGATCCATAAAGATCCTTCACTGCCTGCTTGAATGCCTGCCACGCACAGAAGATTTCCTCTTTCTTGCGCTCTCGCATTTCCTGCCGAGTTAGGGAGTATTCTTCGGTGATGTATCGTTTACTCATGGTAAAACCTTTCTAGCAGAGAGGAATTCATCCGCCAGTTTCTTGCCGTCCAACGTCTCGCTCGTGACGACCATCGTCCAGCGCCCACCCTTGTTCTCTTGGAAGCAAAGCGAACGTGCACGCCCCGGCGGCAGATTCAAGACGAGCACGTGATCCAACTCAATGACCTTTTGAGATCCATCATCGAACTGAATGGAGAGTTGGCCTTTTTGCATCTTCACGCCCCAGCCTCCTTGAGCGCCTTCTTAAACATCTCCGCGTCCTTCTCTTGCGCGGAACCGATGAAGAACTGTGGGTTGAACTTGGCGTTGTAGTTCAGGATCTTTCGACGTGCTTCGTCCTCGCCGAGTCCGTGTTTGCGCATCACCTCGGGCAGCAGGCTCCAAAAAATCGGCGTGTTCTGACACTCGGGATAGTACCACCCCGGAGCGTCTTTGCCGGGAGGTCGCGGGGGCACAGAGGCCACGTTGAAATGCGGATCAACCTCTTGGTCAGCGCCGTCGATCTGAATCCCTTGAATGGCAAATCCAGCGTTGAGGACGTACCTCACTTTCTCGTCAGGCGGCGCAACGATAACGTCCGGTTGCCACGGACAAATCTCGATCACGCGATGATGCCCGAGCCCCGCAGCGATGGCCGCAACGCACGATTGATTGCCGATGAATAGATCGGACCCCGCGACGAGTGACGCCGCTTCCAGTAGGTCTTTCGTGTGCACGTATTCGCAATTACCGAATCGCGAACAGAACATTTTGTGTTCGCGATCGGAGCCCACGAACAGGATGCGCGAACCGTACCTCTCCACGATCTGATGCCAGGGGAATGACGGGTTGTTATAGCGGTCCGTTCGCTGAACCACGATCTTGCCCTTTGCTCTTTCATCCGCTGGGATGTTGAACAACCAAGGCGCTCGAAAGTCCACGCTGATCTTTGGAAGACTCTTTTGCCCTTCGTAGTGCAAAAGGTGCGACTTCGCGAGGCTTTGCGTCATCGTGTGGTATGAGCGGAACTCGCCAGCGGCCCAGTGCACAGCTTCGCCTGAGTGAGGCTTAACCGATTCGACGTAAGGCTGCGATTCCAGCAGGGGCGCGAGGGTGTGAAGACGTTCGAGGATGCGTTTGCAGATGGAATTCCTGTCGGCAAAGAGCATTTGCACGGGACCAGTAACCTTTGATAAGGCTAGAACTACAGGTAGCGAGAGACATACGTCTCCCATATCCCCATAGAACAAAACGCGGCATGTCTTCTTTTGTTCTACCATGGCTCAATCTCGATCACAGGGTCAGGCGCGGTCAGTAACCGCGCTATGTAGCTCGGAGTAGCATGCCCGCGAGCCGATAGCCAGCGTTGTACGGAGTCTGGCATGTATCCGTAGTAAGGTTCCAATAGGTGGGTGAATTCGCACTCGGTTTCGTGGAGTTTCTTGCCCGTTTCTTCCCCAGCGGACAACCGCGGATCTCCGCGTCCGAACCACCAGTGAAGTACTACGTTAGCCTTTCGATAAAAGGCATCAGTCTTGCGCAGAAAGCCAAGATGGAAAATCTTGAGTCGGTCATCGTAGGTCCCCTCGTCCAGCAATGGCACTTCTCCAGGATGATGAGGTTCGTCCGAGCACATGACGTAGTTCGCTGGCCCCATGCGAGCCACCCTGCGAGCGCAGCAATGGCCATCGGGAATGATGGAACGAGGATCGCGCCAGAAATTCAGCCGGTGAAAGAACCGGCACTCTCCCTTTGAAGCTGCCTCCCGCACCGCTGCATGACACTCTGGCGAGTCCGAAAGCACTTCATCGGCGTCGAGGGTGATCTGCATGTCGGTTGAAAGCTGTTCCCGTGCGAAGTTCAGCCACTCGACAAACCCGCGATGACTCACGCCTTTCTCGTTCTTCCACGGAAAGTTGGCGTAGCGAATCTTCGACTCTCTCTCCATCCATAGTTCGATTGCCTCCTTGGTCCCATCGGTCGAATCCGAGTCCGCGATAACTACTTCCTCGCAGACGGGGATAAGAGACGCCACAGCTTCCCGCCAGGAGTAATCAAGCGAGTCGCCATTCCTAACTACAACATATCCTCCGAGTGTCATTTCTGCTTCTCCAGCCAAAAGCGTTGGGTTTCTGTGATGTCATTTTCGAACCACATTTCTGACGGGTCAACTGGCGGAAGCTTGGATTCGGGGTTCGTCGCGCAAATGAAGACTTGCGGCCAGTAGACGCCATCGCAAAGAACGTGATGATTCCAGAAGACGGACGGCCACGGGCACCGCGCCAAAAGTTCGCCAAGGCGAAAGACCTGTTGGAGGATGGGCTCCGATGGCTTGCAGGTATTTCCGATATAAATGATGTCCGTGGCAATGAGCACGCGATCCGTGGCAGCGCCGAACAGGGAATCAATGCACTCGAAGGGGCTTAGAATGTATTCCAGCACATTCAAGCACTGAGCGATGGTAAACTTCCGATCTTGCGCCGGGACAATGCCGCCTTTGGCATCGAAGCCGCCAACTATGACCTTGTAGTCAGCGTTCCACAGGGATTTCAAAAGCTCATACCTGGGAGCGTCGGTTTCCTCTCCCAAATGCGGGTAAGTGTCCCCGTTGACCACAATCTCACCGTTGCCATGAAAGTTCAATCCATGCGCTTTCCCTCCGCGTTGCTCAAATCGCAGGCAATAGTTTCCTTCGGCGGAACCGATGTCTAAAAGGGAAAGGCCCGTGGCATCCTTCGGAACGCACCGATGCCAGCAAGCGTCATTCCATATCTGATTAGACTTCCACGCTCCGTCATTGTGATACAATGGCGATCCGTCGGGATGGTAAGCGGTTCCGTAGAAGTTCTTTGGCAAGTTGCTCATAGCGGCATCTGATAGCACCAAATTGACTCAACTGGGTTGTGAACATTTCCTTCGAACGCTTTCTGAATTGCATGGAATACACCATCGTTCCAATTCGGACGATAGTCATGGCCTGTACACAAGGTCCCCGGCTTCATCAGTTTCATACCCTCCGTGATGTCGAGCGCGACCTCGGACTCAGTGTGTCCAGCGTCAACGAGTAGACCGTCGAACTGGATGTCGCATCCACGCTTGAAGAACTCTTCCGTGCTCATTCGGTTCCAATGCACGCGATCTTTGAAAGTTTCGATGGCGGCAAGAAAAGTCTCGTGCGTTCCTTCGTCCTGCCAAAGGTCCACGACTTCGATGCGCAACTCTGGGTTCGCCAGCAGCATTATTTTTGTCGATGCGGCGTTGTACGCTCCGAGTTCGAGGATATGCGTTCGGCCAAGACTCCACTCGGCCCAAAACGCAAGCTCAGACTCCAGATCCCACTTATTCAGATGCGCAACGGCATCCAACTCCTTACGCCACTTGGCCACGATCTCTTCCTTGTTCGGGTTTAGTAGGTCAATCATGCGGCAGGGACTGAATGCGTTTAATTAGTTGTGTCGTGCTCTCATGCTCCACCTTCGGAACGAGAACGATCTCGAATCCGGCGGCGAGTGCGGCTTCCTTCTCTCGCGGGTCCAGGGTTCCCATCGTGTAGTCGGCTCCTTTGGCCCAGATGAGATCAATACATCCCTTGGCCCGCTGAAAGTGAGGCATCCCGAAAATGGAAGACATGTCACCCTCAAACGCGACTACGTTCTGAACGCAACGGAGCGCCTTCACCATCCCCATGCGTTCCTTGATTGGAATTAACGGACGTTGATCGCCCTTTAACCGGCGCACGGACTCGTCGGAATTCACGTAGACCCATAGAGTCTCCCCAAGAGCCTTACACGCTTCAAGAAAGCTGACGTGGTGCCAACTCAGGATGTCAAAACAGCCATTGGTCAAAATGAAGGATTTCATACCCAGGTAAAGACTTTCGCCGCTCCATTCGGCAGGATCATGGTTTGCTCTTGGAATGAGTGGAGACCGTGGCGAATACCTACGCTGTTGATTCCATTGACCCATTCGCCCTCCGTTAGACGGTTTGACATGTCGGGTATCGGGAAACCTTCTTCGCGGAGTCGTCTCACGCAACGATCAGTCAGTCGGTTAATGTTGCTGCCATCTCGCTCGAATTCATCGAACCCAATGATGCAGCAACCTTGTCGGTGGATGAATTCGTCAGCGGTCATGTGTCCTTCGCCCATGCAGGCGCGTTGACGGTGATTTCAAGATGGGGATGATCCTGATACGGCAAGATGGTGGATGCTTTCGCTTCGTCAATCATCTCCATGATAGTCTGCCGGATGTCGCCCCTCGGGATGTCGCTGAAATGCTCTCGCTGCAACCCGTGGTGACAGACGCAGGATTTCGCCTCATGCCGTTGCTCAAGGTAGCGATGCGGCATCCGACTCCCCGTAAGTTCGCATACGAGATCCGCCATTGCGTTGATCGTCATCGCTTCGTTGTCGCCGACGTTGAAGATTCTGCCCCAGGAGGTAGGGCGGTCGATGGCAGCGCCGATCACTCCGGCGACGTGTGCCACGGGAGAGAACTGGCGCACCTGCTGCCCGTCTCCGTAAATCGGGATGCTCTTTCCTTCCAAGGCGTGACGAATGGCGATGGACACGAAGTTGCGAGTTCGGTCTGCCATGTTCTGCCGTTCGCCTATCACGTTGTGGGGTCTGAATATGATCCATGGCAGGCTGAAAACGTCACCAGCGGTTTCAACGTCTATCTCGGATAAGTTTTTCGCCGCGCCATAAGGGTCTATGGGATCATGAATGCCGTGCTCCCGGAAATTGAAATATTCAACGGGCCCCTTGGCAGTGTGAATGTCTCCAAATGGACCTCTTGCATTCCCATAAACCGCCGCCGAAGACACGAACGCGAGAACCTTCACGCCGTGATTCACGCAGGCATTCACCACGTTGGCCGTTCCGATTACGTTGTTCTCGTAGACATGGCGTCGGCACCAGTGGGAAAGTCCCTCGGAAGCGTAGGCGGCAGCGTGAACGACTGCTTCAATCCCCTCCCTTTCGAAGGCGCGGTTGACTTGATCGAAGCGTCGCACATCGCCATGCAGAAACTTCGCACCCTCGGGTATATTCTCGATTCGACCGCCGTCGAGGTTGTCTAGGACAATTGCCGAATGGCCAGCGGTGATAAGATGTTTCGCTACGTGACTCCCAATGAAGCCCGCGCCTCCGGTACAAAGTACGTTCATTCAGGTTCTCCAAGGTTGACGGTCGCGTTCGGGAAGCGCTTTCCAATGAGGGCTTCATCCGAAAATCGGTGTAGCTTGTTGGTGCAAAGGTCGAAAGTCATTATGTAGCCGGGAAAATCATTCTCTGGGTCTGCCACAACTACATGAAGATGCCCAACGTGCTCAAAAACCGTGCCGGGATCTTGGTCCGCCAATCTCAAAGAGTAGAATATTCCCGACGGTTCTGGTTCGATTTTCATAATCCCAACTTCTTAACTCCTTCCATCACGTTTTCCACGCTGATACTCGCCATGGCATCATCCCCACCGGGGAGAAATGTCAATCCTCCCTGTCGATGTCTTGCCCCAGATGATGCGATACTTTCCGATGATTCAACCGCTACGTGTGGCGATCCGTTCGTCATGATGTAGCGAGCGCGAGTGATGCCGAAGATACCAACGGTGGGAGTTCCAACGGATAAAGCGAGATGCATCGGGAACGAGTCGATTCCGATGAAGAGAGACGCACGGGCGATCTGCGCTGCTGCACCGCTAAACTTGCCCCATTTCTCCATCATCTCAACACGCCAGCCAGTGACACGAAGTTGCGTCTTGAGCGCTTCGAAATGCGGCCACTTCTTCCCCGGCCAGTTGCAGGGTCCATCGTGAAGGACGACGAGTCTTTCCTCACGTGGGACAGGAGACGAAAGCGCGAATTCGGTTCGGTGCTCCACGTCGCCCAGTCCCGGCAGATGCTTTCTCACTTCTTCCGCGTAGGCGTCAACGATGTGCATCCCTGGGCGATGCTCGTATGCCATATCGAGGTTGATGCGCATCTCCTTGTCCATCTTCGGAATGCTCTCAGCGCCCCCGCGAATGTACGGGTTGCCTTCCAGCAGAGACGGCACCTGCGTTTCAATGTAGATTGGCGAAAGGGGATTACTCTCGGCCAGCGCGCGGACAATTGGGGTCACGAGCAGAACGTCCCCGAGGGCGTACCATCGGCGGATGACGATTGGGAAGTCGAAGGTTCGCCGGGAGAGGTAGTAGGACCAGCGTTTGCGATTAACCTCGTGATTCTTCGCCTGCGCTTCCTGGCAGAGGCGTTTCGTCTCGGGATCTCCGTTGACCGTGACGCTCCGGGCGTGCTCCAAGTGCATTGGAACCGTGCGAATTCGGTAGCCCTTCTCGCGGAGATAAAGAGAGGCTGAACTGTCTTCTGAATACACGAATGATAGTCCATCGCACCAAAGAGTTGAGCGATGCTTTCTCAGTGCGTCGATACGGAACATGGAGCAGGAGCCCTCGATATACTCCGGCTCGCCGGTTCCGCCGGTTCCATGAAAATCATGGTCCAAGTAGGCGCACGTCCCTTCCGGCCCCGTGATCGCAATTCCCTTGTCCGCATCCATCGGAGCCGCAAGCGTGTCCAGAAACCCCTCTGGCACGGTGATGTCGTCGTTCGCGATCAGGCAGTATTGGCACCCCATCTGCGAGGCAAGAACGAACTGTCGATGATGCGGAATCTGGAACCCGAGGTTTGATCCGTTCTCATGCACCGTCACGTTCGAATGCTTCGCCGCGACTTCTCGAAACTGTCGCGCCGTCTCCTGGCAACCGTTCGCCGTAACGAAGTAATGAGCATCGGAACTCCGCGCCAGCATCGTTTCCAAGCACTCCCGCGAGGCCGCAGGGCGCTTCATGCCTATCATGCTGACGGCGAACTTAGGCATCAGTGAAAGCTTTCTTCATGAGTTCTTCCTTGTACCATTCGGGGACGCCTCTCACGAACGAACGGCGCAAATGAGGCCACGCCCAAGCGAAAAGCTTCTCTTTGATTTCGTCCGTGCATTCTTTGGCGATGTCCTCGGAAACCTCCTTCATCAATTCCCCGATATCGCGTGGCGAGTCTTGAAGAATGCCGCGTTCACGAAGATGGATCACGGCTTTTTGCCATCTCGCCTGGGTTCCATACGCGCCAGCGATCACTTGCAGAATGTCATTGCTGCTCTTGGCCCGGTGCTCAAGTTCCCACGCCTTGGCGTTCACCTCCTTAAAGGACTCAGAGACGAATTTCCCAAGCAGGACTTTCTTGTCCGCTCCAAAAAGGTTGTAGTCCTCAGGTTTGATGACGACGCCATCGATCTTTTGACCCCCAAGAATCGATTCAGCTTCTAGGAGGCGGCGAAAATGCGTCACGTCTTCAACAACTCCATGAAATAGCACTGGGACTGTCTCCATTCCAAGGCGAGCAAATTCCTTAGCCTTGTCTTCGGGGGAAAGGTATTTCTCCATGCAATCAATGTCAAACCCGATGATGTGATTGTCCGGGACGCGGGAATAAAGAAGCGCGTTGTGGCACGGTTTGGAAAGGTATTCCCCGCGATAGGTCCACCCAGGGCGAAGCTTGTCTTTCACGGATTCCACCACGCGCACCGCCGCCATGAACATTCCCTCTGGCGCAACCGTGTTGATTTGCGCCCCCTTGCTGCGGCATTCGACATCGCCTGTTTCTGGGTGCAGACAGAAGGAGAATTGAGACCCGTCAACCTTCTCTTCCACGATCACGGGACCCTTGAGAAGGTCAGCAATCGCAGCGTGGCCAATGTGGTAAATGGATGGATAGGATCTAACCATGCTGAGCTAACGAGTTTTCGATGAATCGGCGAAGGTCGGCACGCTCGTTCCATGGCGTCATATGCCATTGGCGCTTCCCTTCGTTGAGGATGGCGCGAGTCACTGGCGCATTGGGCGGCTTAGCCCGTAGCGTCCACTTTCGAATCAGTTTTGCAGTCCGTTGGTTCATTCGTTGTCTCCTCAATTACTTGGTCCACCACTCGACCGGGGGAACTGGTGGCCGTTCCCTTCTTCACTCGGCGCAGGATCTCCGCCTTCGTGCTCTCTTTGACGCGCACGAAGATGTAAGTCCGGTTCTCCTTTTTTCGGGGCATTGGTCATTCTGCCGCCGGTTTGGGGAACTTGCCGATGATCTGGTCCGAGTCCAAAATGAGGAAGCGCTCCTTGCCGCAACGGAGAGGCACGCCCGCACCATGGAGGAAGAAGACGCGATCACCCTCGGCGAATGGCATCTCATGCTTGAACCCTGTGTCTGTGACTCGCCCAGGACCTACGGATACGACCACGGCATGCTGCGATTGGTCTTGGACGGTATCTGGAACCACCAGTTTGGTATCGAATTCCGAGATACGCTTGACCACCAGAAAGCCGCGTAGGGGCTCGAAGAGTTGCTGTACAGCGATATCTTTCGGGGCGGAATCCCGAGGCATTGGAATTGCGCCAAAGTCCATAGAAGGAGTAGGAATACGACTCATGGGTTGAAACGAATGACGATCACAAGGGCAATCGCCACGATGAAGAAGACGATGCAGGATTCTTCGGTTGAGGTGAGGGATGTCATGGCGTCAATCGCAACTTGTCTCCAAGAATGAACATATCCCAGGCGGTGAGATGTTTGCCGGTCTGGCGATTGTAAGCTTCCGCCTCCAATGCTGAAATACCCCAAGCGATCAGTCCCAGTATTGTAAGTAGGATGACGGCGAAGAGCGCGAAGAAAGTTAGATCGCCTTTCATTTGCCAGAGACTATTTCGATACTTCCGTTGTCCTCGAATTGCCGGGGGTTGAAAATGTAGTCGTATGGTATCCAGCTATACCCTTTGTCAGCCCAAGTCGTTCCCCAACTATTGCGGATGCGAGCCCAGCCCTTCCGCTTGGCAATCACGAGGTTGTCGTCGTAGCCACAGATTAGGATCTCGTGACCACCGACGGAGCGCCCCGAAGGCATTGGCACGTACCATTCTCCCGTGGAGCGATCTTTGATCGGGTTGAAGATCGACTGGTAAACATATCCTCCGGTGAGGACTGGGATTTTCAGGATTGAGATGCACCGCTTCACCGATTGACCGTTGTCATCGTTCGGCACATCGTAGGCTTTCACTGCCTTCCACTGTCCGCGGGAGTCATTGGCGCACTTCGGGGCGGCATAGGCCAGCTTGGACGGGTTGTACGGCCAGCAGGTGTCTCTCGCTACCCCCTGATTCACGAGCACCCATAGAATGGACGAAGTGTAGCTGCCGGCATCGTTCGGGAAGTTGCCGTCGTGCCTCAACTCGTTCTGGTAGAGGTCCAGCCGGGAAGGCGTCACGAATTCACCGTGTTGCACCTTCCACTTGAAATCGAAGGCGGCACATCCGGCGTTGGCCGTGCAGCTCCCGATTGAGCCCTGGTCATAAACTGGCGGCATCAGGCTTTCCAGGCTCGCCTTCGACGGCACGGGAACAGCCATGCGCGGAAGCTGTCTCAACCCCTTCGAATGTGTCGGAGAACTTTTCCACCCCAAAGCGTAGGGCTGAGCGGCAAACGTGACCAGCGGCCACGCGAGTAAGAGGAGTGGGAGGATGTGTTTCATGGGTCAAATTGCCGTGGGTTCAACGCGGTGCGTTGCTGGGTGCACGGCCGCGCTGGCGAGCCAAGCTTTCACAACCGCGCCCTTGGATGTGTCGGCCTCCATTTCCTCCCATGTCGGAAGCTTCGCGCCAGATACTGCCGACACGCCTCCGGTCGATCCGCAGTAGGCTTCGTACAGGCTCTTGGCTATGTCGCGGGGCGTGAGCTTAGAAACGGGGTAGGGATTTGGCGTCCCAATGTGTTTCAGAACCTCCCCTTGCCAGTGAATCGCCGCTTGCAGGTGACGAATGGAAAGGACGTGCGCAGCGATCGCTTCGCCGCGGTCTTCGGCGTCCGGCATTGATCCGTTGGCCGTGATCGCTACGCGGTGCGCCTTCATGAGTTGAAGGGTTTCGTCCATTCCTTTACGGAATGCCTTCGCTGCCTGAATGTCTTGTTCTTTCATCCGCCGCGATTCTGCTTGCACATTCGCCGAATGTCCACCGAAAAAGTGTAGATTAATTGGGAATGTAGTCGTCGCCCCACCCGTCGCCACCGCCCCAGGAGATCGTTTCCATCGGTGGAGGGAGTTTGCGTGCCTTTTTGAGTGCTTCGGGCGATGTGAGGCCCCAAGCTTGCTCCACCATTTGGGTGATCGGATCTTGCGTCGGACCTTTCGGGAGTTCGGGGCGCTTGAGCTTGAGCGAGCACCGGAACTGGAAGCGGACGCGAGCCAGGAACACGACGCCGAGGGAGGCATCGGCCAAGTCCGGGGAGAATCCCAGCCGACCCTTCATCTTCTTCTTCTCTTCGACCTTGATGAGCTTCCGCGCCCCGAGATTCCACGTCCTAGCGCACATCTCGGCGGAAAGCTCGTCGTCCACGCCCTTCAACTGGCCAGCCTGCATGTAGGCTTTCGCGGCATACCAGATCTCGGAAACCACGTCCTCGTATTCGTCCTTGGCCAAGCGCCCGAAACCGCCATCAACTTCACTCGGAACTCCCTTGAACTGGACGCGCAGAAAGCCGTTGTCCCAAACGGTGGCTAAGATCGAAGCGAACGCGTGCCCTCCCGAGCAGTCGATAGCCAGTCGGAACGTGGAATTGACGCCGTTCTCCAGGCAAAACTTCTTGAGCCCGTCCGCACGCTGGAAATTGGGGTCGCGCTCCTTGTTGGTCGTGTCCTCTTTGATGCACTCTTTCGGCCCGAGTAAAAGGACATTCTTGCCTTCCAAAGTTTCTCCCAGTTGACCGATCCGCGCCATGAACCTGTCGCCGCCGGTCGTGAATGAGGGGTCGGCAAAGCATAGGGCGACCGGAGGAGCCTTCCACCGAACGGTTGTCTGGAACGCCAACGCCTGGATGATCTCAATGGGATGGTAAATCGCCTCCTTCGCGCCCGCCGGGGTGAACCAGCCACGATTCATCCGGTAGAATCCTGCGGACTTCTCACCGCCGTACCTGATGGCGTCTTCCTGCATGGACTTCTCAGTGATGAGGTAATCGTACATCACGCGGCCTGCGAGCACGTTCGGACTCTTTGCCCCATCGAGGCGCAGGCAGTAGCCGTTGGGGAGCGTCGTGCGCCAGCCCTCCAGTTCTTCGTGTAGGAACTCCCATCCTGCCGCCGGTTTCACGAATTGCCCGAATGCGTCGAAGTAGCTGGACGGGTTGGCGAGTCCGATCTGCTGGAAGTGCGGGTTCTTGTTCAGGTTGGACGCCGCCTTGTTCACAGAATCAGCGAGATCCGTCATTTCGTCCAGAATTAGGAGGACATACTCATTGTGGAAGCCGAAAATCTTCGAGTCCACCGCAGCGCCTTTCTGCCGGTCCGCCGCCAGGAGCGTGATGCCAGCTCGCTCGTCTCTCACGCCTTTCTCGTCCTCGTAGGCGATGCATCCGTCGGACGCCAAGAGCTTGCCCGGCATCTCCATTCCATAGCGCTCCAGCGAATTCTTGATCGCATTGAAGTACTGCTTGGTATAGCCCCAGATTCGCTTCTCCGCGTCCTTCTGCGTCGTACTGGCGACGATCACCATCGTATTGTGAGGAGAGCACAGCCACGAGATGCACGCCCATAGCCCGTAGCACGCTGACTTACCGGAAGCGGCACAGCCCGCCACGCCGAGGTACTTGTGTTTGCACGCCTTGGCGATCATCTTCTCGGCCCAAGGATGCCGGTCAAACTTCGAGCCACTGTATTCGTTGTTGATCAGCATCTTGACCAGCGTCCAGAAGTGCCGTTCCTTGTCTGCGGCCTTCGAAATGGAGAACATCTTGAGTTCGTAAATGATTTGCTCCGGCGCTGTCGCCTGCCGCGCCGGATCTTCCACCGGGTTCGTGATGTGACACGAGACGCGTTGGCCATAGCGAATCACGAAGTCCAGTTTCTTCGCCTTCGCCGCTTCGGCCATCAGCTTATGGTCGTTCTGCGAAATGTAGGTCCCGTTCCAGGGAATCCAGCCATTCTTGATGAAATCCTCGTGGCACCATTTCAGCTTGCCGTCAGGGAAAGCGCTCCCGTCTTTGCGGGTGATGTACTTGACAGGATCTTCCTCTTCCAGAACGGCAGACATGCGGGAAAGAGCATACGTTGCGCGTCAAGCAGGAGCAATTCCGATTGAAAGTGCTTGCACTTATCGGGAGGCGTGGGACTTTTGCCGAAGTATGGACTACATAGCCGAAGAGTTTACGAAGGCCACAATTGCAGAGATCGTCAAGATGGGGACGAAGCTGCAAGAGATGGCCACTCGCAATGGTGAGTTGGAGTGCAAACGCTTGGAAGATAGCAAATTACGGGACCAACTGATTGCCGATGTGAAGCGCCTGCAAGCGATGGGCAACTCCAAATCCCCCTGGGTCGCCCGCTCGGAGCGCATGCCTACGGAGGCGGATTGTGACGAACACGGAGAGATATTTGTAACTTCCCCTGACGCTGGCGCCTGCGCATTGCGCCTTAAGCCAGCCCTTGCGGACTTGACGTGGACCCACTGGATGCCCACCCCGCCGCTTCCAAAAGCCGTTCAGCCGGTCAAGTATCCCGCGTGGACAAGAGCGCATGATCCGCGCGGTAGAGCCGAATCCCGTCCTGGCATGCGATTTCTCGTACCTGAGGAAGTGGATGGGAGACACAAGGGGATTGCCCTTCAATGGATGGGGAGCAAATGGAGCGCCGATTGTGAGGCGAACAGCCCGAATCAAACCTACGAAGTCCCCGCCTCCACCCCGTTCCCGCATCGGTGGGAGCGAGAGAAGAAACAGGCTGAGGCTGATCCGTCGATCAAGTGGCAAACCAAATCGCTCAACAATGGGGAATGGGGTGATTGCAAACCGGCCTGGATTGAGGAATGCGAATACCGCGTCAAGCCCGAGATCAAGCCAAAGTGGCGGCTGCTGGAGGTCGGCGAAGAAATACGGCAAGGGGATCAACTCTGGCGAACGGTTGATTGGCACGATTCAACAGAGATTGGCGACACGATAGACATCAACCACCTTCCCCACCGCCGACTTATCACACCATGAACGACACACGCCCCCTCGGACTCGGCGACATGCCGGATGACGAGTTTATGAAACTGGCGGACGTTCGGAGTCCACAAGGAAAGGATTTTCAACAGGTAATCGACCGCTTGAAAGACCAACTCGCGGAAGCGCAATCGCAGATCGGAAGACTGGGCGATCAGAATCGCAGACTAATCGAAACTCAGGTGGCCGATGCCCAAGAGATTGCCCGATTGCGCGAGGCATTGGAAACGGCGCAATCGCAACAGGAAAGGGGAATGGCATGATCGCCGAAACTCTAACTAACTGGGACGGCGCTGTGAAATGCATTGAAGCTTTAGCGCCTGTCTTAATCTGTGTGGCAATCCTCTACTTTGGGAGCAGACAATGAAAGAGGAAGACGAACCTACTGAATGCAACTGCTGGCGTGGTCAGTTTGGATGCGCCGCAATGATCCTTGCGCTCGGAATTGCCATCGCGCTTATCCTCTACGCCGCCAAATGACTGACGACACCATCCCCGACGAAGCCGACCTCTCGTCCTTGCGCGAAGTGATCGACCAGCCGCATGAACGTCTGCGTGTTCCGTTGACCGTCTCCCGCATGGAACAGCGCCAATACGAACTCCGCGCGGAGCAAGCCAAGCCTTTGGGGCGGTCCAAAGGGGAACTCTTACATTCGATCCAAGAAACGCGACTACTCCAAACTTATCCAAGGACCAGAAGTATGAAAATAGTCAAAGGTTCTAATCTTAGATGGATTGTTCTAGATAAAAATGTCACCGTGCCAAATTACGCCATTCAGGGGGCTGATGGCCGTTGGCGAATTCTGGAGATTCTTTTAGAAGTGATTGACCATGATGCAGAGCGTTCGGAAACGCACTGGGAACCAGTGAAGGAGTCTAAATGAAGCTGTTCGAATTATCCATCAATCCGGAATGGACCGAATCAATTCGAAGACTAGCGGTGCATTACTCTTCAATAAAGGAGGATGCCATCAAGGAGCGTCTATTTAACATTCTGGGTCGTCAACCGACACTCGAAGACGCCAAGGATTGCCAGATGATATTTTTCAGCGGAACTACAGCAGACTGTGAACTTCACTGGAAAGGATTCAGAATCCTAAAGATGGCCCTATCGGAATTTGGCGCGCCATTGTGTTTCGAGCCCTGCTTTGAACAACTTGTATGACCATCCTGAATGACATGCCCAACGAAGAAGAAGACTCTCTCTCCTGCGGTTGCGGATGCGTCCTGCTTGCTCTCGGTGCGTGCGCCGTTCTGCTCGTGCTCGTGATGCTTATCCTGATGATTGTACTAACCGTGAAATACGCATGAGAAAAATCTACATTGTCTCTACATGGAAGGGAGAAATGCGCGAGGTCCACGGGGTGTATTCAAGCCGCGCGAAAGCCCAGAAGGCAGCAACCGTCGTTGGCAAAGACGCCGACATTGACGATTGGGATCTAAATGAGATGCCGGACAAGTCGCCAACGAGTTACATGAGAAAATCGGCACGCAAAATGTTGAGGGCCGTCCGCGCCATTTCCCGAAACGGTGGCCGAGTTTCCGCTTTGATACTGAAAGACAAGATGCCGGAGAACCTGGGCGTAAATTGGACAACCGTATGAGCAAACCGGACTACGACGACCCAACAGACGAGGATGTCCCGACGACCGCCGGGGATGCGATGCTAAACGCTATGGCTTTTGTCGGCACTCCCGAGAAGGCCATCATCGAAGGCGATTCTACGATCTTCGTACACAAAGCCAACGCCGCCGAACAACTGGAAGCCCGCATGGCTGAACTCGGGTGGGAAATCAGGAGAACTCGGCCTTGGAAGAAAGACGAAGGCGACATCGAACTGGAGGAGCATCCATGAACATTACCTGGGCACAGAATCCACTGGCGACCACCATCGAACTCGACGAGCGCGAGAAGCGTGAATTCTGGCTCATGCTCAAGATCGAGGAATTAAAGGACCGGCTCATTGCAGTTCATGTCTACTTGCAGGAAGGGCAGTTCTTCGATTTGAACAAGGCCAGAAAAGCAGTTGAGCAAGTGGACTCCGACGAATCTCTAGACGCGCGCGTGAACCAGCTTCACTCCTGGCACCTCGAAGCCCTTGCGGGAAGCCATGGAGGCGATTGCACCTGTGATCCGTGCTCGTGTCCCAAGTGCATAGCCGAGAATATTCTAGGAATCGACACCATCGCAGGGCTTAAGAAGCACGAAGCCAACAAGATCGAAAGCGCATTCCGTCGGGGTAAAACCCTATCCAAAACCATCGAGGAGCTGGCCAATTATGCGCCTGAATCCTGCTGGCCTGGAGCCGAAGCGCACTTCGAACGCTGGCGGCAGGAAGCCAAGAACGCTCACGATTGGCTGGTGAAGTACAGGGATGAGCACTTTCCGATATGAACATCAAAGTCACATTCGAAGGCGGTCCCGATGATGGACGGCAAGCGGTTCTATGGGGAAAATGGCGTGAGGATCGGCGCGTTCACGGGCATTCCAAATGGGACGTGGCCACCCAGACATGGAGAGCGCCGGTCTACAAGCTAGTGCGATTGCTGGAGGGGTATGTTCTCGTTTTCACGGGAGATTTTGAGGAACTAAGCGTTGAGCGTCCAGGCGTATGAAGACTTCCGATATATCGGACAAGGCCGTCTGTGAAGCGGTGGCGCAATACCAAGCATCTCGCAAACCTGCGCCATTCCCCTACGAAACCCTGGCAAAGCAGTTCAACTGCCCAGAAAAGGTTGCCTATCGCGCCCTTGAGCGTGCCGAGCGACATGGCTTGATCGAATATGGCGTATCCCTGCGCACCGGCTGGCTCACCGAAAAGGGAGAAGCCCTGCTCTCAAGCTAGCACCCCGTCCCACACGTTACCCTCCCAAAACGCATTCTCCCGGTCCTTCGATGGCTCGTAAATCGCATACCCGCACTCGCTGCCTTCCGCTTTCGGGGGTCGTGCAATCCCCATCCGAATCGTCACTTTACCCAGGTCCTCGATCACTCGCCGATTGAACGGGCCGCCCTGGAGCGTGATGACCGTCGGAGGATCGTAGGGACCAAACATTCGACCAGCCTACCACCCACCCCCTAAACCAGCAACCCCGGCGTGAGGTTTGATGGATTATCTGACCACGATCCATGTAGAATCTGACTGTGCCGACCAGTAAATGTATAGAATCGGACACGAATTGTGTGAAATCGGACTAGCACAAAAGCAAAGTCGAATTTGTCCTGTTGCCACGCATTGGATCGATGATGTAAAAGCGTCTTCGTGCCCAAGCGACCACCGCCCGTCTGGACTTCTTCCAAAGAGGTTCCCACTGACGTTGCCGATCTGATCCGCCAGGGATGGCGAGCCGGTCAGGAAGCCGCTCGAAACGGCACAAAGAATGTCGAGTCGTGGACCGACGAATGCTCACGCAAGGCAAAAGCAGCCTTCGATGAGGTCGTTCCTGCCGCGATTCGCCGCCACGCCATGCGAATGAGCGGGCGATACACTCGCAAGAAGCTCATCTGGTTCATCACTAATTCCCCGTAGCCCATCTCCGGGCTCACCCTGGGCAGCCCTCACGGCAGACAAGCCGACCCAAATCTAGCTGGGAAGCTCTCGTGACTCTGATACTTGCCGTGTCGTAATGACAGCCCCGCGCAAAAGGTCAGTCGGGAATCGATAAGGTGAGACAAGCGCCTCAAGAAGCGCCTCACGTCGGCCCGAGCGAGATTTCGGTGAGAAAACGCGCCCTGGGGTCCAATCCCCTTTCACGGCCCTTCGCTTCCCCATCCGGCAATCCGGGTCCTACGAGAAAGACCACGGCACCCGTCAGGAAGATAGGCACAGGCGGGCACCGCTCACGGAGCTTTGGAGAAGGATGAAATCCGTCCCTCAAGAGTTCGCTTCACCGACGACCACGCAGCATCGCGCAGTCGCCCCGTCATCAGCACAGCCAGGTGGCATCAGACGCGTTCGCACGCCCTGATTCAGGTTTCTCCAAGCGAGAGACAGGACACCTCCCCACGGGTAGTTATGGACTGATCCGATAACTGCTTGCACTATCAAATATCCAACAGAAGAAAAAATTTGTGCGCATCGTATCACCCATCCAATCGATAAACGAAACTCCAGATAGGGAAAAATTTGTAGGGATCGCCTACGCTACAGCGTCTCGAGATTAGAGGCCGGGAGGGGACCCGTGGCGGTGTTGGCTTGCCATGGTTGAGGGCTGGGCGTAGACTTGGGAATGATGACTGACGACGAGATTCGGGAGCTGGTGCGCGTGGTGTTGCAGGCGTCCACGGTTGAGATGCATCGAGGGTGCTTTCGGGAATCGACTGAGATGGTCCGAGCGGTTGAGGCCGTTCGCGGGTGGCAGGCGCGGAAGGAGGCGGCGAGTCGAGACACCTGGTTATCGGACGTTGAGCGACTCCAGGCCGCGATGGATGAGGCGACAGCCAAGCGGCTGGAGATCCGGCAAGAGTGCGAGAGGAAGTGGAATCCATGGCGAACTCCATGCTCCTCGGAGGCTGGTGAGCCAGAACGTCCCAAGACCGACCTGATGGACGAGCAGGAGCGAGCGGCGATGGTTAGAGCCAGTTTGGCGCAGGACCAGTTTGCCGTGGCTGGCGCGACTTGGGCCAAGCATCGGGACGAGATCGTGCTCAAGGCGTGGACGAGTGACTCTCAAACTTGAGAACGTCCTGTGACGCTGGCGGATGTCACGCTCGGCGTCACACTGGCTGGATTGTGGCGCATCGGACATCCTTTGTGCGAAATCGGACATTGATTGAACATTTTGCCTCGGAGTGCTTCCTGATACTGACCTCCCCCTGAGGTACGAGGTATGCTCGCGGTGCGGAGCCTGGGTGAGCAAGTAGGCGTTGGGTGCGGCGCTCAACTCCACGACCTCCGCAAGAACGAGCCCTGTACACGCTTCGAGGCTTGTCCGCACTTCTGACCCTCGTCGTGCATTCAAACGCCTCCTAGCCCACCCAGAACGCCAGCAAACGGCTACTCATCAGCCGAGGACAACGCGTCGAAGTCGAATTCGGACACTGGCGCGGACTCAATCACCCGGCCTGTAACAGCTCGCTCGCTCGGTGTAACAGCCTGGGAATCGCCTTTGAGGCTGATGAAGTGCACCGACGCAGTAGCTTTCGCCTCCTTCGTGTCCAGGCCGGCCACCTTGTAGCCTACGTTGACGGCTGCCTGCATGTCGCGCCAGTTCCGAATGTCCGGCAAACCCTCCTCTGTAACAGTTACAAGCTTCTCCCTCACCTTTTCAGCAAGAAGCACCGGTATTTCCTCACGAAACCTGCCAATTTGGTCGGTGGAAGCCTGGATTCCGGCGTGTCTGGAGTCCTTTGTTACAACTGTTACACGGCCTTGTTTTATGGCCTTTGCAGCGGCTTCAGCTTTTACAGTGCGAGGGACGGCCCAGCCTTCTCTGTGGGATCGGACGCGGAAGGATGTGGAGAGGCGTTTAACCTCTTCGGGGTCATCTGGGTTACTGGCGTAGCGTTTGGCGAGTTCGGTCCAGCCTACGCCTTGGATAGCAGCTTGCTCGACTGCGGCCCAATCAATGTCCAATGCGGCTGGCATTTAGGAAGCGGCGGCAGGGATGACGCGCGACCAAGGGGAGACGCAGTTGGCTATAGCGCCGAGACCTAGGCTGGCGATCTTGATTCCCTCTGGGGTGCCGGTTTTGTCGTTAGCGTGGTAGTTGCGGAGGGCTGTAACGGCTTCTTCGAGCGAGGGTGCGAGGATAACGAGGCGTTGGTCGTAGATGTAGCCGAGAGGTTTGTTGTGGCGCGTGATCTCTGGGCATTTGAGGTCGTAGGAGAGTTGCCACGCTTCGATAGGGCGGAAAGTGGGATCGGTGAGTGTGCTCATGGGGTTACAGCCTGCTTGATTGAATTGAGCGATGTCAGCGGCGGTTCATGCGTTGGATGGCGTGGCGTGCGTTGCAATCCACTCCTTGCTGAGCCATTCGGGGAATGTTTCTCCGTCCGGTTGGTGAAGCAAGTAGGGCCGATCAGGCGAGGCTTGGGAAGCCTGGGACATGATGTGGAACATTTTGACGGTTCCATCGGGGCTGCGCACTGGGGTGAGGGACCAGACTGGGCGTTCTTCGGTGGGTTGATTTGAGTTCATGAGTTTGTGCGTGGTATGGTGAGAGTTGCGGAGCCTTTTCGATGGCTACCCAATCGATGTCGAGAGCGCAGGGCATTAGGCGAAAGTGTTGAGTTGGCGAAGGATGGGTGCGCCGTCTTTGCTGATTAGCAGGACTTTACTTTCGACTGCATTGAATGCGTGTCTAAGTTCGGCGGTGGAGGGGAGTGGTCGGAGCTTACGCTTGGTATCGGCGATGACCTTGCGGGATCGAGCGAGACCAACGAGGGAGGGTTTAACTTTGCGCAAATATCGGTCAGCGCGGATGGCATTTCCGTTCTTAATGGCCTCGCAATAGCTTTCGATGGCGCAAAGTAGGGAGCTTTTTAACTCTCGTTCGGCCTTGGCTGCGCAGGCCAGGATTTGGGTGTGCTGTTGGCGAGCGGTCATTTGCAGGGGTAGGGAGGCAGCACGCGGTAACGCATCCGATACCAGCGGCCATGGGCGCGCCACTCGGAAGGCTTTTGGGATGCTTTGGCGAGCGGGGCGACAGCGAGAGCCAGGAGGGCTGTGAGGAAGGATCGGCGGTGTTTCATGCTTTCACGAGTCTTTCTCTGACGGAAGGGTGGAGGAAGCGAGGGTTGTAGATCGTGCGTGGAGTGATCCACTTGAAAGGCTGCGAGGCGTCCTGTTTCAGGTAATCCACTTGAATGCTGAGCACGGTCCATCGTGAGGCTGGGAAATGGCCTTCGTTGCCATCGCGGTAATGCATCGTCAAATGGTCCTCAGGGTCGATGTAGATGCGTTCGATGTCGGTGGCGAACATAATCCAGTTGGCTTCATTCCACAGGAACACCTGATGGCATTGGGGAACGTCTATCTGGCGAATCTGAGGGGCTGCACTCGGCGGAACTGCCAGCGCAGTGACAGGCGCGGCTATCGTGGCTTGGAGGATGTGGCGGCGGTTCATGCGTTCGCTCTTTCGTATCCGTGGAATGTCGAAGGCTGTGCACCATCAGCGATAAGCTGGCGGTAAATGTCGTCTAGCAGTGCCTGCGTTAGACGTGATGCTGGCATGACTGGTGCGGCAACCGGCGCAATCCTGACCTGCAAGTCTAGGCAGAGTCCCGCGATGAAGCAACCGAGGGAGGAGATGAGGGAGCGGCGGGTCATTACGTCCTCCCGAGATAGCGATGATTGCCTTTGCCGTCGCGAATGAGTTGAGCCTTGCGCATGTATCCCTGAGCGGTCGAACTCTCCCACCGTTGCAGGTGCAGTCTTTCTCCATCCAGTCGCTTGCGGTCTTGGTATACGCGAAGACGCGCGATACGCTGGCGTTCGGTTTTTGGCACTAGTCGTAACGACCGTGGATTATCCCGAGGGGACAACATGCCCAAAGAAAAGATCGACCCCCAGCTCACTTCGTTACCTCCTGCGCGACTTTGCTGAGCTTTGCCCTGCGCTTGGGGCTGTAGGCACTCACGTGGGTTCTGGCGGCGTCTGCGGCCTTCTCCAGGGCTTCCGATTGATCGACCGGCAGTTTCTTGGGCCTGCCAAGCTTCCCGCTGGCCTGAGCCTTCTTCCAGTTCTCGCGTGCTGCGGCTGACTTAGCCTCTGACTTGATGCCAGCGATACGGCGGCAGTGGTCCGCGAGTGTGACGGGAGGCAATGGAGCCTCGGGAAGTGCTTTCATGTGTACGAGTGTGGCGGTATTCTTGCGGGAGTCAAGCCATTACTCTGGCGATGGCTTGGATGGAAGCATTGGCCGCCTTGTTCCGCGATTCCTTGGCGCTGGCTTCGCTGTTGGGATGGAAGAACGCTTCTGGCTTGAGTCCATCCTTTTTCAGGTGACCCAGCTTTCCGGCTTTCACTCCATCCATCAGGGCGCGACGAGTCTCCATCTGCATCTTGGCCTCGACGAGGCGCACTCCCATCATGCGCACAACTTCGACGTTTGCCTGTGCGGCGCTCATTCCGTTGTCCATGAGTCCGCGAGCCGTTTCGATTGCAGTTTGTTGTCCAGTCATGGCGCATGAATACTAGCTTGATGGTATTACGCAACAAGAAAGTGCATCTTCCCCTCAAATCGTGGGAGAAGACGCCAAGCTGAAAAATGGTTGATCTTTTTTCGCTTCACACGCTTGACACATAACGAACACGCTGGTATTATCGGGACATGAAAGCAATGCAATCACTCAACCCGTTTCCAAAAAACAGTGTGGCCGCGAAAGCGTATGCCCGCTTCAACCATGTATCCGCCGCCGTGGAATTCGTTCGCATCGTTGATGAAAACGGCATTCCTAGGCATCATCTCAGTTCCGCTGAACAGGCCGAAGTGAACGCCGCTGAACGGTACATCAAGGATCAAAATCCATTTGGCTAACCCCCTCCGAAGGGGCGCGGCTTCCCAACGCGCGAACTCTAACTGACTCACGAATATGACTCCTATCATCATCCTGGCAGAAAACGAAGAAGGCACCAGTGAACCTGTCGCTATTTGCACCCGCGAAGAATCGGAACAACTCATCCGCGAGGATTACGACCGCCGCCTGAAGCTTGTGGACGCCGAAGAGTCTCCCCTTTGTCCATTTCAGTATACGCTTTGGGAACAAGGTCGCTTCGGATACGAACTCGTTCAGACCACCCTAGCGGAGAATGTCTATGACATCCTTAACCAAAACTCCAACTAACTGACTCTATGCAACTAGAACAACAATGGCGTCACCGCTCAGACGCGGATGACTTGGCTGACGGCGAAGATGTGCTAGGACTACTCAAGGACGGTACGCGCATTCTGGTTTGCGTGACTCGGGGTCACTGGTGCTACTCGGCTGGAGGGATGAAGTGCACTGTGCTTTCAATGTGGCATCCCTTGCCGCGAAATCCTGATGGCTGGGAACCTCTCAACCATCCAGAATGCTCCATATGCCGGCGGAGACACGGGAGCGAGATTGTTCACGCGTGCGAGTGAACCTTTAGGCAATTCCTGACAGTTGGGGGCGTGGGGCAACTCACGCCCTTTTTCATGTGATCCTCTCAAGCGCCTCCAGTCGCTCTTGATATTCGGCCTTGCGAGCCTCCAGGTTGATGATGCGTTGACGGAGTGCAGCTTTCGCGCTTTCGATGTCTCTTTTGGTCGGCTTCATCGCGGCTAACTCCTTTACGGTTAGAGTACATCCGCAGCGCAGGCGAGAACGTGCGCAGGCTTTTTCGAGTTGAGTCATGGGATCAATTTACCATTCAATGGAGCGAAAGGCACATCGTCCTCTGCTAGTTCGGAGCCTGAAACATCGCTCGGCGTCGGATACCTCGCCGGCTCTTTGCGCGGAGCGGAGCGAGGGGGTGCGGATTGGCGGGTCGGCGGGGCGGTCGAGCCCTTTCGCTCAAGTGGCTTCCCGTTTCCGATGTAGATACCCTTCGTTCCCGCTTCCCGTTCTTCGCGGGGCGGAGAGAGCTTCAAGGCATGGGTATTGCCGTACTCGTCAACGGAATCGTTCTCGAAAAGAACGCAGTCGATGTACTTGCCTTTCTTGCCTTGGAAGATCCACTCCCGAGGTATTTTGCTTACGTCGATTTTGATGGCAAGGTGTGTGCTCATTGCGTGTTTATTAAATGATTCCTCTCTTCTTCGCCCATTCGATCATAGACGGCAGGATGGTGTCAGCCGTTGGTTTGGCAGGTTCTTCGACGGTCTCTTTGGCATCTGGGTCAATCGTTACCAAGACTTGCTTGAATACCAAAAGACCGCCGCCGTTTGCCTTAAGTTTCTCTTCTCGTGTCATGCTTCGTCCTTTCTCTTAGCCCATCGTTTCTTCGCCAGTTCGCTCTTGCTGCTAGCGTTCGTCAATACGTTCTTTCCAGCTTTTATGCACCACCACGCCTCTCTTCTCCATTATGGCCACATATCGGTCGCGGTATTCTTGAACCTCAGAGGCGTGCTCATGGAGATTCCCAAACACGAAGCAATGGCACTTCTCTGCCGCCATGATGTCCGCTCGAAGTTGAACACAGTCCAAACACGTCTTGTTACAGTCCGCGCGCCCATCCCAAATACCATCATATCGCTCGTAGAATTCTCCTGGCTCAATCCAGCCACGGCACTCGCAACATTTGTGCCTCTTTCTAGCCTTCGGTCTAGTTTCGTGGAATACGCTTGGGCTTTCCGCATAATCACAGTCGCAACTCATAGTCCTGATCCTTTCTGTAGTTTCACTCTCTGGCTCCTCGGTGGTTGGTTTGCATGGCTAGTTCTGGCGCACGTTGAGCCTGTAGCCATTCGTGCATCTGACGCGAGTATCGTTCTCGCCATCCTGGGAACTGGCGGTCGCGCTCGTCGTTGTGCTGGGCGATCAATTCTTGAATCTCGCTCATGCTCTTTCCTTCGCCGAGCGCTTTCGCAATCGCATCGGTCGTTCGCTCGCGGTTCGGGTAGGTTGGGTGAGTCATGAATCGTGGTCCTTTCTGGCTTTAGTCTTGGATTTATCTTGCGTTGGTTGCGGATCTTCTTCCTGGTCATCGCTTGGCCATGGATCGAAACGGCATGCCTGCTTGCGGAATAGATGATTCTTTGCCTCGGTCGGTCCGTTGCGCTGCTTCGCTAGATCGAACCGAACACTCCAAAGGCCAGCGTCATTAGGTTGCCTCGCGGGCTTGGATAGCAGCAACGCCACGTCTGCGTCTTGCTCTATCCCTCCGCACCACTCGAAATCGGAGAGGCGAGGATGCCGGTTGTTCTTCTCGCAATCGCGGTTGAGTTGCGCGCAAATCAGCCAAGGAATTTCCAACTCCTTCACGCCGTCCACGCACGCCTTCGAGTTCTCGCGGTGGAGTTCGCTCCCGTTGCTATTCTTTCGCGCGTTAGGAGGTTCAGCCATGCGTTGCAGGAAGTCCACGCATATCAGCGCCACGCCGTGATCGCGCTTCCACCTGCGGGCTTTGGCGCGAAGCGTGGAATGGTTCATGCCTGAACGGTCGTCGCAGTAGATCTCCGCCTTTTTGAGCTTCTTGGCCCCATCATTCAGCGCCCGTTGCTCTTCCTTGTTGATCGTGCCGCCAAAAAGCCGGTTGAGGGGAATGCTGGTCGCGAGTGAGAGTAGGCGCTTGTTGATCGCCTCGCGGGACATTTCCAGTGAGAAGAATCCAACGGGAATGCCTCGCTTGATTGCGACTTCCTCAATGATTTGCAGAATGAACGTGGTTTTGCCAACAGACGGGCGAGCGCCGATGTACCACGCCTCGGGGCGTAAACCGTGCACCATGTTGTCTAGCCATCCGAATCCCGTGGGAATGCCGGACATCTCCGAACCCGTCTCCATGCGCTCCATGATCTCTCGAAGCGTGCCGTCGATGTAGTGCCGCATCAGGTCCGGTTTCGTGCGATCCTTGGGGCGGATAGCCAGCATGCGGGATTCAATGGCGTCCAATAGCTTCAGCGGCTCGGCAGAGTGCTCGACATCGTAGGCGTTTTGAATGTTCTCGGTGGACGCGCTGATGATCCCGCGCAGCAACGCCTTGTCCTCCATGATGGCGACGAAATAGGGGTAGTGCGCCTGGGTGGGAGGGAACTGGCTCAACTCCGCGACGGCATGCGGTCCGCCAGCCTTGTCGATGGTCTGCCGGTCCAGCAGGTATTGCATCAGGGCTACGGCGTCCACTGGCTTAGCCGCGCTTCGCAGAGCAACAATGGCCTCGAATACGTGCCGATGGGCGGGATGGTAAAACGCTGGGCCTAGCCCTCGTTCCATCGCATCGTCGATCAGTTCTGCGCGCCACAGGAGACACGCTAGGACGGTCTTCTCCGCCTCCTCGCTGAATGGCTGGGATCGTTGCAGATCGCTCATCTCTGCGCCTCCATGTTTGCTCGGGCGATGATTGACCGGGCGGTTTCCTTGTCGGTGCTCCAGAGAAAGTTCCAGCACCAATCGTCATCGCTCGCCTTCTCGGGGCGCGGGCACCTGTAGGGCGCGTCCCGGTCGGCTTCGTAGTGGCGTTTCCAGTCCTTCGGAGGGGGTGGGGATGATGCTGGCTTAGGGGGGACTGGCTGCGGAACTTCCGAAGCTCTACCGTTCCCATCTTTGGCCTTCCATCGGTCCGCGAACACCTCAGGTTGATGCCACAGTTGTTTCTGGAAGAAGGTCATTGCGGGAGGCACGAAGCGGTTGGAGTGCCCGTTCGGAGCGGCTTTAATGAACACGGCACATTCTTGAACCTTTTGAAACATATCCTCAGGATCTTCCCCTTGGTCCAAAATCCCATGGATCAAGGCGAGCACCTCCATGGGGGAATCTTTCCGAGGATAGGCGTCCTTGATTCGAGTCGGCCAATCGGCGTCTCTCTCTCTCTCTTGAGATGCCTTTGCTTCTGCATCTCCCTCTTCCTCTGCATGTGTGACTTTTTTGAACCGCTTTGAACGCTTTTGAACAGATTGAACACGTTGAACATTGGCTTTCTCTGCCCGTTCTCTCCTTCGGTAGTCCCGAAAATAGGCGCGTCTGGACTCCTCATCCAGAAGGCTCCGATAGTGCGAATAGTTGATGATGCGCCACCCCCATTGCCGACTCGCCTCCAAGGGTTCCAGTCTTCGACCTTCATTTCCAGGGGATCGGGACGCTGGATCAGGGGCTAGCAATTCCGTTATGGCGGATTGCACAATCTCAAGCGGGACGTTGGTCCGGCGAGAGATGGCTTGATGGGTCATATCCACCGCCCCTTCCGAGTCTGCCAATACCAACAGATCCATAAAAACGTGGCGCGTCGTGTAGTTCTCAGCAATGCTGGAATCGAAAATCTGCTCAAAGATTTTGGCAAACATACCTTGGAATATTAGCGCTCTAGCCATGATTGTTCAACACGTTTTTGAACATACTTTGAACACCTGTCTTGGACATTGCCCGAATCCCGAATCCGTCAAGCCCCTAGGCGGGGGATTTATCTGGACGGTTGGAACCTTTTGACGGTTTCCTCTGCGTCTTTCCGTCGGCGCTCGAAATCGACGTTCCACATATCTCGCTCAACGCGGAGGTCACGGATCTTGAGGAAGGCCATTATGCGGGGATCTTTCTTCCCAATCAGGATGTCCCCGCACTCCTTGCAATAGCATCCATCACCGGTTCCTTCGAAATAAACCGCGTGATTCAGCGTTATCGTTTTCTCCTTCGAGCAGTGGTAGCAATACTCCTTTCCGCAATGGTCGCAGGTATGCGGGTACGTTATTTGTTCCGAGCAGCAGTCACAAAACGTGACCTCTTGAGGTATGGTTTTCTTCATGGTGTTTGCGTCTTTCTATACGGCAGGTCGTCCAGCTCTTTCGGGAGACGTCCGGCGGTGATTTGCTCCTGGGTCCACATCATGCAAATGATGTTCCAGCAGAGGGCCGCATGGGGGTCCGGATCTTCGATTGAGCCCTCTCCGATCTGGAGCAGGTGCCGCATGATGCTGTCGTAATAGCTGGTCATCGGGATGCCCTTGCGCCAGTTGCCTAAGCCGTAGTGTTTAGCACCGCTCTGGAAGTGGACGCCCAGCCTGCGGAGTGCGCACGGCGGGATCTCGGACATGAGCCCTTTGCCGGTCTTGCCGTCTCTGACTGCGCCAGTTTCGAACTCGGTCCGTGATCCGGTGTCGGGGAGGGTGGTCATGGACGTTTCCTCCTTGCTAGATTCAGACGGTAGTTTGTTTCCATCGCCATCCAAAATTCCGCTGGAATTTTTAGTGCTCGTTCAAGTCCGATAGCTGTTTCTGCCGTGATTTGAGCTTTTGCATGAATGATTTCGTTGATTGTCTTGATCGGTCGATTCATCATTCGCGCGAGCTTGGTTTGAGTCAGACTCTTGGCTTCTATAAGTTCTGCCAGTGTATCGCCCGGCGGAGTGGCATAGCGGCTCATACTATCTCAAGCAACTCCCTCCCGTGGCTGACTTCGATCTTGCGGAGGGTCGCAAGGTTGCACTGGTGCCCGTCGGCTGCAAGGTCAACCGATTCACGCTCGGGGCCGGTCAGCCATTGGAGGCGTTGCATGCGTCTCGCCAATGCGATCTGATCGGAGTTCGGCCACGCGGTAGACGGGGCGGGGATGGTTTCGGGTTCTAGGGTCATGGTAGGTTCAGTGAACGATTCCTGTTACTTGCTTTCCATGCTTTGCTAGGACATCCTTGATATTATCTACGACGTGTTGAGCACGTTCGACAGGGGTGTCAAATTGAGTCCCGGCTTCGAACACAACCGGAGTCAGCTTTCGGTAACGAGCCTTTGCAGTTTCCAGATCGGTTGGAGCAAGCTCAACCTTCACCATTTCGGTTTTGCAACCAGGACGCCGCATCGAAACTAAGACGGTTATGATGCAGTTTTGTTTTTGGGAATTCTTCATACTTCGATGTATCTCATGGGTTTGTTGAGGGATTCGGGGATCATAGCGGCAGCTTGGGATCTGCTTCGTCCGGTATGCATAGCGATTCGAGGGGAACGCCGTCTGCAACGCAAATTGGTGGAATCTCCTGCTGAGTGTCCTTCTGCACTTCCGAAGTGTCAGTAGGCTTACTTATCGGCAACTCAAGTTGAGTCACGTCATCCTCAGGCTGCATCACGCCCACTCCTCCTTGTAGCAGCTCACCTGTTCGTAGTTCTTGCCGTCGATTTGCGTTGTCATGGTTTAATGCGTTTGAAGGTTACAACCGTCACTTCGGGATTGCTGACCCATGGGTACATTTTGCCGTTTAGTGAGTCCCAGAGTTTCTGATAGGCACTGATTGGATTCCTCGCATGAAGTTTCACGTTCGTACAGTCCGCACTCCACCACGCGCCCGGCTCATCCTCTTGAAGTGGCAACTCTGTGATGCCTTCCGCCTTCGCATCACTTTCGCTGATGGTCTGCAAGCATTCTCGCCGAACAGCGATAACTTCAAGCGTGATACGGCTGGCCCAGCGAGGCATGAAGATAGAAGGTCTCCAAAGGTGGCCTGGAAACTTGCAGCATCGCCCCTCGTCCGTGGCTCGATAGCAAACCGGACCTTGTTTCTTATCCGCCAGCCATTCGAAACACTGCCAAGTTTCCTTCACCCAAAGGCGCATACCTACATCAAAGTTGCCGCTAAGCCTGCGGGTCTGCGTCTTGCGCCCTTCCAGCGTCGCAATCACCATCGGCGCGCACATGAGAAGCGGCCGTTCTTTCGGTTTCATCGTTTGAAGTCTAGGTTCAGCGTTCACGCCATTACCATCCATGGTTCTGGTCCGATATATCGCCATCCGTCGATCACTTCGCCGGTCATGTCGGATTCATCATCGTATCCTGGCCAGATGCCCGTTTGGAGGCATTGGCAATACTTCGCTAAGGCGTTCCGGTAGAATGCCTCTCCAAGCGTCAGAAACTCCTCTGGTAGCGCTCTACGGCCAACAGAGTATGGAGGGAAGGATTCTTGCACGACGTGCTTGAACGTGTCGCGCTTCTCCCCGCTTGCCACGTTGTAGGCGTCCATATAGACGGCCCCTTGGCTATGCAACCCATAGGTAAAAACGTGCCTGGACCATTTGTGGGTTGCCAGAGAGTTCGTCGTCTTGAGGTCCGCGATTTCTCGAGAATCACGCGGCACAAGGTCAAGCAGGCATTTGAACGGGATCACGATCCCCGTCTCTTTATCTTGCCAGTCCACGCACACTTGCACCTGTCGGTCGCTTGATTCGAGTAGCGCGTTGATCCTCCGATCTTGCGTGAGTTTCTTCGCGGCCTTCCACGCGTTCGACATCATCTCAGGAGTCACGACTTCCAGACCTTGCGCCCGCTTCTCGTCTCGCCACGCTCGGCATGTTTTGCTCTGCCACGTCCATTCCTTTTCTTCCGGTGGATCGGCCTTCTTTTTACCCTTTGAAAGGTAGGTCTCGGGAGTAACCGCATAGATGGTTTCCACGAGATTGGGCGTCGTTACAATGCAATCAACCAGGGAGCCCCAATCCATTTCGTCGGAAGATTCTTGTGGCGCTCCCTCAATCCATTTCTGAGGGCACGCCGCGAACTTGCGAAGCTCGCTATGACTCATCGTACGGCGCATATCCCCTCTCGGAAACTGCTCACCCATCGCGTGGTAGTCGCGAGGATTGATGCCCAATGTAATGCCCTGTTGTGTCTTGGATGGTTGAAAGCTCATACGATGTCGAGTTTGGTTTTGGTTTTCTCCAGAACTTCGGCCATTCGCTTGTCAGAAAGGCCGGAAAGTTCTTCGGTATCGGCCATGACATCATTCTCAATCGCCCATACAGAAAACTCATAAGGAGACTGCCCCTCACGCTTCATGATGTCCCAGAGTTGCGCTTTGGGCGACTTAGCAGCCTTTGGCGCTTCCTTTGGTTCGAGCTTCGGACTACCGCCAGGATTGGCGCACCACTGTGCGATGGCTTGGCCGTGCTTGATGCCGATTTGCTCGCCTTCACGGGGTAGGCAGTGAAGCAAGTCTGGGTGCGTCCATTTCGTAGGGCGAAAGCAGCCGATCCTGTTTTCCGAATCATCTTCCAGATTGAGAGTTTCCCCGGCAATCAGCATTTCGTAAATCAGCCCCGAATCTTGGATTGGCGACGAATGCTCAGGCTGAATAATGGTTGTCTTGCCTCGGTCATCCTTGCCCATTTGAACCTTGTCCTTGCCGCGAAAGCAAAGGATGATCGGGATAGGCGAACGAAGAAGCTTGGCGACGAATCGGTTGTGTGCAGGCTTGCACTTTGCCGCCGCCGCAAGCGCGAGCTTATCGGCTTTCTTCCAATCGTCCCCGCAGCGTTCGTCAATCCATGCCTGTTTGATCTCCAGATAAGAGAACCACTCATGGGATGCCGAATCAATGAGGAGACCATCGAACTTCGCCTCGAATGCCAAATCCATTGCCTCGCAGTATTTTTCCGGCGTGAACGGCGCTTCCATGTCCAGGACTTCGAAGTCTCCAGCCTCTCGACCTACGTTGATGGAAAGCCTCCTTCCCTCCGTGTCGATTGCTCCCATTCGCCCTTTCGGACCAATAAGGCCGCGCATCAACAAGAGCGCTGAATAGCTCTTTCCGGTGAAGCTTTTACCGAAGAGCCCCACCAAGGGGACAATTCCAGTTCGTTTTGCAGGAGCGAATGTCATGATGTTTTGACTCGGTGATATTTCTGAATGCCGCAGTCTCGGCAGGTGCGAACGAGTTGCGTCTGTTCTTAATTCCTCCAAACGCCTCCCTGAATGGAAACGGGTTCGATGACTTGATGCTTCGAAAGTTTCCCGACGATGAATCCGGCTTTGAATTGACGAATACTTGCTTCGCTGGCCAGATCGCCTAGTCTTTCGCGTTCGATGCGCAGATGCTCTTTGAGGGACCAATGATGCCAGAGAAACATCAATGCCGCGCCGACAAGCATGCCAGCGGATAGGATCATTCCCGTCTCCAAATGGGCGAGAAGGTTGCCGCCCATGATGCCGACTCCGAAAGCGAGTCCGGCGATGTATAGCCACGTTAGTATTTGTCGGGTTAGTTTCATAGTCCTTTTCTTCTTCCGTATTCAGCGATTAGAGCCGCATCAACTAGTCCCTCGTGCGGCTTGGAACTGCGCGAGGTTGCAAGCCATGTTTCACTCGGCCAAAGTCGAGTAGCTACTGCGAGGGCGAATTTCTTCGTCTCTCCCTTTGGGCACGATCCAAGCATTTCCTTTTGCCATGTTTGAGGGGCAATGCGGAAGTGACGAAGCTCCCGCGTCTCAAGTAAGGAACGAACGGACCCGTAGCTATCCCACATGGAGCAAAGCGCGTTGACTCCAGGGGAATGTTTACCGGGAGTCTCTAGTAACACGGTGAAATCAGATGGCCGCCAACACGATAGCCATTGCCATATGTGCCACGATCCAACCTCGTTACCCTTACCTTTGCCTTGGAGCGGCATCCGCATGGTTGCAATCGGGGCCACGCCTGGGTGATCCGAAAGCGCTACCAAGCCGCCGGTGAGTCCATTATCGATCCCGATGTAAATCATAACTTGACGCGGATTGCGACTACTCCAGTAAGACAATAGCAGTACGCCATAGGGAAAGCCGAGTGAACTTCGGACAGTTTGGCTCCGACGAATAGAAGGAACGGAGTCCTGCCGTCATCCTCCGAATTCGGAAAGCGTTCCATCACTTCCTCCTCACTCGGATCAAACTCCGGCCCGTTGTCGATTCCCATTTGAGGGTGGCCGATTCTGGCGTCAATTTGGCGGTCGATGGTATTCATGGTTTTTGTGCTTTCACCCATTCAATGGCCTCGTCGCATTTCTTGTCGTGAGATTCGTAATCAGCGATTACTTGGGCACGAGTCTTGCCGCTATTCCCATGTTCTTCCTGCATCTGCTGCGGGGTGAAATGCCTGAATGCCGATTTTGCTCGGTAAGTATCATCACCCCTCATTTGATCCAACGCTTGGATGGCTGTTTTTTGATGTTCGTTCATTGCAGTATGATTGCTTTGGTTGTTTCGTTGCACGTGCATTTAGACGAGTGGCCCATCTCTTGGTGGATCACATTTCTGCACTCGCGGCAGACTTCAACGAACCGAACGGCATCCGCCACGTGATCGCGTATCTGGTTCGGAGTGCATAGGATCGTGTCCATCGTCACGCCTGGTTGAGAGAGTAGTTCGCGGATGGTCATGGGTTGCAAATTTTAGCAATGTATTCTCTGGCCTTAGATATGTCCCAAGCATGAATTAGGCGATGCTCCTTCGTTACATCTTCCGACGAGAAAAGCTCATCCGCTGTTTTCGTTCCCCTTGTGTCCGTCCAATCAATGGATATAACCCGCTTGCGCCACCCGATTTTGATCCTGCCTACCGGCGTTGTGACTATAAACCACGGTAGATGTTTGCAACAGTAACGGTCACAATATCCATTCGGAATCGCCTCAATATAAATAGGACCATTAAAGAGTCCGATGATGTCATCACGCTGCCTTCTGGCGAATTCTTGAGCATCGGGGTCTTTGGCAATGCGGGCCACGTTTATTGCTGATTCGATAAGGTTGATGGCCTTATCGGCTGCGCTCCAAATTTCATCCTGTTCTAGGTCGGGCATATTAGAACCCGCAACGGTAATGCGAATTCCAAGAGATCCATGCCCACCAACGGATTCTCGACTTGCCAGTCGAACGTAAGATTCTTCGCGGATCATTCTGATTTCGAGATAAGTTTTGATGCAGCTTCGGTGATAACGTGCGCTTCGTCGTCCCAGTCTTTCAAAGGAACCTCTAACGCTCGCTCATCGCTCAATTCCGTAGAGTCGAATCCGACAAGATCTGCGTTGCCTGGATTGTGCAATTCGGTTCTCCAGGATGCGACATGCTCAAGCGCGTCTTCATCCGACACAGCCAGAACCACTGTCGCATAAGTGATCGTGTTGGTGATCTCGTACAGTTTGAGTTGGGGTGAGTCGCTCATTCGAAGGAGAATAGAAATTCACATTCCATTGTCGATCCCTATGTATAGCATATTCGTGAATGGGTAGCCCGAAGGTTATTTGACGGCAGTGTAATAGTAAAACTTGCCCTTGCGCTCGCGGGTGACGAAGCCCATTTGCATGAGGTCCGTCAGTCGATTGCACAGTGCAGCCATTTTGACATGCGGCAATGCCGCCAAGAAATCCGCACTGCTTTTCCCCGGAAGGCGCTTCACGACGCTCAAGGTTTCCATGTACTCGTCCGACAGGGGAGTTTCCCCCGAGCCGTGGCATGTACGACATGTGATGTTTGGTCGTTTACTCATTTAGGTGGATTCTGACGCCAATCGCTCACTCATGCAAGTGATTTTCTGAAATTTGTTTGACACCCTCCCGCTCGGATGTAGGATCGGGCATTCAATGGAGGCGATGTGAATTCGAGGACGCTCGAATGGCATCCGCAAGCTGGGAGAAATCCTGGGCCTCCGCCAAAGCTCTTTGACATCGCGAACGAAAACAAGGTCCAGCGGCACCCCGGACAGTGAGCGGGGAGCGAGAGTGCTGTGATGAGGCTCCTTTGTGGTGCAAATCCACGACGTGGTAAAACACGGACCACTCGACAGTAGAGCGAATTAACGCGAGAGAGGACCCAACGCAGGGCGCGAATCCCTGCCCGCTGGACCTTGTTTTCAGAATCATCGAACGGGCGGAATGCCATTCAAGCAGTGCAGATTCCCACGGATACCTGCGCACCGATGGCCTACCAATTTTATTGGGCGACTCCACAATATCACCCTGGACTTCGGTCCATTGAAAATAAGAGTTCGGTTTGCAGCTTTGCGACCTGCCGTCCGTCCGTTCGATGATTCACCACTTTGCGTTAGCCTGCACAAAGCGTAGGCCGTTGAGCCTGCCGCCTAACGCATTTTCCTTCCGCCCGCAAGAGTCCCTTCGGTCAACTTGGCTCATCTCACGAGGAGCCTCGGGGACTCCGGGCGGGAGGGATTCAAAACACGCGAGTAGACGAAGTACAGTCAACAGTTAGCTGGTGCCGACAATACAAGAGACGGTGACCCCGCTTCTTATTTAGAGCTATAGCGCAGTAGCCGTCGGCGTGGAGGTGCAAACCCTCCCTCGCGTGCCTTTTCTGCTTGCACTTTCCTCCAAAATCCATCACCCTCGAAAACCAATGAGCAAAATCACACTCGATCTACTTGGCGCTTTGGCACTGGCGCTGCTTTACGGGGCGTTCCTGGCGCTGACAGGGTGCGCGAATACCTTCGGAACGGACTCAACGCCGGTTCATGCGGCGGTCCAAGAAGGGGTATACGTCCCCGCTGGCGCATCGTTCGCCGTTGGATCGGGAGGAAGACAGGCAACGCGCTCGGCTCAATCTCAAGCCTTCTGGGGACGATGAAAGTCCGATTCCTTTACCTGCTGCCGCTTCTGACGGCTTCTTGCGCCTATCAGGAACACCTAGCGGTTAGTTCAACTGGCAACTACGAGCGAGACCGAAATTTCACCGTTGGCGGTACTGGACACATCGCAGGCGCGGACGGTTCCAGCATGACGCATGACCACAGAGAGAGCTTCAAAGATGCGGTGCAAGGCGCTGTGCTTTTGGGAGGATCGATCGCCACAGCCAGTGTGAACAAGGCCAAGGAGATCACGTCGCAGCAAGCCACCAAGCAAGCCCAGCAGACGGCCAGGAATGCGAGCAACAACGCGACGAAGGTTCAGCTTGGCGGACAGGTGCCGGTCAAAAGCGGACCCGATGAAACAGTGACATTCCCGCCGATTCCGAAGCAATGAACTGCCGCCGTTGCCACGTCCCGATGCGCCCAGGGATCGGCATCGCTCCGGCCTTCTCGTCTCGCAACGGGCGCACGTTCAGCTATGCAGCTTGGCACAAGGTCGCGCCTCTGGTGGGCGTCCTGAAATGCCCGAAATGCGGACATTCCGTGAGTTTCCAAAAGCCATGAACCTGCAAGAATCGGTTAAGCTCATCATGGAAAGTCTGCCTGCGCACAAGGCAAGCCTGGACATCCATCACAACAATCACCTGTCCTGTTATCTCACCGTCCAAGAAGCAATTGATGACGAATGGGAAGAGTTCAAGGAAGACGTCTGGGTGAGCGAGGAGGAAAAGCAAAGGGCCATTGAAACGAACGAATGCTGGTCCCTTCAGTGGTATCCTGACACGCCATGCGGATTCAATCTCAAGAGCGCATCTACTCTTTTGGCGCTCCTTCAAGCGGTGGCACCCACTGAGCCTTCCCCAAAATCCGATTGATCGCGTTGTGCAGCGCCACGGTTGACGAGTAGAGCGCCGTCCTGCTGGAATAGTCCATCGTTACCGTTCTCAGCGCCTCTGCCAAATGCTCTTTGCAGGCACAGCCAAACGACGGAACCTTTTTGCGCCACTCCATGAACCATCTCTCGGCGGAAGCCATCTGCGTAGGCGTAGGTTCATCGAAGTAGTTCTGGGCGTACTCGTGAAGCTCCTTCCACAAGGCACGCCCGATCTTCACCAACTCGGGCAATGGCCCCTCGGCTTCGTCGTGGCACGGAATCTCGGGATGCTGGCGGCAAACCCCATCCCAGACGCGCTCTTGCCAGCCGTGCGCTAGATCGTGGGAAGCACCCTCTGCGTTGGCTGCTGAACGAGCCTGGAAGACTGCGCGGATGAGAGAGTTTGGATGCGTCTCGGCAAACGGGTGATTCAACAATTCGTCGTGAAACTGCCAGCCTTTGGGGCCTGGAACGTAGATGAAATTATCAGGAACTAGGGGCATCAGTGAAGGCGCATGGCTTGTTTGGCTTGTTTCGTGGCATCGGCGGCAACTTTAGAAAGAAGGTGCTCCGCCTCTTCGCTCGGCAAGGTCTGCAAGTCGCGCATGGAACGGCGCAGGGATTGTTTAATAAACTGTCCGCGCCTTATTACGTAGTCCTTCCAAAGCGAATCACTGATGATCCCGTTTTTCGACTCTAGAGCACGGCGGCTAGGAGGATCTGGAGCCATTCCACGCTTGGTCAAAACGCTGTAAAGCATAGCGTCTTTGCTGTCTGGATCAACGGCAACGTAAAGCGGTAGACCAGCGAACCAAGCGCGATCAGATGCTTTCGTGAGCAAATCTTGAGGTTCTTGGCCGATAGGATCGCCTAGACCATTCAAGGCTCGATCTCCAGAAAACGGGGCGACGGCAGGAAGCTGCGCCATCACCGCAGAGCGCAAACTGGATTGATCTTGGGGGCCCGAAATTGCTCTGCCGAGACTCTTGAGGAGTCCCGAGAAAGGCACCAGAGGTGCAGAGGAGTAAGTCACATTCGACGCTAAGTTTTGCTCTGTCATAGGAGCAGCCGCCGC
>Ga0068861_100000035_pt1 | contig 62894 bp, 100 predicted proteins | sample KBSSwiS42_FD_66593 | JGI IMG/M metagenome (GOLD analysis project Ga0068861, IMG submission 66593) | Switchgrass rhizosphere microbial communities from Kellogg Biological Station, Michigan, USA - KBS Switchgrass S4-2 | ecosystem: Host-associated > Plants > Roots > Rhizosphere > Soil ...
CGATGTGACCACGCCCGTGGTCCTGACGTCATGTCAGGACATCGGACTTATTGCCCGACGACTGAAACACTAGAACGTGCCGACGGTACGAGAGCTAACGCGCAGTTCAACGGTAAACGTCGTGATCCCGTCAACGCTGGACTGCGGTCCGGTGTAGGACAGGCAGGAGCACTGGCCGGTGATCTTCGTCTGGCCCACAGCAGTGCCACCAGGCCCGTACTCGTAGTCCAGTCCCTGCTTGCTCTCAATACCAGAGAAGAAGGTCTCGGCAGGAGGAGACCACTTCCCACTCAGGCTGAAGCCCTTCGTGGCAAAGCCAGGGATGATGTTTTTAATTGGGACAGCAACCCCAGGCTGGAACGTGGTGCCGTCCACCTCGTCCTGATCGCTGGATCCGTCGATGCCGTCGAGGTACGTGCTGATGTCCGTCAGCACGTTGGCGGCGTTGTCGAGTTTGAAACTGGTCCCGATGCCACTGATGGCCATGCGCGTGACTCCTCTTGGTTGTCAAGAGGGCTACTCAGCGCACGCGGGGCGATCCGGCTTCCATCAAGGATCGCGTGGAGTGCTACCGCCCTATTAGCCTAGCTACGACTTAACCGGTCCTCTCCGAACTTCAGCACCGCTCGCCAAAACTCATTGATCTGAAACAGTTGAGTTCTGGTCTCGCTATCGGGCTGCAATCTTGCCCATTCCTCGTCTTTCGCCAGCACGCCTCGCATGTACCGGATCTCTTGCGCGAGCCGGTGGACCGTGTCAGGCGTCATCCCGACTTTTACGACGGGCGCGGAACGCTCGCCTTGCACGCCGTGCATTGATACTCCGGTGATCCGAACGTGCCCACGTTCACCGTCTCGAGATGTGGACACTGCGACAAACTTTCGGACTGGTCGTGATTCGGCGTAGGACCATCGCCCATCTGCGCCAGCTCCACGGCGTCCAGAATGATCAGCATCGCGTCGATCTGCGACTGCATCGTGATCAGCCACGCCCTGAACAACTGCTGGAGCGTCGTGGCCATCGTCAGACGACGGCACCGGTCAGCCTACGATTAAGAACCAGCGTGCCGGTGGTGTCAGTCGCGTACCCCACATACGAGATCCGATTCGTCGCAATCAGATCAGCCTGCGGGGCGATCCCGCCAGCCGTGGCGCTGACGACGTACGTCGTCGCCTTCGAGGTCGTCGCCCCAATATTGAGCGATCCGCCTTCGATGTACGCCACAGTCTGGTTCGCCGCCGCGCCGTTCAAGGCGATTCCGGCGCAGGTCGCTTCTTCAACTGTGCCATCGCATTGTGCCTTCCACAGTTTGCTGTCTGCGGCTTTCACATACAGCGACTGTCCTGCGGTGATGGCTTCACCAGCGATGCCTTGCAGAATCCTCGCGTCGGTCAGTGGCACAACCGTCGTTGCCGTTACTGTTAAGTCAGCCATATGTGATCTACTCCCTATGCCGATTGGTGCGCCGTGACCGTGAAGACCCCGACGAACTCCCGCACGACGATGTTGTTGATCGTGTCTTTCATCACGACGCCGTTTTGAAACGCCACGATGGCCGTCGGATAGCCTGAGACCGTCAGCGGCTTCCCGTCGAGTTCCGTCTTGATCAGGTCGCTGATCAGCAACACTTCCGAGTCGCCCCTGAAGTTGCTGACCGCCCTGACCCTGACCGACGCCGTTCCGCCCCACTTAGGACTATCAATCGAGCCACCCATCGTGTTGAACGGAGATTCATCCCCAGCCTCGACCAGCACGTACTTGGCGAGTCCTGCCGCCGGCTGATCTGAGATGTTCGCCGGAGGCACCACCGCCGTGAGCGCCGGAGACGCCTTCAGCTTCGCTAGAATCGCGGCGTGAACCGGCCCCAGTGCCAGCGTGCTGGCCATCAGTCGAGTCCTCCGAGCGCCCCATTGATCGCCGCTTCCGTGCGCTCAACGTGCGCCTGTTCCTCAGAATCAGCCGCCGGTTTCATGTACGGCACCGCGTCGATGTCCTTTGTCTTAAACCCGTACTCGTACCAGACGCCGTACACCGATGGATTCTGGTGCGCGCTGTTGCCACCACGCATCGTCAACGTCACGTTGTCGAGACCCACGCGCCAACTCAGCCCTTTACCGGACACCTGAATCGCCCGCCAAAGGTCGTACTTGTCATGCGGAGCATGGGCGCGAGCCTCACGCTGCACATTTCTAGCGGTCTGCTCACAGGCGCGACTGACGCGAGCCTTGATGTTCTCGCCGCCACGCTCCAGCGCATCCTGCAGGCCGCGAGCGCCGTCTAACTTAAAGCTCGCCTTCACTGCAACTGCTCCGTCACGTAGACATCGAGCCACTTGCCTTCGCCGGTCTCGTCGCCGTAGCTCACCACTTGGTACTTCTTCCCTTCGTACCGACCGTGCGCATAGAGTCGCATGTCAGCCCGGAGGTCAGACCGGAACGGCATCGTGATCACCGAGGCGTTCACCGACACCTGCGTGCCGAACCGCAACAGTTCGTTCCCGCCGGCACTGCGAATCTGGCACGGAATAAACGGCACGGCGGTCTCGTAGCCGTCACCGCTGGTCCCTGAAGGCACCTGCAGATCGACGGCATGGCGCAACTTCCCAAGGTCCAGCGAATCCGTTCTCGCCATCAGGCAATCACCGGATCCTTATGCCCAGCCAATACTCGATCGACTTCCTGCCAGACGCGGCTCGTATCGTCCTTGTTGTCGCCGCGGTTCATCCAGAGATGTGCCAGGACGACCATCACCCCGGCTTGGACAGACGCCGGCACGTTCTCGAGCGTCCACGTCGGCGTGACGAGCCGCCAATACGCCGTGCCATTGCACCGCTCTAGTACCAAGGCCGTCGCTTGGTCAGCCTTCTGCTGGATGGCCGCGTCGTTCTCATGGCTGTCCAACGGCTCGCGAAGGTGTTCCTTCGCGTTGGACAAGCTAACCAGCGCCATTGATCTTCACCACCGGTACCGTTGGGGCATTAAGACCGTCCTTGCCATCGCGGCCGCGCTTGACCATCAACCGCCAAGCCTTCGAGCCTTCGCCGGGTTTCGTGGTCGTCGGCTCGTTGCAATGCCAGCACGATCCGCCAGACGTCACCATCTGGCCGACGTCGTACGACTTGCCGTCCTGATAGAAGCCTTCATACGACAGACCTGCCGTTCCATCCTTGCCATTGACACCGTCGCGTCCCGGTGGCCCTTGTTCCCCGGCTGGTCCTGGCGTGGGCGGTCTCGACTCCAGCACCGCCACTCGCTCGCGCAGCGCTGAGTTCTCGCGCAGTTCAAACTTCAGTTCAGCCTTCAGGTCGCCGATCTCTTTGCGGAGTTCCACCACCGCCATGTCGGTCGGGCTTGGCCCTTCGGTCCGAGCCTCCAGCGACTTGATGCGGTCCCGCAGATCGTCAATGCCAGCCTCCGGCGGGAGCGCCAGCACCGGCTGCAGCGCTTTGGCTTCAACCGCCGCGACACGCTCTCGCATGTAATTGAAGTCAGCCACCCGCGCTTCAGTCGCCGCGACACGCTCGAGAATCGGCGCGAGGTCAACCTCGACAGGCTCAGGCGGCACGACCGGAACCGGTACCGGCTGGCTCGCCTTCGTCTCCACGACCACCAGCCGATCCCGAACATCGCGCAGCGATTCCAGCCGCGCCTCGGCGCCGGCCATCCGCTCAAGCAGCGGCGTCAGGTCAGGAATCTCCGGCACATCGAAAGTGGGCAGCGGCCGATCCGCCTTCGTCTCCACCACCGCCAGCCGCTCGCGCATCGCTTCGACCGAGCCGATCTGCGCCTTGACTGCCGCGATCTCGTCCTGCACTGGCGTCAGGTCTGGCGCCTCCGGCAGCACCGGCAGCGGGACAGGCTGTGCGGCCTTCGTCTCGACCACCACCACCCGTTCACGGAGCGCATCGACGCCTGCGATCTTTTCTTTCAGCGCCGCCACGTCAGCCTGGATGGGAGACAACGACGCCTTGATCAGTAGGACCACCTGATCCGCCAACGCTTTGAGGTCAGGCATAGATCAAGGCCTCATCTACAGCTTTCGAATGGAGCAACGCGCCAAAACTCGCGGCCACTTCTTCGGCGTCGTCCTCTTCATCCGGGGCGACAGGCTGCGCGGCCGGCGCTGGTTCTGGCTTCGCAAAGGGATCATTCGCATCGCGTTTTGCTAGAGCGGCTAACGAGTAGTACTGCTGCTGCACCATCGGCGAATCGCCGCCGGCCACCGGACCGAGTGCGTAGTACCGCTTCCGGGCTTCGTTCGGCGACATGCCGCCTGATCCGATCCCATCCTGAGCCGCCTTGGCTTTTGCCTCGGCATCCATCCAGATCAGATCGTCAGGGTCAAACTCCGTCCCGTAGCTGTTCTGGAACTGCTTACCCAGGCCCAGCCCTTCATCCAGCGACAATTCCATCTGGAACCAATGCGACTGCAGCGCACCAGAGTAGTACTTCTGGATCACCGGTTCGATGTTGGCGTACGGCGGCGGCGGACCGATGTTGACGATGTACGGATCGACGCCGTACGTCGAGCACACCACGCGCGCCGTCATCTCCAGCTGCTCGACCAGTTGCAGATCCACGGCATTCCACGCCATGCCCTCGTACTTCAACCCGTCACCGAGCACCGCCACTTTGCCTACATTGTCGCCGGTAAAATTCGTATCCCAGTATTCCTTCAGCCGCTGCGCCGTCTCATCGTTGATGATCCCTGGCGCCGTCAGTACACCACCCGGAATAGAGCCGTTGGAGAACAGCTTGCTGGAATTGTTCTGGATCGCCAGCCCCTGCCGCGCCGCCAACGCGCACGCGAAGATCGGCGAGAGGCCAACCAGCGGATGAAACAGGCAATTCATCCGATCGTGGATAATCTCGCTGGCCGGTACAGTGACCACCTCTTGTGGAAGTCCACTGAGATCGTCCCGCTTCAACTCGTAGTAGACCGCGCCATCCTGCGACACCAGCGGCGTCACCCGGAGCGGATCCAGCACGTACATCGACGTCACCACCCGCCGTTGGTCCCTAGCCTTTAGCACGTACGTATTACCGCTATTGAGCTTCGAAGCGGTCCACGTCTCTTTGAACTGCGCCGCATTCTGATACCGGTTCGGCTTCCGCAGCACTGGCGAATACGCGGGATTCTCCACCGGATTCCAGATGCCGTTGCTGTCTTCCTCGACCAACCGCAACGCCACCTTCCCGGTGTCGTTCATGATGCGAGTGGTACAGGCGAAGACGGCGCTGAAGGACAACGCCGTATCCATCCTGATCTCTTCGTTGCGCTGCCACGCCCCGGTATAAGGCTCCCGAATCGACAGAGGCCACCAGCCCCCGCGCCCGCTCAGCGGCTGCAAGGGGATCTGCTTCTGCGCCAACTGCAGATCCGTGGTACGCCCGATCGTCCAGGGTCCGATCTGCACCTACTTGGCCTTCCGCCCCCGCTTGCGCTTCGGTGCGTCGACGTCGCCGTTCTTCAGCGGCTTTGGCAACGCATCCGGATCATCCACGACATCCGGATTCAGATCCTGACGCGGCCCCGGATCCTGGTTGTACTCCTGCTTGAAACCCGTCACTCCCGGCTTCGTCTTCGGCTCGTCGTCATTCGATCTCGCCATCGGTGGTCTCCTTCTGTTGCGGCTTGGTGGATTTCGGTTTGTCGAGACGGATGTACTTGGCGTTGAGCATAGCCTCGAGCATTCCAGGCGCCATCGCCGAGGCCGCGATTTTGATGACCTCGCCGTTAAACGGCGAGCGCAGGGTGATGATCTGGTCCGAAGGCGTAGAGTCCAAGGTGTCTCACTTCTTTCGATACATCGTGGTCGATAAAAATGCGAATCCCTTGCGCCGTCAGGATCCGGCACAAGCGCACGTCCTCGCCGACATCGCCACCGTCATCCGTCAGCCCATGCCGAAAGACCGGGCGAGGCAGATCCGCCACGACATCCACCCGCATCAGCATCACGCCCATCCCGACGGTGTCCACCACCTCAAGTCCGACCGACGTCGGACCGGTCCGAACACGCAGCCCAGACCGCCACGATGTAAACAGCGGCTGGTCAGGCTCGCGCATCAGGCAATTGCACGCCACGATGGACTTGTGATGCGCCTCCAACCGGATCGCGGTGTCGGCGGGAAACGTCATATCGGTATCGAGCCACAGGATGTGCGTAGCGCCAACAGCCTGCGCCTGCTTCAGCACGGCCTCGCGCCCGACATGCACATACGTCGAGGCTTCAAAGACCAGATGCACCGCATCCCACGGCCCGAACTCTTTGGTGAACAGGACGAGCCGCGCTAAGTCCATCGCGAAGGAGGCCGGCACGATGTCTCGCGTTGGACCGCCGATCACTAGGCGCATTTCGCACCCTTGGAGCGGTTGCAGCGACGGTGCGCCAACTGGACGTTGGCGTAGCAGTGCGATCCACCCTTCGAGATCGGCACGATGTGATCGACTTCCCATCGACTCGTCATCTCGACCGACTCTCCACAGATGCCGCACACGCCTTTGGCTCGTTCGAAGACGACGCGAGGATCGACGGCCTCAACGAAGACTTGCTTCGTGATGGCCCGTCGTTTATTCGCGCTCTTGCGGCCCCAGACTCTAGCCTTGTCGCGATTCTTCGCGACGTAATCTCTGCGGATCCGCAGCGCTCTATCAGAGTTCGCGTGATACCACTCGCTCGCTTCTCGTCTGCGGCGCTCTTTGTTCTGTGCGTAGTGGTCACGGAAGTAATCAGGTTTCAGCGCTTTGAGCTTATTGCGAGCTGCGTAATCCGACGCAGCCTTTCGATCTCGATGCGTTGCCACCCACTGCCTGATGTATTCCTTCTTGCGCTGGTAGATTCGCTTGCGAGTGTTGTCATCGAGACCTCGATACGTTTCGCGAGCAACATCTCTCCCGCACGTCAGGCACTGAAACGAACTGACAAAACGCTGGTCTATATGGCCACGCTGGCATGGCTTGCCAGTGAAGTAGTACTTGAGACCAGCGGCCTTCGCATCGTTGCGCGAAACAATCTGCATCGCTTCCTCCCTAGAAGAAGCTCCTAGTCAATTCGTGCGCGCCAGCCTGCTAGGAAACAGGTGTTCGGGAGCTACCCTAGGCGCGCACGTCAGATCTATTTTACGTTACGTTCCATTGTAGCTGGCTGCGCTGATGTAGGTTACAGCCGCCGTTCTTGCACGGATCCACGTAATCATTCGCTCAGCACGCAAACCGACGAGGTTCCTCTGCCATAGGGAAACCAAAACTGTCGTCGCATCCGATGGGTTGGAGGGCGCGGAATCCATCTGAATGCTGGCCTCGCGGCTGACGTCGATCTGCACGCCGCCTTCGTCCGCGAAGAGGATGGACGGTGCGTGGACGAGGATGACGCGGTTGCCGACGTTGTTGCTGACGATCACCGGGATGCCCATGATGGAGCCGCCATCGCGGGACATGCCGGGGAAGAGCGGCTGGCCGAGGGCGTTGAGCGAGAGACCAAGGCCGAAGGCGTTGGAATCGCTCATGAGCCACACCGAGCCGTCGAGCGGAATGTTGGCGGCGGTGAAGGTGGCCACGCGAGCAGCGAGGTCCGCTCTGGCTGCGGCGCCGGTCACGCCAGATGCGGCTGCAGTGGCGGCGCCGTTGGTGATGGATGCTGGGTTCACGTTGGCCACGGCTGCGACAGCCGGATCAACGAGCTGTGTATCGAGGAAGGCACCCATGCCGGCGATCATCTCTTCGCGCACCGTCGCTTCGGCGGATGGCGTGGAGAGTCGCACGAGTTCTTCGGTCAGCACGATGATGCCCGCCGCCTTGGCGAAGGGTACCGTCACCGTGGCGAAGGCTGCGCTGGTCACAGGCTTGGCGTTGCCCTGACCGACCCACGAATAGGTACCGCCGCCGGTCTGTGACGGGACTGCGGTATTGAACGGTACCTGACGGAATCCAGGCACGCGCCCGATCAGCGTCCGCGGCCGGAGCAGCTCAAGAAACTCGTTTACGGCGGTCTGCGTCGGAGCCAGCGGTCCGGCCCAGGTGGCGTCAGTCGTGGTGCCTGCGGCCACTGCCGCCTTGGTGTGCCAGTTGATCGTGTTCTCGACCATCGTGGCAACTTCAGGAGTCGAGTCCGACCACGCCTTCGCGCGGCTGATGGCCTGATACGAGTCGCCCTTCGCCGAGGCCAGTGCCATCGCGAATCGGGTGAAGGCCGTACCCTTCGGCACAATCGGCGTCACCGTGATGCGAGGCAGGTTGCCGCCGCGCTGCTCAGATGCCACGTCTGCCTTGGCCGTCGGCTCGATGCGGGTAGCGGTGACAGCCAGCGTCTTCTCGAGCTTCCGGAGGCGCGGGAGATGCTCATCGATGGCATCAACCTCGCTCTCAAGCGTGGTGTATTCCTCGCGCTCTGCTTCGCCCAACGTCGAGTTGTCCGACTTCGTCATGATCTCCGTCATGCGAGCGGTTTTGGCGGCGCGGCTGTTTTCAAACTGGGTGATCTGTTCAGCTGTGGTCATGGGACGCGCGTCTTTCTTCACGCGCAAGGGGGTTGAAGTGTCCCTGGTGCGGGACGGATCCAGGCCAGTCGCGGCCAAATCGGGAGCGTCGATAGACTTCAGAATCGCTAGCGTGGCGTCCTGATTCGCAGGTACCGTGACTAGGCTTAATTCCAAAATCTCGGTTTCGAGGAAGCGCAGCCCGCCAGACTTCAGCGGTTCAATCGCGTTGTTGACGACACGGAAGCCAATCGAGACGCCTCGGATGAGCTTATGCAGCACCGAGTGCCACGCCCGATCCACCTCGTCCTTGACTGCTCCCGGCTCATCAATGATCGGAAGTTCCGCCTCGAAGTCGATCCCCTTCTTGGTTGGCTTCTTGAATCGAGCCACGCCAACAGGCGATTCCTTCTTGTGATGGAGCAGTAAGGGGAGTTCGGGCGGGAAGGAGGCGCCGAGCGGTTCGAGAATGTCGCCCTGCCGATCGGGCGAAGGCGTGGTCGCCGTGCCCTTGATCAGGCGCCGACCTTCATCGACAGATTTGATGGTTAAAAGGCTGTATGCACGGTCCACGGTTCACGGTAGTGTGCCGTAAACCGGACGCGCGTCTATTTTCTAGGAGGGAATTAGGCTGGACTACTGGCCGTATCGGCAAAACCGGCAGATGTGAATCGATGGAAACGTCCCGCGAATAATCGTGAGCGCCATTTTCCGGCCGCAATCAGGGCACTTGCGAGCCTCGGCGAGCGCCAGCATCTTCCGACTTAGGCCCGCCTTCATGCGTCGTTTCTGGCTGGTATCCATCGTTTCCTCTACTGATAAGTCCAGACGCGAAACACTAATCCCACTTGTCCCGGTAGATCCGCTGTGCATCCATCATCATCCGTGGCCATTCCGGGTTGTTGCGGTACGTCGAATAGCCGGAGTGATCCACCACGCAGCCGTCCCATGTCGCTAGCCGCAGGTTAGCCCGCCGCGCTCGTTCGCAGTAGTCGAAATCCTCGTAGCCGTAGCCCGTAAACCGCTCATCCAGTGGGCCTAAGGTGTCGAGGACCGTCCGCGGGAAGTAGACGCAGACGAAGGCCAGATGCTTGGCCTCTGGCCGGAAGGTGGCGGTGGACTGGGCCTGCTGGCGCGGGTTGCAGACGGTGCCAATGATGCCAGCCGAGCAGATGGTGTCGGGCCTTACCTGCATCGCGCGATGCCACGACGAGAAGCCCTCAGGCGTCACAAGCTGAGTGTCGTCGTTCATAACGATCACGTCGGCATCACCTGCGGCCGCTATGCCAAGGTTCACGTTCCGGGCAAAGACAAACGGCTTCCAGCCGTCTACCCACTGCACCCGCGGCAGCTCTGGCTCAGATTCAGGCGCCTTGGCGCCGTCATCGACCACGATGATGTCGATGGGCTGGATGTGGCCGTCCTTCTGGAGGATCGACCAGACGCACTGGATGAGGTTATCGGCGCGAGCCGACGGGATGACGATGTGAAGGTTGGTCATTAGCGATTCAGTAGCCCCCGATCGTGGCGTGCTCACATCGAGTACTAAAACAAGACATGAGGGACACCACGAAGGGAGAACTACCTAGCCGGACGCGATCCGGCCGGCTGGGCGCTACCCAGCAGGCTTCGCAACAGAAGTGGTGGCAAACACTTCTGATGGTAAATCTGCGGCGCTCTTGCAATACCGCGCCTGTTAAATGGATACGTCACTGTCACGCCCATCGTGTACAACTCAATGGGTTTACGGCAACGATAGCAGACGACGTGGCTGATGAGTGATTTTAGCATCTAGCGCGTCCCTTTCCGTGCGACCGCGTAGATGTCTGCGCCTTCGACCGTGATCGTCTTGTGCGTAAACGATCGCAGCCACGTCTTCAGCTCAGCTTCTGACACACCGTGATAGTACTCGCCAGGATGCAGCGGCCCGCCATCAATCCCTGAGTGCGTGAACCGCAGCGGATTAGCCGCGGTCAGGATCAACACCCCGGCAGGCATCAGGATCCGATGCGCCCACGCACAGAGACTGCGTGGTTTCTTGGCGTGCTCGAGGACTTCGCAGCAGACAACACAGGCGACACCCTTGCGGTTAAAGAGACGCTTGGCGGTCTCGCGCGGATCCATGTCCAGCACATCGCCGACGAGATCGACGCCATCGCCAGGATAGAGATCGATGGAGGCGTACGGCCCGATGTCCGCAAAGAATGGCCGGACGGTGCCGTTGATGTTTCTGCCGCCGATTTCAAGCACTGGTCCAGGCTTGATCGGCTCCCGTGTCAACGCCTTGCGTACGAAGTTACTAGCCGCTTCGTGCATCAGAGTTCGATGACCTTCTCGCAGCCGTTGCAGAATGCCGCCTGCGTGTACACCGGTCGCAGGTCCGTCTGAGGCGAGCGGCCGACCACCGTCCAGCGGCACATCCACTCGACGTACTTCGTAGCCGACGAGATCGTAAACGTCGATCCGCAGGCTGGGCAGGTCTTCGGAACGTCGGAGCGGCCCATTACTGGGCCACCCGCTGCATCGGTTCCGCCTTTCCGCCGTGAGCCTTCGCGTATGGTGTCCGCGATTTCCCGGAAGGCCTTCAAGGTTGCGTCGGTCATCAGTCACCCCTTTCAAGGGTTAAGAATAACCGAACCGCTTGGCCTTGTCAAGCCCCTTGAAACCCTAGGAAATCTGCACGGAATGCCCACGCTCAATGGCCGACCGGTGCGACACATCCCGGCTCAACTGCCGCACGACTGCCGCCTTATCGTTGCAGAAGATCTGCGCATCATGCCTGCCGCGGGACAGACTGACATAGGCCAGCCGCTGATTCACCAGCGCTTCCGGTGATCGGCCCGTGTCGATATGCAGCAGCACGCGATCTGCTGTTTGCCCCTGTGCGCTGTACGACGTCACCGCGTACCCGTAATCGAGATGCGCGTACTCCTTCAACCGGAACCCGACGCTGCGTCCTGATTCGAGCTTGACCCGCATCGATGATGGCGTCATGGCTGCAACCGTTCCAAGCTGGCGATTCGACACCTTCTTGTCGGTGTACGGTGCCGTGAACTGGATCCGATCCCCCACCGCGAATGATCGTTCCTGCGGCCGGTAAACGCTGGCTGTTAATCGTTTCGGATCGTAGGTCAACTCGCGCCCGGTCTCGAGCCTCACAGTCAGCAAGTTCTGCTTCGCATCCGCCTTGATCACCGTGGCGTAGTCTCGCGCCTTGACGCCATGCACCGTGCTCGTCTTCGCATACCGCACCACATCGCCCGGTTCGTACTTCGCCGCCCAGGCACGATCAGGTCCGGTCAGATCCTGCCGTGGAACCAGCACCTGCGTGGTGTGCGCCTTCTCCCGTATCGCGCCCGTCTGAGTCAGCGCAGTATGGATCGCCTGATTCAACTCGGTCCGAGCCTTGTTGTCGGGCGCTACGATAATCGTGCCCTTAGGCTCCGAGACGAAAGCCTGTGCGACCGCGGCCAACCGGTCCGATTCGCGCGGTACCTGATGCACGCGCCCCATGTCGTCAAACGCCCTGAGCGCGGCCGCGGTTTCACCCTTCGCCAGTTGCTCAACAGCCTGACGGTATGCCGGATCTGCCTGCCTCACAATCGTGTCGATGCGCGCCGTCTGCACGCCGGCCTCCTGTAGTTGCTCATAGATCCGGCCAGCTTCCACGCTCTGATGCTGCCGCACATCGCCCACCAGCAGCACGCGATCGTCCTTACCCAGCGTCGTCAGGAACTGATGCATCTGCACCGTGCTACTCAGCGAAGCTTCGTCCAGCACGTATAGGTGCCGTCCTGGCTGGCGCTCGTCTTGGAGATGCCGCTGCAGCGTCTGGGATTCGATCCCTGACGTCGCCAGGACCTGCGCCGCTCTCGACGTTGCGGCCACCCCATGCACCTGATACTGCTCGCGCTCTGCAGCCTCTTTGACCACGGCTAGGGCTGTCGTCTTCCCGCCGCCGGCCACCCCTTCTAGTGCTTGCACTGTGTCGCGATTGGCCAGCACCTGCGCCAACGCAGCCCGCTGGCCGGCATTCAGGTGCGGCGCCTCGACCATCTGGGCTAGTGGCTGCTGCTGGCCCTTCCCAGCCTGCATGGCCTGGATGGTTTCACGCTCGAGCCGCACCATCTCTGGCGTGGTAAAGGCTCTGGCTGGTGCCGTGCCGTTGGACCGCTGTAGAAGGTCGCATGTCTCCACGCGCCGTTCCATCTCTGCCTTCAGCGGTGCCACCGTGGCAAGGCCCATCGTCCGGACCAGCGCATCACGCATGATGGCCCGCTCGTCTACAACGGCTGAGCGCTCAATATTCCGTTCCGTGGCGTACGTGATGGCGGTCTTCACCAGTTCGCCGCGGTCCGGTATCGCCTGCTGTCCTCGCGCCTGTGCGGCCGCAACAGCCTTCGAGGCTTGATGTCCAAACTGCGCCGCCATCTCCTGATGCTTCGCTTGCATCGCGTCGTGCGCGTGCTTGACCTTGGCTTCGCGCGTCTGCAGGGCGATGGCATGGGACGCTGCCGAGCCATGCAGTTGCGCCTTCTCGAGCGCTTCCTTGATCTGTTGCGACCTCGGCGAGCTGGCCTCCATGTACTCGGCTGAGATGCCGCGGATCTCCGGCACGTCGCGCTTATGCCCGCCGCGATCAATCTGGTAGCCCAGCGCCCGTAGCCTGCTGGCGAGCTCAGCCCGATAGACGGCTGTGGCGTACGGCTGGGACTTGTACAGTTCTCGCGGTTGCAGCGAGCGCATCCGCCCGTCCGCAAGCCGCGTCATGTTGAACAGGACCGCATGCGTGTGTATCTGGGGCGCTGCATACCCTTGGACAGGTCTACTGCTGTCGTGCTCGAAGGTAACGCCCACCATCTGTCGCGTGGTCTCTGGCACATGCGCCCCGCCGACTCGCGCCTGTGCGTGGCGCTCCAGCTCCTGCAACGCCACCTGTACGGCTTCCCGATGCGCCTGCACAACACGCGAATCACCACCGACGAGACCCACAAGCGAGACCGACTTCGGCGCAGAGAAGGTAGCATCCCAACCCGCACGATGCAGCATCGGATCGATCCGCTTCCCGGCCTCATCGACGTAGGAGCCTGACGCCTGGATGCGGATCAACTGCTCGCCTGTGATGGGATGCTTGCCCTCGGCCAGCCGTGCCATCTGCTCGAGGTTCACATCACCAGACAGGCCGAAAGATGCGGCCAGCGCACCCCGCCACTGGCCCTTAATGTCGGCACCCGCGGAATAGTAATTCTCGGCAGAGTTGCTGTATTCTTGCTGGTGATAGGCCACTAACTGCTTGGCCGTTAACGGGTTAGAGATTCTCAGCACAGCCCTAAAAATAATTCTAAATTAGGTGTTGACAAGCAAACCGCTTGGGTTTATGATTCTTCTCATGAACAACACACACAACGTCACCGCCGACCTGACGAAGGAACTCGAAATCGTCCGCACCATCAAGTCCCTACTGGTTGAACGGGACGCCATCAAGGCCAAGTTCGATTGCAGCGATGCATCATGGCAGGCACTGTTCGCTGTCGAAGCGAAGATCAATGCTGCTGGCGGAATGCACCTCATCGGAACCACCTACAACGAAGACTAATCCGTTACCAGCGGTGGCAGGGCTTCCACAGCCTGCCGCCGCGGCACCGGAGGCCGAGCCACCAGTGCCGGCTGCACCGCAGGTCGCTCCACATACGGGAACCGCAGCGGCGTCACGCGGTTGCCCACCTTTAGGTACCCCGTCAGGTTCGCCAACCCGCTGATCTCGCTGGGCAGCACAAGCGGCTCCACCTGTCGCTCAAGCCGATACGTCCACGTCCGCGTACGCGCCCAGCCGTCTTGTTGGCTGGGCGCCAGCCGCTCCTGCTCCACCTCGCCGATGGTCTTCGAGGCCCACTCTGCCGCCTTCGCATCGCTGGCTCGCAGGAAGATCTTGGTGGCCGGCTGCGACAGCATCGTCTCGGCGTCCTTGCCGTACCGGGATTCCATCTGCGCCCGTCCCTGGAATCCGATCACCATCGCCAGTTGCGACTTGCGCCCTTCCGTCACCGCCGTATGCAACTGCGGCAACTTGTTGAGCGTCGAGAGTTCGTCCACCGCCAGCCATGTCTTGCGCCCGTCCGGATGGTTCATCAGGCGCAGGATCAGCGAGTCGAGCCAGAGCGTCTGGAGCGGCACCAGCCGCGCTCGCGTCTCAGCCGTGCTGGTGATGAAGATCCAGCCGCTCCGAGTCGTGGCCCATTCCGCCGCGCTCCATCGTCCTACGCTTTGCTGTGGTGTCGGACAGAGTTGCAAGGTATCCGCGACAAGGTTCAGCGAGGCCAGGATCCCGCTTCGCTGGGCAGGCGTCCGCGACAAGATGGCGGCATGTGGACTGCCAGCGATCTGCTGGTCCAGCGCATCCTCATTCGTCAACCACGCCACCAGTTGTTGTGCTGTCGGATCGAAGGTGAGCAAGTGCGCGAAGATGCCGCGAGCGCTCTCTGTGAAGAAGGTATTACTCTCGTACGGCCGCGGTGGAAACAGCGCCGTCGCCAGCGTCAACGCCTCGACGTCGTTCAGGATCTCATCCCCAGGCTTCCAGTAGGGGCATCGTGCATCGACCGGATTCAGGATCACATCCCCACGTTCAGGCCGGTAAAACCTCGTCACGTATTCCAGCGCCGGATCGTAGACGATGGACGTCTCGTCCCGCTCTGCCACCGTCTCGAGGATCTCCGAGATAAGCGTAGATTTGCCGGTCCCGGTGTCGCCGGCTAGCAGGATGTGGCTCGTCTCGAGCGCTCGCGGAATCACGACCGGTGGCCCGCTCACCTGCCGGAAGGCGATCCCGTCGGCGCCCTTCGAGAAGGTCCGCGCCGTGATGCGCTCTGCGCCCTTCAACCTGCGCCCAACGCGCCGCTGGATGGCCTGCCGTCGGTCCACCGGCAGCGCTGCCACCACGAAGAGCACCAGCAATCCTGCGCCCCAGTAGAGCGGAGGCTGGATCAATTCCGTGACGAACAGCCCGCCGTACAGCTCGTCTCGCAGGAGATCCCGCGCAGGCACTGTGCGCTTCGGCATCCAGCCGACATCGGCTAGCAGCGAGTGCCGCAGGTACGTGCCGAGGTACGCCCGCTGGATCGGCGCCATGCTCGCAAGGTAGAACCAGACCGCTGCAACAGTCGCCATGACGCCGAGACCGAGCGCCGACAGCGTCCAGACTGGCCAGATGGACATCCACCGGCCAGCCGTGGCATTGCGTCCGTTCAACTCGACATCTCCAATGGAAGCGCTTCCTGCCGTAGACGTCTCACGGCCATCTCGCAATAGCGTTCTTCTAGGTCAACACCAACCGCCGTGAGTCCTAAACGCTTAGCAGTGGCGAGAGTCGTTCCGGACCCCATAAACGGATCGAACACAGACCGAGCCGAAGGCACCATCCCAAAACACCACTCAATCAAGGCTTCAGGTTTTTGCGTCGGATGCTCGCGGTACTTTCCTCCTGCCGTCTCCGCTTTACTGCTCAACGTGAACTTCATCAACCGCTGATCTAATGATGTCCACGCCAGCTCTCCGTGCGAAAAATTCGTGGTGTGTTCGAACAACTTGTCCCAGAACAACCATCCGCGAGAAGGCGGCAGCATGTCGGCAAAATAATTACCGCCCCAGATAATGTGTTGACGTGCTACAGCTAAAAGTGCCGCCATCAGATCAGGCGCAGGACGACTATCGTCCCAGGCTCCAGACTCATATTTAGGCCCGAACTTATAGGTGTTAGGACGGCTGGGTTTCGTGCAATGAATAGCACGCGCACAGTCGATCCCGTAGGGCGGATCAGTGAGCAGAAGATCGAACGGCTTATCACCCCAATGTAATCCCAACGACTCAAGTACGTCAGCCGCATCGCCGTGATAAATCGTGATCCCGGCGTGCTCGTAATACGGCCTCACGGCTGCCCATCCCGGTACTGCCGCACCCGCTCGCGCGTGATCGGAATCTGCGCCGACAGATCCGCGCCGACGTTCAGTACTAAGCGTTCGATCAGTTCCATACGGCGCAGGATCTCGGCCTCAAACGTCTGCCGCTCCAGCGCTCGATCCAGCGTCTCTCTGACCCATTCAGACATCGGCTTCGCGCCGGCAGCGTCGAGGTACCGCGCGTACTGCTCCGCATTCGCCTTCGTCGTCACCGAGATTGATCGTTTCATTTACTTGGGTGTCCAGCGCCACTCACGCGGTGCATTTGATGGCGGATCACAAAACGTATTACAACTGCACATCTCCATTCCATCACCGTGTATGCAGTAGCCGAGACCGTGACACATATCGTCGCAGCACGTCAGAATCCATCCGTCGCCGCCACACCGATCACACCCGTCGTCGTCTGGGTAGAAGTCGTCAGGCTCATCATCGAATGTCGGCATCGAGCGTGCCTTTCCTAATGTTTACAGGTATCTGATCGGCAACCTTCCGCGAATTTACTCAGCCTTCCGCAGTTGCCCTGCGGCAACCCCGGCTGGGGGTGCCTGTATTCCAGAAATCCCGGCGCGCACTATGCGCCGATCCGGCCAGCGGTTGACGAAACACCATCGGTTGAGGCGAAAGCCGCTGCCGGATGTGGCGGTTCATCAAAGAGCGGCGCCGATACAAATGCTTTCACGGGCGCAGGCATTCGATCAGGCGTCAGTTGCATCGCCCACAGTCCGTCTTTGGTGTACCCGACGTGAACGAATCCAGCTGCGAAATAGCAATGGCCCCATGTCTGACGGCCATGAACCATCCGAGCGCGAACCTTTTTAGGATCGATAAATGTCACCATGCCGAGATCGGGAATGTCGGACCACTCGGCACGGGTGGCTGCTATCGCTTCGCGGATCATGTCGCTAGCGATTCCAGTGCTCTCGTTTCTGAACATTGAGTTGATCCACGCCCCTGGCCATGCGTGCTTGACGTACTCAGGAAACGGCCACGATGTCACCCACAAGGCGGCGTCCTGTTTCAGCACGACGCAACGCCCAGGCGGCACGAACTGAGGCGAGCCTATCTTCTGACGGTTGTAGTGCCGATCTGCCAGCGGCAGTGCATCCACATCGGCACGATGTGACAGCGTCCAGTTCATCGGGTTGACCGTGTCAGCGTCACGCTGCCGGTAAAGGTTTGGCTGTCGCAATCGGCGCTCGTAAAACTGGCGTCAATCTTGGTGTCGGACGCAATGCCAACGCTCGAGAAAGTCTCAGAGCAACCGCGCGGCGATGTGTAGACGCCGTGGGTGTAAATCGGCGAGGTCGGACCGCCAGGAGCGTCGAGCACACTGATGCCGGTAGTCGTGAACGGGAGCCACGGATTCTGGCTGACAACCTGCACGCGATAGCCGTTGACTGGCGCAACCTCATCCACGGTAAAAGTCCAGCGCAACTGGCCGACCGAGTCTGGAACATTTCGCCGGGAAATCACCAGCGTACCGTCCCAGGTTCCGGTTAACTTCCGGCCGGCATGTGACGGCACATTAGGACCCGAACCACCGCCAGAACATGCGGCAGAAGCGCCGACGAATGCGATCAGGAGCCAGAGTTTTAATGCTTTGCGAAGTGCGATCACCTCGACGGCAAGTTTAGCCGCGCGAGACACATTCGCCGCGGCCGCGATCGTGGCGACATTATCGCCCCAGTAATTGTCTGTCGCTTCGCACGCCTCGACATGAAATGCCGCGACATCGTATTGCCGCTCGAAATCAGCCGTCTTCTCGGCCAGAATCGTCTTGATTGGATTCTGCTTCATGTCGTCACCATTTCTGAGCCGAACTCGTACTGATGTGTGGCGATGTTGTACCGCTCCACCTGCACCACTTCTGTGACAAGTCTGCGTCCGTTTTGTCGTTGCAAATGCACGACGATGTCGATCGCTTCCCCGATCGCTTCGTGGACGTTTTCGTACGGAATATCTGGCTTGGCCATCAGCACGCAATGCGCCAGCCTCGTCAGGGCTGAGGCTGCGCTGTTCGCGTGGATCGTCGTCAGGCTTCCACGGTGTCCAGTGTTCAGCGCTTGCAGGAGGTCGAAGGCTTCCGCGCCCCGCACTTCGCCGACGATGATCCGATCCGGTCTGTGCCGCAGAACGGCACGGACCAGCGTGGCGATCGTGATCGCCTTTCTGTCATCGATTTCCCGCTGCGCCTCGAGGCGAATCAGGTTCGGCTTCTGCAGGTAAATCTCGGCCGTGTCTTCGATGATCGCGATGCGATCTTTGTCCGCAATGCAGTCGCCGATGGCGTTGAGTAGCGTCGTCTTGCCAGTGCCAGCGGCGCCAGAAATCAGGATGTTCTTGTACCGAAACACCGCATCAATCAGCACGACGTGAGACCCGCCGATCAAGGTTCCATTATCATGTAGTTCACGTAGCGTAAACCGCTGCGTGAACTTTCGGATGGTCAGGATCGGACCACCGACAGATGCTGGTGGCAACATCGCGGCAATGCGCGAGCCATCGTCCAGCCGAGCATCGAGAATAGGCTGGCGGTCGTTGACCTTATCGTCGTTGTCTGACGCCAGACGAGTGATCTCGGCCCGCAACAGATTCTCATCGATGACTAGATCGGGAACTGCCTGCACATGGCCATTCCGTTCTACGAAGACCTGCGAACCATTCACCATGATCTCGGTAATGCTGGGATCGGCGAGGAACGGCCGCAGATCCGGCACGAACTCGAAGACGTCGAACAGCGAGACTCGCGCCACGGTTTACGCAGCCGTCCTGTCTGCGATCCGCTTCGCCTTCTGCGCCCGTTTCGGCTTGGCAACCGTCTCTCCGGCCTTCGGATTCTGCTTGTGCCATGCGTCGAACTCGATGTCATGCTTGGCGACGGCTTCCACCATCGCCATCAGGACGTAATCGAGATCGTCCGACTCCTGCAGGTACTCGGCGTACGCCAGGAACAACCGGTTGTGCTGCTCCGTCCAGTGCGTGATCCGTCTGACGCTGCGCTTGGCTGGCTTTTCTCGTCGCTGAATCGTGGCCATTTCACTCTCCCTCTTTCCGCACATTGGTAAATGCTTCGTCCACGCGAAGCTGTGTGATCTGCAGTCCGAATGGGTTCACCTTCTGGTACGCATTCGGCACAGATGTCGCCGGCAGAATGCTAAACGCGAAGTTGGCGGTTGCTCTGCGCGTGGACAGCACCTGCCGCGAACCGCGAGCATAGAAGGTCTGCTCGAGATCGGCCGAGGCTTTGAACGGCTCCGTCACCAGATCCACGAAAGCAATGTTGTCAACGTGAACCTCGATGTCGTCCTTGGTGTTGTCCTGCAGGAACGTATCAACCGTCCGCATCTGTCCGGACCAATCTTTCTCAGGCACGAAGAACAACGACGTCGGGAAGTCCCGGCGAATCGTGGCGCGCGAGCGCGACAGATGCAGCTCCAGAAACCGCGTGAGAAAGTACTTCAACTCAGGCTCTTTCGGCGTCCATGTAGCGGCGTCATACGCCACGGTTTCGGCGCGGCCGACATCGTTGATCCGCACGACCAGCGGCTTCACATGTGCCGCAGCAGTCTGCGCGCGGAACGCGAAAACCCAGCCGACGATCCCGAACAGAACAGCGCCGACAAGTCCGACCGCCAGCCATGTGTTCAGCACGACTGGCCCGCCGTAGATCGAGACGAATTGTTTCTGCGCGTCGTCTAGGTTTTTCATCGCGTCAACCACACAAAGAAGAGGCCCAGCGCGATCGCAAACGGCAGGATCGTCAGCGGCCCAACCACGAAGTAATCAAACCAGAACGAATGATGTCGGCGTCCGCAGTTGCACCGCATCTCGATCACCTCACACGCTTCCGAGCCAACATCGTCAACAGCATCCCACCAGATCCGCCGCTCCCTGCGTGGCCGGCGAAGTACGCCGAGGCAATCATCGGCACGAACAACGGCACAATCGCACAGGTCGCAATCGCGACCAGTGACTCGGCGAGGTACAGCGGATACTGCGACACTGTGATCCCAGCCGGGATGCCAGCCGAGAAGCTAAAGACGAACCGTTGGAAGACGAACAGCGCGGCAAATGCCACGACCTGAATCATGGAAAACTGGATGAAGGCGCGGATCCAGTTCTTAAAGATCCAGTCGAATTGAGGAATCGCCAGGAACGGAATAAACAGCGGCCCCAGCAACGCGCCAATCGCCTGCCCGAACAACCCGTAGACAATCGGAAACAGCGCGGCAAACTTCGCAGCCTGCACCACCAACATCAGCGACCAGTACGACAGATTCGGGAAGACGGCGTACGTGTCGGGCTGTTGAAATCGGTTCCAGAAGTCGCCGAGGTCGTTGATGCTGTTCTCGAGCGCCGCTGCGTCCAGCACGTTGGCGATCCACTGCGTTGAGTCAGTGATGAGATGCGTAAAACTGATCCCGAAATGCGGCTCTGGCACGTTGTAGAACGTCAGCAGCGCGAAGCACATCGAGAGCCACAGAATCGTTTTGATCGTGACGAAGAGTTCTTGATGGAAATCGTTACCAGACGCAGCCCATTCGATCCCGCGCCAGACCAGACGCCACGTCGCAAACGCTAACAGCATCGTCCTGGCGGTCTGCAGGAAGATCGGCAGCGCACTCGCGAACATCAGCGTGATCGCCTGCTGGATCGTGCCGATGGTCGCGAAGTTCATGTTAGGTTCCATTATCGGGTGTCTCCGTATGCAACCATTTCTCAACCCGGCAGCGGAGACATGGCAGTTCTTCAGGATAACTAGCACAGCCCCACTCACAGGGCGCGCTTGTTAGTTCTCTCAGGAACTCCAGCGCAATACTGTGGTCTGCAGCCAACTCTTTAAACTCTGACTTAGGCGTCATTACGGCAACCGCCACGTTCTGAGATCTTGAGTCGCCCGATACGCCAACCCTGCATCACCTTCGTTCTTCTGCGTCCTGTTCAGCCACTGGCTGGCCGCTTCAGCTTCCCGATCACGGTTCGCTTTCGTCTGGGCAATCAACTGCTCCAGCAATGCGATCTGCAACTTGATCTGCGTGGCCATCTGCCGCCGCTCGATGACGTTGGCGGATGCCAGCACGTCGAGTCGTGCGCTGGTGCCAAGGCTCCCGTTTAGCACGTCCTTCTCGAGTTCTTCGAGGTTGGCCTTTTCAAGCTTCCGCCGACTCCGCTCACGTCCCGTGGCGTCTGTGCCGACTGCCAGGATGCTCTGGTCCAGTTGGGCCTGGGCAAGCCTCACACGAAGGGCTTCCGCCCGCTTCAGGTCCAGCAGGACCAGCGCTCGCTCTGCGTCTAGCATCGGCACCGTGATCGCCTCTGTGGCGTCCCCGCCGAGGTTGAGGCTGTCCATGTAGGCGCTGACGCCTGGGACGGTGGATTCGCCCTGACGGGTACGCCAGAGCGGTTGACCCTGTGGCGCATAGCGCATCATGTCCACGAAGACCATGAGCCGCCGGCCCATCCGGCGAATCAGATGGCCATTCTCTGTGACGATGTCGAGGATCTTGCTTCGCAGATCGGCCAAGGTAGCCTGCTGGAACAACACGCCGTGGTCGATGACCACGAAGGCGCCGGCAGGCGCAGCCAGAGACAGCACCAGCACACCAGCCACAATCAGTCGCTTCCTCATGGCAGTCTCCACGTCGTCAGGTCTCGCGTCATGCCCTTCGTCAGCATCCGCGCCGACTCCCGACCGTACAGAATCCGCGACAATTCCATGTTGATGACTTCCGTTTCGGCATCCCGCCGTCGTTTCGTCTCAACCAGCAACTGCTCCACGATGTGGCTGGTGAGTTGGTTGCTCACCGCCTGCTGCCGCCGCCCGATCAGCGCGCCTCCGCTCAGCTTATCCACCACAGCGGTCATGTAGTGCAACGCGGTGCGCGGGTTCATCACATCAGCGTCAAGATTCTCGATGGCTCGAGCCGTCTCGGCATCAAACCCGCGAGCGAGTGCCACCTGATGGAGCGCCCGTTGCCCAACAGAGTCCGCGATGTCAATCGAGGCCAGTTGCGCCACGGCTCGCCGCTGCTGGTCAGGCGTCAGCCGGTTGACCGCGGCAACACTTGGCGCCAGCGGGTAGGAACTGGCCATCAGCAGTTCGCCAACACGATCGCCAGCGTTGAGACCATGCAGGAGTTGCCCACCGTACAGGTACTTCCCGGCCTGATGGCGGCTGGCCGCGATGGTTGGCGTCTTGTAGCGGCTCTGATCAGGTCCCTTCCCAGCCATCTTCGTCAGGATGTCGAAGGTCTCTTTGGCCTTCCTGAGTTCGTCTTGCGACAGGAGCACACCCAGCGTGACGCGCGCCAGGACCGCTGGGTCTGTCACTGGTACCTGCGCTGATGCCGTCGAGGCCAGCGCACAGAAGGCGAGGCAGAGCGCTTTAGTTCGTGCCATAGCGTGGCAACTCCAAATCACTGGTCAGATACACCTTCACGCGATGGCCCTCCCGAATCGTGACCGTCGGTAGACGGTTCAGGAACCGGTTCATCGTCTGCGCCATCGCCTGACTGGTCGAGTCGGTGATCCCGCCAGCAATCACCACCGTGTTGTTGTCGCCATCGGTGAAACCGCGTCCGACCGTCTGGGATAGCCCACTGATCAGCCCCACCGCCGCCGCCGCGCCGAAGATCTGCGCGTAGTGGTTATTCACCTGATCCTTGAGGCCCGCATCACCTCGCTGATTGAGCGCCACGAACTTGTCCAGCGTGATGGAACGGCCATCCGGCAGGATCAGCCGGTGAAAACTCACCGCCAGCCTGCTTTCGCCGAAGTTCTGCACCGCTCGCGACGAACCCAGCACCCGTGACCCTTCCGGAATCACCATCGTGCCGTCGTGGGCGTAGATCGGATTCGTCGTCAAACAATTGACAGGCGCAATAGCTGAACCGTCCAGCCGGTTGGCCAGGACAGCGTCCAGCACGGTGCCCTCGAAAACGCGGTGCAAAGGCGCCCCAGTGGCCGCAGGAACGGCTTTCGTCTCAGTAGACGCAGTAGACGTAGTAGACGCAACTGGAGGCGCCTGGGGCGTCTGCGAGGCCGTCATAGCCCGCACCACAGACTGCACGACCTCATCAGTTGATGGCATCTCTGATGTCGGCGGCTCGTCTCGGTCAATAGCTCGACTGTTAGGTCGCTCGACCTTACCCGATTTCGACCACGCCAGATTCGAGGCGAAGAGCGATTCGTAATCCTTCCGCTTCCGCTCATCCGCGACAGGATCAACCTTAGGAGCGCCCATCGCGATGTCTGGCTCGTCATCGACCTGCGGCCGGACCGGCACCGAGGCTGAGACGGCTACAGGCTCAGGCTCGCGCTCTAGGCGCCGTCTGAGCTGCTCCAAGGTCTCGACGTTGGGCTTGGGAGGCTGCAGCCGTGCGGCCTGGACCACCCTCGAATCTGCCGCTCTGCCCCACTCGCCGAAGACCAGCGCATACAGCAGGACCATCGCGGCCGCGCCTGCCGTAGCCACGGTCGTGAGTTTTCCCGCCCACTTGTTCCGCGGATCAGGCGCCCGATCGATCACGACGGCTTCAGCCTCGTTGCTCATCGCTGGTTCTCCATTACTGGAGGCTCAGGTTTCGGCATCCAGTGCGTCGGCTGCGGAACCAAGTGGATCATGGTCCGACTCGCCCACTTATCGATATACCAACACGCCAAATCCTGCTGAAATGAACCGTCATGCCGCAGACCGGCCACAAGTATTTCAGTCCCATCCTTGGGTGCCGTCTCTATGGATTGCCACGTTTGGCCCGTCGCTTTCGACCACCACGCCCACTTCACTTGACACCGTCCTCGGCAAACTCCAGCCGCGACTGCCCAAGCGCGAGATAGCCCTTCGTCAGCACCTTTTGCACGATATACGTGCCGTTCCGTACCTGGAAGTTCACCAGCGCAGGCTTGCCGTCGAGCACCTCGTACAGCGCGGGCTTCTCGCGCCCGTCGACCTTCAGGTAGGTCATCTGGTCATCATGCCAAATCGCGCGCAGGAGAAATGGCGGCTTGCCCAGCTCCGTGCGGTACGTAAACTTCAGGTCCGTCGGGTAATCCGATTTGAACGCCTGGACGGATTGATCCTTCTGCTCTGACGCCGTCTTGATGGCCGTCCGTGCGCTCGCCAGTTCCGCTTCAAGCGCTTCGACCTGCGCAGCCGGGACGTACTTGACCTTGCCGAGTGCAGGCCCGTCCGATTGCACCGTCACCTTCAGGTCCGGTGGAGTCGGCCCGCCTTCCTTCAGCAGGAACGAATACACCGTCCCGCGCGCCGTGATCAGATGCAGGTTGGTCGTCGCGCCTTCTTTGGAGGGTTTCACCATCGCCATGTTTCGCGTAGCTTCGACCGGCCAGAACTCTTTATCGCCGCAGACGACGTCCATGATGTCGTCGCCGTCTGGCAGCACGATCATGGTGGAGTAGCGCACCTTCGCCGTGATCGGCACGATGGTCTTCGCGGCGGATGCCGTCACGTCCCGCACCCCGTTGGACTGCGCCGAGAGAGACGCCACACCTAGCAAGGCCGACAACACAATTACCGTCTTCATTTCGATTCTCCTGCCTTCCGCTTCGCCAGAACGAGTTCAGCCAACTCGCTGAACTGCTCCCAGTACTCAGGGAAGGCCTCCTTTAACCGACGCTGGTTGTCGGCGTCCGCGACAAAGAACAGATCGGCCAGTTTCTTGATGAACGATCCGCCGTGCGAGGCCATCGTCACCACGACATCATGATCAGATGTGGCGATCTTCATTTACGCCTCGTCCTTGAGATAACTTGACAGTTCAGTAATCAATCGTTCGCACTGTGCCCGATCTAGAACCACCATAACCGTGCGGTCCGGATCGCGGTCAAGCTTGAACCGCAGACAGATCTCTGATGTCACGTTGCTCCAGCTCGATAAGTGGAAGTGAGCCAACCACGCATCTTTCCGAGACCGCGTCATGCTCCCACCGCTTTCGCCTGATCAGAGATTCGCTGCAATACCGATTCAACAGTTGGGACCGAGATGCGCTCAGCACGACGGCTGCGCTTGAAGCATCGCAGCAGTACCGCTTGCAAATCGAATCCGGCCAACACCGTTGCGATGCGAATCAGATCCGCCGCATCAGCCGAGAAGTGGTCCGACCAGTCGTTGCGTGGTTGACGTTTCATGTCCAGAAGCATAACCGAACCGCTTAGGCTTGTCAAGCGGGTATTTTCCTAGACTTTTACGGCAGTTCCGCTATACAGCCACTTCGCATAAGGGTCCACATTCAAATCAAGCACCTTGGTCAGCCCAGTCCGCGACAGCAGCACCTGACCCTTCGACCGTAGCGACGTCAGGAGATCCAGTTGCGTCTCGTTGAACCCAAACACCCGCGCATAGAACTCCCGATCCAGATCCGGATTCGCCAGAAACAGCTTCGTCTGGCAGGCATCCAGAATCGTCTGCCGCAAGTCGTCATCCTCGAAGTTCTTGATCGACAGCGTAGCCAGCACCATCGCCGCCTGCTGCTTCCGCCACATATTGAGCGAGTCATGCACGTAGCGCCGGAAAGCGGGATGCTTGATGAACCGCCACGCCTCGTCCATCGCACACAGCACACCGGTCCGCGCTCGCACCCGCGCGTTGAGCCGATGCAGGAGGCAGAAGAGTAGCGGCTCAACCAACTCAGGGCGCTCTGCCATCGCTTCGAACTCGAAGACCTGCAGCTTCGAGAGCGTCAAGGTGTCTACGGCATGATCAAACATCGCGGCATAGCGGCTGTCGTCGTTGCCGTGGCACCACGGCTTCATGCGCCTATTCAGTTCACCGTGCAACTGTCCGCGCAGCATCATCAGCCGCCGTGAGGCTGGCGGGAGTCGGCAGACGTCCACGATGGCGCCTCGCAACTCGGCATCCTCATCGCCCGTGAGCGGTTTCCCGTCGCGCTCGAGCAGCATCCGGCAGAAGGACTGCAGGAACAGCTTGTGATCGTCGGTTGGCTCGCCCGCAAACGGATTGATCTTCACGTCGGACTTCAGGTTTAACTGAACGTAGGATCCGCCTAACTCCTGAGCGAGTCGCCGGTAACTGTGGCCGAGATCAATGATGACCGTGTCCGGCTGTCGCTGCTGCCAGTGCGTGACGAGGCTGTTGACGAGGAATGACTTTCCGCTGCCGGTGGCACCGAAGACAATCGTGTGTCCCACGTCGGACACCATCGGATCGTAGTGAAACGGCACCTTAGCCGGCGTCTCGAAGGTCATGATCGCCTGCTCGCGATTGCCCTGATCCAGCGCGAAGAGGAACGACAGATCCGCACAATTCGTGTCGAGTAACCAGAGCCGCCGCAGGTTGTGAATGCTATTGCCGGGGACGATGCTGATCCACGCGTTGAGCAGGTTGCGCGTAATGTCGGTTTCTTCGGAGAAGACGCCGTCATGGACTGCCAGGATGGCTCGCGCTGTGGCGGCTGCGCTGTCGATGACGGCGCCAGACCGATCGTAGAGCACCAAGGTTAACGAGCACTCGCCGACGAACCGCCCATTGACTTCGAGATCGACCGACAGTAGACCGAGTTGTTTTACGATCGCGTCTTGGCCTTCGTCCAACATCGCGGACCATTCGGCATCGCTCACCGTCCCAACGATGACGTCTTCGCGCTTACTCCATGCGAACCGCTTGCGCCGGCCGATGTCGGTCTTCACCTGAGACAGCGGAAGCCGCCGCCATTCCACGCAGGCAATGAACGAGCAGGGTAGGCGATAGAGCGGCTCGAGATCGTGCGGCCCGCTGGTCGTTGGCGCTTCCTTCATGGACAGCACCTTGACCCGTGCCGGCCCTACGGCGAGATGATCAGAGCGGCCATCCGGATGCCGCTCGACCGAGGCATCCGCCATGAAGTAGTCCACGTACTGTGCATGCTTCAGTTTGATCTCTGGCCCGTCATAGTTGACGAGCCGCCGCAAGAACTGGAACACTTCTTCGTCCGACAACCGGACTGGCCCGATCGTGTCCACGAGTTGCGCCTGAACGATGGCGGCTGTGCGCTCCAGCCGTTCCATGGCGTCGAGCATGCCCGTCTCGATGACCGCGCCGACCTTCTTCGGAGACAGCCGCTGCCACCACGGCAGGCTGGTCTCGGCCGGCTCGTAGACGAGCGCGAGATACCGATCGAGTTCGTACTGCGTCCCGGCATCGTTCAGGTACGTGGCGCGAGCAGCCAGCACGCGGTCCACCGCGGCGCCAGTCGCAGGCGGAACCGGCAGCGGCTGTGCCGGAGACTTGCACAGGTAGTGATAGACACGAAACCGATCATCCAGCAACCGCAACGCACCACTGAACCGCTTCGCGACGTCCTCGCGCTCATCTGGCGTGGTGCCTTCGTAGTCCACACCGCCGCAGCGGTAGACCACCACACACGATCCCGACTTCGTCAGGATCATCCCGTTGGCACCAATGGCCCACGGCGCCAGTAGTTGACAGAGCGGGCTGGTCTCAGTGCTGGTCTTCATGCACCACCCATCGCGCGGCGTCGTACCGATCTTCTCCAGCCGTCCCGCCGAATCGCGCCGGCCGCTGCGACCACAGGATCGCAATCATGCGAGGCTCGCGCGCTGTCACCGCTTTTAAGATGCCGTAGCCGAGGCCCATCACCATGAAGCCCACGATGGCCGACTGGAACAGGTTGAAACACAGCAACGCCAGCGATCCTGCGTACATCAACAACTCGATGTCGAGGCCGAAGACAGTCTTCGGCACATGCAGCGCGCGGTAAACAGGGTGTCTAGTCATTGAGATTCGTAGCTAAGCGTTACCTTGACCACCACGAAATCACGTCCCGGCCCGTTAAGGCGATCACACTCCCGCTGCGCGACGTCCTTGCTTTTATGGACAGGGAGTAAGCACACCGGATTGCCGTCAGGACCACGCAGTCGAATAACGGCGTAGGCTGTTTCTGATTGCATCCTAGACGTGCCAGATCCACGCGAGGATCTCGCGCACGAAAAACGCCAGCGTCAGCCCAGCACCAACACCAGCGAGATGCCGCGATCCTCCGCCAACCGCCCAGCGAATCCCGCTGAACACCACGATGATCGTCGCCAACGCATACAGGGCGATGCCAGTCGCGCCGCGCTCGATGGCCATCAGCGGCTGATCGAATGGCGATTGTGCCGACAGGCTCACGCCACAGATGCAGATCGCCACAAAAAGTGCAGCCGAACGCGCATGAGAATCAAAACGATAGTGCATCGCGAACTCCTCCAATAGTTCCGAAGTATTCAACAGTGTGCCAGATATGTCAATGCCATAATTGGCACAGTCCACACCAGCGTGCAACCACACAGGGATCTGAACCATTTACAGATGCCGTGTCGGTTTCAGAATCGCCGGCCAGATGTGATCCACCGGCACATCCAGTACGGCGGCAGTCGCAATCGCGATGTCGAGTCGAGGCGTCAGGCCATCAATCAGCCGGTAGAAATGCCGATTCGAGACACGAATGCGCTTGGCGATGTGTTGCTTGGGGATGCCCTTCGCGGCCAGGATGGCGCGCAGGCGATTGTGTAAAACGACTTTGATGCCGGAGAGATCCGGCTTCGTCTCGTCAGGACGATGTTTCAGACTTCGCGGCGTCACACGCGCACATAGTAGCACGGACAGTTCTGTCACGGCGCAAGCGTTCGATGGTTTGCACGGATTCGCGCTGCTGCTCCATCGCAATCGCGAGCATCTCACGGTACACGCGCACCTCTTCGCGCAGCCGCTCGCACTCTGCGGCGAGATCCTCGATGACGAGATCGGCGACGGTCATCGGCTGACCCTCCACGAGGCTGCACAGACGTTGCACTCGATGTGCGCGCCACGCTCGTCTACGACGAACCAGAGATGCACGACACGGCCGACGTTCTCGGCGTAGCACCGCGGGCACTGGATGTCTTCTGAAGCGGGAACTGGTTGTGGTGGCGTCGTCGTCATGTTGTCCTCCGTGATGTGTCGCGTGTTTGTCGTGTGCCTTCACAGCCAGAGGCACACGGACAGCGAACACATCGGACAACAGCGCGGCTCGTCGGCTTGCCGTCCGCGTGACAGGAGCGCTCTTCCCCTGGCGCGTGGATGGCTCGCCGATGAGACGCAGGGACGACACCGCAAGACTACCGCGGCAGCTTCAAGCGCAGCATCTGGGCGATCAGGCTCGAGACCGACTGGTCCCGTTTATTGGCGAGCTGAATCAGGCGATCTAGTTCAGACTGGCGCAGCCACGTCGAGACCCGTTCCCCAGGTTCCTCGGAGGGTTTCCGGCCAACCTTCGGGCGTTCATCGTCCTTGGCCATAGAACCCTTCGTAGCGCCGAGATGATCGCGTCCGACGCTTGCCCCACGGCGTCCAGTATTCCATCGCTCGCGCCCGTCGCTCGATCTCGTCAGGGAAGCAATGCACATCACCGCCCGAGCGCAGCGGTGTCACCGGCACAGGCAATTCAGCCGTCACAATCGGCGGAAGTTCGCCGCGGCACTGGCGGCAGTTGCAGACCACGGCTTCAGCCCAACACTTCGCCTCGCGGGCTTCTCGCGCCTGCCGACGTCGCAGCGCTTCTCGTTTCCAGTATCTTTCAACTCTCAGCGCCTTCTGCCGTCGCTGCCGCTCTTCCTGGGCCGCAAACTTCGCCGCTCGCACCTGCGCGCGACGAGCCGCCATTTGTTCGTGATCCCATTGAGCGGTCTGCGTGACGAGGTCGCAGGCGAGTTCGTATTGCTTCTTCAGCGCCCGCAGCTGTACGTTCAGGTCCGCGAACTCCTGAAATCGACCAGCGCTCCAGCCTCCGGCTTCTTGCCCTTCCAGCCACACCAGATCCATTCGGGCGAGCGTCTTCTGCGCCGCCCTCTGGATAAACGCGATGTACTCGCTGGCCTGTGCTGCGGTCATCGCCCGAGTACCAGCATCTGGAAAGCTGGGGGCTTCGTCGCGTTGTTGCGATCCATCTGATCCACGGCATTGACCAGCGCCGCCGCTCCGTCTATGCGCTCTGTGCTCACCTTTTTGGAGATCTTGATATTGCCTGCCGGATCGGATTCGACCGAGATGTTGCTGATGTTCCAGCGCAGGACCGGATGCCCATCGTGGCGCAATGTCCGCCCCAGGATCGCCTTCTCGATCGACTTCGTCGGCGCCGACAGAGACGCGTACCCCTGCCGAATCGGCACGCAGGTAAAGCCGTCCTGCTCCTGCAGACGCGTCACGAGATCGGTGGCATTCCACGGATCGAAGCAGATCGACTGCACGTCAAACTGCGCGTCCCAATCCCGCAGGGCCGCGCGGATGTACTCGTAATCCACGACGTTTCCTGGCGTGGCGATGAGATACCCTTGATCTTTCCACTGTTCGTACGGCACGCGATCCCGCCGCGCTCGCTCCGCGATGTTGTCCTTCGGCACGAAGAACTTGCAGAGGACATCGAATCCCTCATCATCAGGGAAGACCGCCACCAGCGCCGTCAGGTCCGTCGTGCTCGAGAGGTCCATCCCGACGTAGCACTTCCGCCGCTGCAGGCTGGCTGGCTCAAGCAGCCGTCGGCAGGCATCCCATGCAGCCATCTGGATCCAGCGCGAGGCCTGCTCTGTCCACTGGTTCAGGTAGAGTCGGCGAAACGTGTTCTCCTGCGCTGGGATTTCCTTGGCTCGCGCGGCCGCGGTCCGCATCTCTTCCAGGCTGCGGAAGTCGCCGAGCGCCGGATTCGCCTTCTTCCAGACCTTCTCGTCGGTCCAGTCCGCATCAATCGGCGCTTCGTACAGAATCGGCAGGAAGGTCGGATCCAGGCTGGGATTCTCCAGCACCTTCTTCGCGTGGGCGTAGAGCTCCCAGAGGATCGAATGCCTGTCGTACCCGGCCGTGGTAATCGCCATCAGCAGCGGTTGCGACCGAGCGCCTTGCGACGTCGAGAGCACATCCCACAACCGCCGATCCGGCGCGGCATGCAACTCGTCGTAAATCACGACCGAGGCATTAAAGCCGTGCTTACTGTACGCCTCGGCTGAGATAGCCCTGTAAAAACTACCAGAGTTCCGATGCACGATGCGCTTCTGCGAATCAACGATCTCGACCGAGGCTTCAAGCTCCGGATCGTTGCGGACCATTTTCGCCGCGACGTTAAACACCAGCGAGGCTTGGTCCTTATCCGCTGCAGCCGAGTAGACCTGCGCGCCGATCTCGCCATCGAACAGCAGGAAGTAAATCGCCAGCGCAGCCGCAAGCTCAGACTTGCCGTTCTTCCGAGGCAGCATCAACAGGGCTTGCCGGTACTGCCGGAGACCGTCCCGCCGCTGCTTAAACAACTGCCGGACGATCTTGGCCTGCCACGGGCGAAGATCGAACGACTGGCCGGCGAACGGACCATCCGTATGCGTCAACATGTTGATCAAGCGAACAGCCCGATCCGCCTGGGTCTCTGTCACTTCAGCGCCTGAGCCATCTCACGATTGCCTTTAGCCCGCATCTTGCGGTAGAGCGCTTTTAACCTGCAGGCCACACAAGGGTGTCCCTTTACATCCTCACTGAACTTGCCGCACGCTCTGCACTTACGTTGGCCCTTTCTCATTTCAGCGATCCTGCCCACTTGCTCTGCGGTTCTTCCTCGGTCTTCTTCGGCACCGAGATCCGCGCCCGACTCGACGGCGTCATCCCGAAATACTCGTAGTACGGCCGCATCGTGTTGGCGAGTTCACGTTCCAACCGCACATTAAACTCAGGCGTACCCTTCACTTTACAGTTCAGCTCCCATGTCGCTTGCATCTCGCACATCATCCAGAACGGTCGTACATCCGCTGCTGTCAGGGTGCCCATATACAGGCAAACCGGGGCAATCTCACCCCAGACCACCCGCGCAGCCGGCGAGATCCCCTCTGGTATCTGCACCTCTCCCACAGGTGGCTTCGGCTCAAGTGCATTCAAGCGATCTTTCCTGACCGTACCCAATAACAGCTTTAATGCCGTGGGTTTAGGACGACGTCCCGAGTTCTCAACGCCCATAGTTCAGACCTAAATCATTCTGGCAAAGCCCTCGCGAGGCTGGGTTCCGGTCCCGATAGGGTTGTCCTACGAACATTCCGATACCCCCGCTGGGGTGGTCGCTGCCCTACCCCTAGCGCTGGTGGTGGCTGGCTCGTCATCGCCTTGATATCCCTTGAGGTATAGGGAAGAGGATCCCAACTACAATCCCGATAGCTGGACCAGACCAGACAGGTAAGCCGTAGGCAAAGGCCACCGCTGCAACGGTATACGAGACGATCGCCACCAGCATCAACCACAACAGCACCATGGTATTCATAGCCCAGCATTCGTCTTTCTGCTATGGCAGGCCTTACACAAAGATTGGCAATTCCCTTGGAGATCCCACATTAAACGCTGATCTTGCCGATGCGGTACCACATGATCGACCTCTTCGGCGAGTCGCCTGAGTGTGCCTGGATTCGCCTTCCATAGGTCGTAACACTCACTCATCACAGGGTGTAAGCCGTTGGGACGATCGCCACAGAAAGGGAATTGCGCCTTAAATTTAATAGCGGCTGTGTCCCATTTCCTGCTGTACCCACGCTCTCTGGCGGTACCTCGGTGCTGCTCATATTCCTGGGTATGCAGGAGGCAACGCCCTCGAGGACCAGCAAAATTGGCGCATTGTGGTACTGAGCAGGGGCGCAATGGGGCGGTTGGCACACTACTTCGTCCGGATGAGTTCAATGTCCATCGAATCGTCAAACACCAGAACCTTGGTGTTCTCCAGCGCCGTTCCTGTTACGCCTGCTTTCCACGATGCCCTGAGCCGCTCGATGGTCTCAAGAGATGGTGCGCCGCGTTTACACTTAATCAGCACAACTTCCACACCATGAGCGTCTTGCGTGGTCACAGGTGTGACCGTCATACCGGTGGTGGCGCCAACCACGCTGGCTAAGGCTTTGAGAGCGTTTCGGCGGTCCATGATCAGAGGTTTTGGATGAGCAACCGGAAACTGCGCTCTTTTGTTTGAGATGGCGTTTCCGATGACACGATTTTATTAGCAATCTCGTAGGTTTGTCCTAAGGTGCCAACCGTGAGGCGTAGCCGTGTCGCCCGATTATCGAGCGTCACCGTACGCTCTAGGGCGGTTGAGGCTTCCGCGGCGGTCAACATCGCCTCTGCGTCCTTCACTAACGCCGTATCCGACGTCGAAGGCGCTATCGCCTTGATGGTAAAGAGATTCGTGGCAATCGTGACTCCAGGCTTCAAGTTGTCGCCATCCCAGTCGAAGACGTAGACCTTCGAATCCGAGGGATCTTGGATGACGAGCGCCCCTGACTTGATGACCACAACGCTCATAATTCACCCAGCACGGCGGCTCGAGCCGCCATTTTGCGCGCCTTGATGGTCTCGACGTCATCCATCGGCACGCCTTCCGCTAAAGCCTCCTCAACCGCTTTGGTCATGGCGTCCTCAATGCGCTTCGAACGAGAGTGTTCGCCGCTGACCATCGATCCAGAGGCTGTGCCAACCGCGGCCGCGATCTTCGGCTTAGCCATCAATCCTCCGTGATGGTCGTCGCCGTCGTGAGCCTGGGCGTAACTCCGTTACCGGTGACGATGTTCGGCGTCACGGTGCCGCTGTGGTAGATGTCGGTCGCACCACCACCCGTCTTGCCCGTGCTGAAGTGCGTGACGGTACCGCTACCACCAGTGCCAGCCGGAAAGTCGATATTCGCCACTGGGCTGACGCTGTTAGCCGTTACCGTCCACCCGCCAGAGTTCCTGTTGACGTTCACCCGTGCATAGCTGGTGTAGGCCGCTTCACTGGTGGATTGCGTCCCTGATTCGCCAGGATCGGCGGTGTGGAGCGCCACCGCAATCTGTGTGATGGGCGAACTCGCCGCATTGTCGGCGACGTTGGCCCAGGCCGTGGCGTTGTACAGCAATTTCAGGAAATTGTTTTCGGTGGTATCGCCTTTACTCATCAGCAGTTCCCTTTCAGGAGAAGTTTACGCCTCAACGAGGACATCATCGGCCACGATCCCGACCGTGTAGCCATCGGGAGCAATCTGCACCACGCGCGGATCGCTAGAGATTCTCACTACCACATCGTCGGCGCCAACCCGCAAGACGGCATCGTCAGCCGCAATTCTGAGGATGTAATCAGCCGTTGGCGCAATCGGTGGAATGCTCGAGCCGAAGACGGTGGATGTACCTGCGGCTGTGCCGATCGCTGAGGCGAACTGCTGGCCGACACTGATGGCGTCACTTGACCCTGTGGCGGTCCCAACAGACGAGAAGGTGGCACGGCCAACCGCTGTGACGGTGGAGGTACCAGCACTAGTGCCAACACCGTCGCTGGTGCCTCGAATCGCAAAGGCTGTGGAGGTGCCTGCCGCACTACCGACAGCGGCCTTGATCGCTGCGCCAGTGGCGGTGATAGTCGAGGTGCCAGCCGCAGACCCAACACCGGCATTCGTGGAACGTCCCGTAGCGCTGACGGTCGAAGTGCCTGCTGCGGTACCAACCGCCGCAAAGAAGGACCGTCCTGTCGCTGTAACCGTGCTGGTGCCTGCTGCGGCACCAACACTAGCCGCGGTGGAAGACCCAACACCTGTGACGGTAGACGTGCCAGCGGCCGCACCAACGGCACCACCAGCCCCCAAGCCGATAACCGTGGATGTGCCAGCGGCAGACCCGACAGCAGCCGCAACCGAACTACCCTGAGCGGTAACGGTGGATGTGCCTGTGGCCGCACCGACTGCACTACCGGTGGCAGCACCTGTAGCCGTGACGATACTAGTGCCTGCCGCCGTACCTGTGCTTGCTGCGGTGGCTGCACCGACACCCGTGACGGTGGAGGTGCCTGCCGCAGCCGCAACGCTCCCACCAGCCCCGATGCCGTTGACGGTGGAGGTACCTGCCGCACTACCAACCGCAGCGCTGGTTTGAGCGCCAACAGCCGTGACAGTCGAGGTACCAGCCGCAGACCCAACGGCAGGCTTGACTGCTACGCCAGCAGCGGCAGGCGTCGAGGTGCCTGCGGCAGCACCAACCGATGCCGCTGTGGCACTGCCGACCGCGGTAACGGTGGACGTCCCAGCGGCAGACCCAACAGCCGCCTTGATCGCTGCGCCAACAGCGGTAACGGTACTGGTGCCGACAGCTGCACCAACAGCAGACGTCGCGCTGTCGGTGGAAACGGTCTCGACGGCATCGTCAGAGAACAGGCCACCCTTGCCAGCCTCGACATCAAAGAGGCCAGACGACAGTGCCTGCGAATCAAAAAAGCCAGGACGAGCCATCGATTTACGTGTATTCGTCCACGATCACCACGCCGGCCGTGCCGCTGCCTCCGGTGCGTGCTGTCGATGCACCGGTCATGGCCCCACCGCCACCCGCCCCATAGCCGGTACCAGCGCTGCCATTACCCACTGCGCTAATGCTCGAACCGCCAGCCCCGTAGATGGTGGACCCGCCGGCACCACTGGCACCAACAGGTGTGGCCACGACCACGATCACACCAGAGCCTCCAGGCTCGCCGCCGTCATTCACGTCACCGTTGGTGGCGACAGATGCGGCCGTGCCTCCGCGGTAAATCGAGAGCGTGGTCACTGCTGTTGCGACCGGGGCACCATTCCCGCCCGGAGCGGTGACAGTCGTTGCACCAACCGTAAAGGTGGAGCTGCCACCGTTGTTGCCGGCCGCAGCTGATGCACCTGTACCAGCCGCACCGATCGCGTAGGTATACGCCGTGTTGGGCGCGACAGCGAACAGCTTCTCGGCATACGCACCAGCCGCACCACCACCACCAGCGGATGCCGCGGATGCGACCGAGGTACACCCACCACCACCACCACCACCACCGATAATTTTGATGTTGATCTGGTTGGTCGTTGGCTGCGTGGTAAAGGACGTGCCGCTGGTCAAGACGGTGGTCTTCACGAGCCGTCCTGGCCCTGTCCCTGACCTGACCGCTCCAGAGGCGTCATACAGGAAGATGGTCCCGGTTTCGTTGAGGACCAGCATCTCTGACGAGGCTAAGGTGCCCTTCCAGAGCTGCGCCACCGTCGTACCGTCGGTATGCTCGAGCGTCACGCCCTGAGAGGCTGACGCGTGGGCATTCCGGATCATCACGGTGCGAATGTTGCGGATCGTGGTACCAGTCGGGCTGGGTACGATCGTGGTCGTGGTCGCGGTGGTGATCTGGACGTTATCGCTGCTGGGCGTGTAGACGTCTGGCGTGCCTGCCGTAAAGTCGGTGTGCGATTCATGCACATGCAGGTCTGCGGTCCCTGTCGTCACCACGCGAAGGAGTGCGGAGGTACCTGCGAGACTCAGCATGGAGTTATCCCATCAACTGCGAGAAGGCCAAGGGCATGTCCCGGCCCACGTACGCCTCTTCGGCCACCGCCACATCTTCGACGAGGAAGTTATCCATACGGGATGTGCCGTTCCACGACACTAACCCCGTGCGGCCAGCGGTGACGATGCGCGCCCCATTCGTGTCGAGCTTATCGGTATCCTGCTGTGTCCCGTTCTGAAACACCTTAAACGTGACCGTCGAGCCTGACCCTGTCGCTTGGAACTTAAACACGTCGCTGGTTGCAGCCGCTGTGCCGAGTGTCACATTCGTCACGAGCGTATCCACGCCGGTAATGCGCCGATAGATGCCCGCCGTGGTCGTACCTTCCACACAGTCGAGGTAGTAACAAGTGGGGGATGTTGTCGCGCCAGAGACACGCAGCATCGGCCCGCAGTCGTACCCGCCTTGACTCGGTCCGACCTGCGCTGAACCGTCAAGGAGCGCCGCATGTGCGGCCACCTTCGTCTGGAGCCAGTTGAATGCGGCTCCTGAGCCAGTGAACGACAACCGGCCCAGCGTGATCCCGATGGTGCCAAACTCCACCGACCAGTTAGCGGTGTCGAGTGAGGCGAACGCATCGGAAAACAGCGTGGCCATCAGTTCAGGATGATGGTATCGACAGCGCCAGGAGAGTGATTCAACGCCACGAGAATCGCATCGACCATGTCATGGACGGTTTGGCCGGCCGAGACCGTGACCCCGATGTCCGTGGTGTCCAATGCGTTGTTGGCTTGGTTGCGCTCGCCACCGGACAAGACCTTGTCCATTGTCCAGCCCAGCGGCAGAAGAATCACATCCGGATCCCCGGCCACGGAACTGTCCACCAGCGTGTCAGCATCCTGCACACAGAGCGCCCATTGCTTCGTCGGATAGTTGTCTTTGACCTCGAAGCCGACGCCGTACTTGTAGAGCGATGGCGCGTTGATGTCGTGGCCTTCGATGAACGTCAGGGCGAGACCCGTCGCGCTGCGATCCTTTACCGCAGGCTGGACGATCATCTTGCTCAGCGCAAGCCGCCGCGCCATTTAGGACGGCTTCGACGTTGGCGCCGCTGGAGGCGTCTGATTCGGGCCGGGATTCGTGGGCTGTGGTGCCTGCGGTGTCGAGGGTGGTGCCGGATTCGGATTCGGGGTGCCTGGGACGTCTTCGGTGCCGATCGGTTTCACTGGTGCCATGTGCGTCTGCCTCCGTGAAGAAAGACCTATGTCGGCGGCAGTTTAGCACGGGATGCTGTGGATTCGAGCACCGCGATGGCTGTGTCGCGAGCGGCAATCGCTTTGCGGAGCCGCTGCCGGTAGGTAAACGACGTGGTCTGCAGCCCCAGGATCCGCAGGTAGTGCGCTCGCTCTTTCCTGAGCCGTTTTAACGTCACCTCAACAGGCGGCTTCCGCCTCATGTCTTCGGCCGGTGCAAGGCTTCCTGATAGGTCGGATCGTCTTTCACCCAGTCCTTGACCTGCTTGAAGCCAGCGTTGGGCTTAAAAAACGCATCGGTCTTCGTCTCGTCCTGCTGGGCGAGGAGGGCTTCAAGTTCGTCAGCGCACTGGTCGCAACCCTTGCCAAATTCAGGACTACCGTGCTCGAACTCCCACACAGCAGCCTCTCGCCACTGCTCAATCAGCCGTCGGAGGGCGTCCTTCATGCTTCCTCCTCCTCTCGGGGAGGCTCCGAGACGACGGAGGGGAGGCGTTCCGTCGCTCCCACGTTCCACAAGTGCAGTTCGCGTCCCACCCATCGCGGCTTGTCCTGATGTCGCAGTCGGGCGCATGGTCGTCGGTATTCATTCCGAACGGGAACCGATGCGGCTTTTTCGGCGTCTTCTTGGCTTTCTCCTGCCGCTCCTGCTCCACGGGGGGTGCAGGCGGTTCCTCCTGCCCTAGAGGGGGGAAGGAAGACGGCCCGCGCACGGACATACGTTTAGCGGCCTCACGGCTCGCATCGTCTTCCACAAGCAACTGCTCTCTGTGCGCTCTCAATCTGGCCACACGTTCACGCAACAACGGCTGGAACACCGACCCCTCTCGGTCAATACGACCTTCGATGAGATTCGCGGCATATTCCAAATCGTCCAGCAGGCGTCGGATCTCGGCGCTCATGATGGCTCCTTCTGGCTTCATCCCTGCCACTGCTCGTCTGCGGGGAGCTTGACGAATGTGTCGTTGAGCGCATCGGTGAGCTTGGCGCGGGCTTCTGGCCACGACAGGTGCGGATCCGATACCACGGTCAAGACGGCCACACGGAGTTCCGTCAAGAGCTTTAAGCGCAACTCAAGACGTCGCTCCCAGAGCCGCTCATATTCATCGCCGCAGGTTGCGCCGAGCAGCGGTAGTGCCTCCATATCGGCCAATTCCTGCTTATCACTCATGCTCGCTTCTTCCTCTCAAGGCTGCGACTCAACGCGCGAGCGTTCATCCGCTTCCATTCCAGATTCGCGTAACAGCGGCGAGAGACTTCCTCAGGCACCACGCCTCGCGCCAGCAGTTCGACGTACTCGTCTGGCAGCGCCAGCCAGTAAATCGTGCTGCCGTCTCGAGGTAACAGCATCTCGTCTCGGACGACTTCAGGCGTCGTGTCTACGATCGTGTGCGGCTTCAGCATCCTTCCGCCACCTCTTCTAGATCGAATCGAATCCCACGCTGCGCGGTCCGCTTCCGTGCGAGCGGCTGATAACTCAGATCCGTGCCCACCCAGCGCCGGCCCAGCCGTTCTGCTACCGCGCCCACAGTCCCTGAGCCGATAAATGGATCGAGCACCAACCCGCCCAACGGACAGCCCGCCAGGATGCAGGGTTCTACTAAGGCTTCCGGCATGGTGGCAAAGTGGGCCGTGCCTAGTGTGGTACACTTGCACGATGGAATGTCAGCAGTGCGCGGCACCGTTCGAGCCGAAACAGAATCGGCCAGATCGTCGGCCTCCGCGTTGCTGCTCGCGGCGTTGTGCCAATCGTCTTCGCTCCACAACCGTCGTGCTGACGTGTCGGCTGTGTCGGACGCGGTTTCATCGGAAGGCCTACATGGAGACGTGGTCTCAGCAGCGCGGGCCGTTCTGCGGCTTTGCGTGCTATGCACAGTGGCAGGCGGAACACTGCGCTGGGCCGAATAATCCGAACTACCAAGCAGCAGCGTGGATCGACCTGGCGTGTGACTGGTGTGCAGCGCCGATCCGTCGGCGGCGGTTAGACCATCGACGGAACTCTGTTCGGTATGCGTTCTGTAATCGCCAGTGCTTTCAAGACTTTGCCCGCGAACGCTTCCCACGCTGGGCGATGCACTACTCTTCGAAACGGTGGCGGCGTGCGCGGCTATTAGCCTTGCAACGCGACGGGCATCAATGTCGAGGCTGCGGAGCGCCGCACGATCTAGTTGTGCATCACCGCCGGCCTTTTGCTGACTTCGACGGCCGGCCAGAGGCGCATGAACTAGACAATCTGGAGACGCTTTGTAGGGCTTGCCATCTGGTCCGACATAGTCAGCTGGTTCAAACGTAGGTTGCCACCCGCTATAGGGCATCGTGGGCACGGTCCACACGCTGCGCTTGTTGCGAGTCGCCTTGACGGTCACGCTCGCCGCATTTCCGTTGCCACTCGCCGCGACGTTCATACCTGTCGCTTGCCCGCGCGAGAGGCTCTTCTCTCCAAGCGTCACGACCTTACCTGCGTGCGTAGCCGTTTCGGCCACGACGTCAGCGTCGTAGTAGTACCGCTCGCATTTGCTCAGCAGGAACAGGTATTCATGCGCTTTCGTCGGGCGATCCGTCACGCTCTCCGGCATCGGGTTCGGCTTGTGCCAGATGATGTCGGAGCGGAGATACCAGCCGTCGGCTTGGAGCGCGAACGCCACGCGCCAAGGAATGCCCAGCAGGTTCTTTGGTGCCAAACCTTCTGGAACAGCTGCTCGCCTCTGCGACAGACACACGTTGTCTGCGTGTCCGCGCCTCGAGTTCAGGGTGCTACCACTCCTGATACCAGCTTGCTCTGTGGCCGTCATCGGACCAGCCGCATACGAATCCCCGAGGTTCAGCCACACCGTGCCGTTGTCCTTCAGCACCCGCCGCAGTTCGCAGAACACCTGCACCAGACTGGCGACGTAGGCATCAGGCGTCGGCTCCAGCCCGATCTGAGCATCGACACGAACCGCGCCGCAAAGACCGCAGACGTCACGCCACCCGACAGTATCGGTAGCGACTCGACTGGGCCTGTTCGCGTTAAATTCTGGATTCCCAAATACCTTATTAGCTCCTGGCTTTTTGTGATCACACGCCGGATCACCGCCTTCCCATCGCGCCGTGCCGTAATCGCGAAGGCCAAAGTAAGGAGGACTGGTGACGATACAATCCACGCAGCCGTCGATCAGTGGAAGCGAACGAGCATCCCCACAGATCAGCATCCGATCACCTTCAACGCTTCATCAATCGTGCGCACCACAGCGACATGCCCCTTCCAACGTCGGACGAAGTTTTCCTGTGTCGGCCGCAGTTTGCCCTTGGCTGTCTTGACCTCGATCAGGTAGGTCGCACCACGGAATCCGACCACTAAATCGACCGGCCCATCTGGTACCACTGTGGCGCCGACGCGCTCGAGCGCATCCCTAATCTCGTCGTGGTTGTTGTCTTTCCGGTGGTAGGCATAGCGTGCCATCAGAACAGCCCGTCTTGCTGCGGCTGTTCCGGCCGGCACAGCACCCAGGTCAACACCGTCTTGCCCGTCACATCACAGCGCCGCTTCACGCCATGCCGGATCGATCCGATGTTCTCCAACTCATGCAGCCGTGGCCGGACCGAGTTCGGGTCGAAGTACTGATTCGGATAGCGCTGGAACATGAAGTGCAGCAACTCTAGCGCTGTCGGCGCGAAGTGCTTCGCGGCAATGAAGTCGGCCAGTTCCTGCCGGATGAACATCTGCCGCTGGTTGATCGTCGGCTGGATGTCCTGCCTGTAGACGGCTGCGGCGGTCTCGGCTTGTCTCATGCAAACTCCAGCGGTAGTGCGTCCTGTTGAAGACGCTGTGCCGCGATTTCGCAGTACTGCTCGCTGATGTCGATACCGATGGCGCGTCTACCTAAACGCTTCGCTGCAACCAGCGTCGTGCCGGAACCCATAAACGGATCCAAGATCGCCTGCACCGCTGTCGGAGCCTGCATCAGCGCCCACCGGATCACGCTCTCAGGCTTCTGCGTAGGATGCCATCGCTTGCCATCAGCATTGCGATCTTCGCGAATGAGCTTCGCCGGCTGGTCAAAATTCGTCCACGCTAATTCAAAATCAGCCATTGTGGGCATTTGGGATGACTTGACCCACGCCAACCAGCACCGCGACGGAGGCATCGGATAGTAGTTGCCGCCCCACACCACCGCATACTGCGCGAACGACAACAACTCGATCAGGTCAGCATCAGGGACCCGAACATCCCACCGCATCGCATCGGCGTACATCGGATCACTAGCCCACGTTCCGCCCGCCCACCGTTCACCGTGGCCGTACGGTGGATCTGTCATTAAGAGATCAAACGTGGTCGTGCGCAGGCCGCGCCACTCGTCTACCACGTCTCGACAATCGCCGTGATAAATCGTCACGCCGCTCTGCTCGTAGTAGGGCTTCACAGTGCCTTCACTCCTACCGCTTCCGGCAACAACCGATACTCTTTCGGCTTGTAGTGCAACTTCGTGCGGCGGCAGAAGACGTACCGCTGCCGACCAATCACCTTCACGCAAAATTTGACCGTCTCGATATTCAGATTGAGAAAGTCGGCCAGCTCGAGCAAGGTCCACCACCGCTGCAGCAGCAAGGCTTGGATCGTCGCGATGTCTCCTGGCAAGCGGTTGTCCTCCCCTGTGCGGCGCTTTCGTTGATGCATACCGGAAGATTAAACCCAAACGATTCGGATGTCAACTCTAGCGCCCGAATCTGGTAGGCTTCTTCACGCGCCCAGCCTGCGCGAAGTCCTCTGGTGGTGCCGGACCTTTATCGCGGAACTTGTTGCCCAGTGGGCACCAGCAAGGCGTCCCGAAGGTGTGTCGCCCGTGCTCCCGTGCTCGACCACAGGTCGCATCACCCGAACACTCAGCCATCACGAGTCCGACGTCGTCACAGTTGGCGCACAAAAACTTCCATTCGCGTTTGAATGGCCAGCGCTCCCTGATCACGGCTTCCATGCTGACGGTGCATTCCGAAATAGACGCGCCATTCGCGCGCATCTGATGCCAAATCTTCACGGCTTCGACCGTAATCGATCCCAGTGTCTGCTCTGAACTCATGACGTCTTCGCCTTCTGCTCTGCTTCCCACGCACTCAGCCGGTCATCGGCCCAACTGGCTCGAGAAGCGAATACACCGAATCCTCTATCGCTGCGGGCGATCCACTCGTCATCCGTCGTCAGGACGATAACTGCTAGCTTTTCCAACCGTTTATCGTCTTCCCATGTCCTGACGAGGCCCAGCGCTTTATCGAAGTCGATGTGCATCCGGTTGTGGTACCGCGCGCCCTTCCGATGCTCGTAAAATAGCTCTGCGTAACGGTTTAATAGATCTCCAGCCCTGTTCATCAATGCTTGGTCTTCTTGCTGAGATTCAAAACTCGTTGGCCGTGTATGTACAGATCTAGCAGATAGGAGATCGGAGACAGGAGATCGGAGACTTGATTTTGGTTGACCAGTTGGTTGCCCTTCTGGTTGAACCACGGTTGAACCGTGGTTGGACCGTGGTTGAACCATGGTTGGAGTCTGGTTCAGCCGAGCCTCAGCGCTGGCTCTACCGGCGTTGCTCTGCCGTTTGCGGTAAATGTCCTGCTTGGCGCGCTCGAGATCGAGCCGTCGATGCGTCAGGCGATCGCCTTGTTGCGTGAAGCACACACGCACCGCAGGCCAGATTTTGTTGAACTCCTTCGGAGTCGCCCCAACCATCCTGGCGAGTCGTGTGGCATCGTCAGGCAGCGAGCATTCCCGCCAGCAGATGCACAGCAGGGTGATGTATGCCCCACGCTCAGCCAAGGACATCCCAGCCACATTGCCGTCAGACAGGAAATCTTTAGGGTAGAACTGGAAGGCTGGCGCCGGCTCGCTCATGACGCTACAGGTTCCGTCCTGCCCGTCTCAAGTGGTCGCTGCGCCACTCATCCGTGACGCGATCAGGCTCGTTGGCCAGCTTCCGGCGCAGGACGCCGAAGGATAGCACCGCGAGCGCTAGGAGCGCTGCTAGGCCGGTCACGCCTTGTCCCCGGCAACGTCTGCCTTCACCTTGGCCCTCCGCCTATTAAACGCTCGGTCTCCGGCCACCATAAAGGCCGTGGCCTTCTTTGATTTCTTGATGGCAAAGAGCACCTCAATCGCCGCCTGTCGAATCTCAATCTCACGCTGGAGGTTGATGACCGCTTCATCGATCTGGTTCCGTTTCGGCACAGATTCGCTCCTATCGCTGATGTCCTGCCAGCCGCATCTCGTCTTCTTTGACCTTCAAGAAGTACTTGAGCGACCGCGCCATCTCGACAACGAGTTCTTTAATGTTTCTGGCTTCCTGCTTCCGGCAATACTCAGGCGAGGTCTCCGCTACGATCTTCGCCCTGTTGGCCTTTGACTCCTTGTCGAGGCACTGCAGCAGATGCATGGCGTAGATCGCGTCTGCCTCGCGTATCTCATCGTTCACATTCCCGATGAGCGCCGTCAGCTTGGTCAGGAGTTCTGCGGCACGGTCAGGCTGCAGATCGGTATTCGCGATCTCCCGCTGATACGACCGGACCAACTCGCGAACCGTCACGCCTGCGCGTCCTGCTGGGCAGCTCGACAATATTCACAGAGAAACGACGTGTCCACCTGCCCGCCGTCAAGGTGATAGGTCAGGCATCGCACGACCGGCCAGCCGTCGTGATTCGGCTCTAGTTCGCCGTGACACTCGACTGGCGTCCCGCAGTGCTGGCATTTATGGGTGTGCGGCTTGTCCGTCATCAGAATCCCTGCTTGTCGAGATCGTCTGGGTTCCACTTCGTGGCGGCTATTGCCGCCTTCGACATCGTGCCGTCTTGACCGTCTAGCCGCTCGACGCGGTCAAGGTACGGCATCTTCTTCGCGTGGAGCTTCACCGCCACGCGGTCGTTGTACGCCACGCGCGCCTGATTCGCGATCTTCGCCAGCTTCGTCTTGTAGACCATGGCCCCACCCTGAGCATCCTTGCCCCACGTAATGTGGTGCCATTCGCCGTTGTCGCCGTCGATCTTGTAGTCATCGATCAACGCGAATCCTGTCGGCAGGACTTCACCGGTCTCTGTGTCCACCGTTTCGGCTTCTGGCGCCGGCTCTGGGATGTCCCGTTTCGCATCGGCCAGCACCTTCTGCCACGATTCGGTGCGGATGTCGCGCGCAGTGGTCACGGTCGGAACAGCGTTGCGCGGCTCTGGCGCGTCGGCCTGATCCATTTCTTCCTTCGCATACAGCCCCGCCAGCTGTCGCGGAAAGCCCTTCCGAAGGGCAATCGCCTCGGCGCATTTCCCTAGCATCGTGTGTGGCATTTTGCGCCACATGAAGCCGACATCGCCGTCGCCAGGATAGTACTCAGCCCACCGCGCCGTGCCGCTATACGCGAACCGCTGGCCCTGTGTCAGGCGGTAAACCGTGACTGTCGCCGCATCCAACTGCAGCACGTCGCCGCTGGGCTTGACGCGGAACGTCGGATCATCACTGCCGGCCATCTCGCCGGTATCAGCCGCACGGATCCGCATGAAGTCGATGGACGTGATCGGCGCGTACTTGCCTTTGCGCTTGGTGAAATGGATCAACCGGTCCAGCGGATGCACGCCCTGCCTCGAGCAGTCGAACAGGAATAGCTTCAACTCGGCATCGGTTGCACCGACAGCGACGGTGTTCTTAATGAGCGTCAATTCGTCCGGCGTAACCGGTCTGGCTTCAGGCTGCACTAACGTGGTCGTCATGGCTTGTCTTCTCTCACACGTTGCAGCGCTTTCGCTGCTCGTTCTAGTCGTTGGTCTCGCAACCGGCAGCACACGTCACAGAGCGGCCCAGTATCGTCTCGGTTGCGGTAGAACTCTGCCCGGCATTCAGGGCAGACGGCATTCGGTCTGGTGTACGGCCCGTTGAGCCAGTCCGAATGATCCTGATCCGAATCCCAATGGCTCACGGCCGTTGCCCCAACCGCGCCGCCGCTTCCAGCCGCTGCCGTTGGTCGTCCTGGCCCCGGCTCAACGCGGACCGCACGTCCTGCCGCAGTTCCTTCTGACGTTGAAATCTGAGCGCATCTTCGGTGATCTGCTGTTGCCGCCGGTACTGCCGCCGCCGCTCTAACCAATCCGTGCGCTGCGTGTCCACGGTGCGGTACAGGCCTATAATGGCATCAGCGATCAGTGTCACCACGACCGTGAAGAACCCGATCGCGAGCACCAGCAGCATCACCGCCAGGATTCCCATCACCACCTGCTCAAAGAGCGACTCCGGCATCATGCCTGCCTTCCTTCAGCGCCAGCGACTGCCGCGTCGGCAGTACGGATCACCGCGATGCGCTCGTACGACTGGTACGTATCAGAATCAGAGACGCAATCTGGTGCGTTGCGGAACTCCTGCAACATCGCCTTTAACGCCGACAAAAGATCGTCTCTCTGCTGGAACAATTTAGCTACGGCTATCAACGGATCATCTACACAGAATTTAGACATGGCGATTCCAGTCCGCTTCACCCTGATCCACCACCTCGGCCAAGCGTCTATCGACGAGACTGATCAACATCCGGCGATGATGTTCGGACTTCTCGAAGTGCGTGATCTCAAACCCGCTGGCGTAGTAACGAAGGCGGATCCAATAAAACTTTGGCGCCGGATGGCGTGGGACGGTGTCGAGCGTCGTGGTCATCTCAGAATAACCTCGCGGCTAGAGTGATCAGCCACAGCACCAGCGCCCAACTGCCGACGATCACCAGCGCTGCAAAGAGCAAGTCCTCGCCTCTCATCGGCGGCGGTGCAGGCATCTCATGTCCCTCCCGGATCATGCGACACCCGCGAGGACTTCAGGGGGAACCCCGGTGAGCGCCGCCATCTTGCGCGCTTCGTCTCTCACGACCACGCCCACCCCACGCTCCAGGCGGCTGTACTTGCCCTGACTGAAGCCGAAGACTCGCGCGGCCTCGCGCTGGCTCAGGTTGAGGGAGAGCCGCCACTGCAGGAGGCTCTTGTGCGAGTTCGGATTGGTTCGAATGCGACTTCGTGCTACTCTTGTGCCCATTGAGTAAGCAGATTACTCAGACTGTGATAGGCTGTCAAGCACTAATTTTCGGAAATCTGAAAGGACCATGCACATGAAGATCGCCCCCGCTCTCCTGCTCGCGCTCGTCGCCGTCCCTGCCGCCGCCACGCCGCCTGACGCGCGGTTTGCCAATGCCAAGACCGTCTATATCGAACCGCTCGACCCGCTGGAAGGCGACAGGCCGGTCGCGGCCTGCATCGCAGAGCACCTGCCGGCCGCGCTGCCGCTGACCATTGCCGCCACCAAGGAAGAGGCCGACATCGTCCTACGGGTCAAGGCCAGGATCTCAGGCGATACCATGCGGCAGCTTATGGCTGTGCTGGGTTCGATTCAGCTCTGGGCGCTGGCGCCAGATGGGACGCAGTTCTGGTCAGGGAAGACGTCAGAGGACCGCGCCAATGCGACCACGCTGCCGCCAGACAAGGCCGACGTACCCTGCCTACTGGCCGACGCCGGGATCAACATGCTCAGAAATGCCTTAAAAAAGGCCCGGAAAAATACTTCAAAATAGGTGTTGACATACCCTAACGATTGGGTTTAATCTCACTTTATGGTCATTCACGCACGTAAGAACGGCGCCGCTAACGACCGCCGAACGCGTACCCCTCGGTGTCGCCCGCTAGGGCACATCATCGGCGGCACACGCGCAGCATGGTACGTAACATCAGATACGACCGCCGACGTCACCTGCGCCAGATGCCGACGGCTGATAGAGGCCGACACTAAAGCTGTCGCGCCATTCGCGGACATTCCGCAGAGCGCCACTCGCGACCGTCAACTTGACATGTGGCGGCAGGCATGAAGAAGAACCCGGTCCTGCACGCAGCGGCTGTCGCCCTTGGTCGCAAGGGTGGCAGCGTCCGATCAGAAGCGAAAGCCGTTGCCGCTCGAGCCAACGGGAAGAAGGGAGGCAGGCCGGAAGAGGTCTGCGTCTGTGGCCATCAGCGGTCCAGCCACTTCATCACCCATACCAAGGGGAAGAAGCGCTTTCACTGGCACCAGTGCTCCTGCTGTCGCTGCCTGGAATACCAACGTGCCGAGATGTCGTCACCTCGGCTATAATTGCTCTCTGCGCGAGATGGCCGACCGCATCCAGAATGCGGGTTTGCCCCTTGGTCGGAAGGGCGCATCGTGGTGTCCCAGCCGCCGACCATCTCGCGACAGATTCAGGTAAATCAGTGTGGTTTCTTCTCTGGCGAATCGAAGAGCCGATCTAGACGATCCATCACCTGCTCCCATCGCCGCCACTGCTTCTCGCGCAGGTCCAGCGGTTGCCCGCGCATCCCCTCAGTGAACATCTCGGCCAGTGCCTTGACCGCGAGCGCCCATGCCGTGATCGGATCTATGGCGTCACCCCTTGCTTCACGACCACCAACCCCTGTCGCTTCATCGCCACGCACAACGCCCGTTCAAAGACGTCCTTGCGATACGATGCCGCCTGCTCCTGCCACTGCAAATTGTCCACGACATCGACCACGGCCCCACCTGAACAATATGGCACGACGTGATCGACCACCCATCCCGGCCGTCCGTTCGGGTAGCCCGTCTGCCGCCTGAATTGGTTCATGGCTGGCGTGGGCGCTCGCTTGGTGCCGACCTCGATGTCGAGGCTCATGTCTACGTCTGGCACCTGCAGCGCGCCTGCCAGCAGCACCGCAGCCAGTATCCCTCTCATCATGGCTGATTAGTTGGCGGTTTAGACCGCCGCAGTAGCCCGCCCAGCAGACCAGCCAGCCCTGAGACCGCTCCACCTTCGCCAGCCGAGTACCGGCAGGCGATAACCGGCAGAACCTGCTTCATCGTCTCTTCGACGTCCTCGACAAGGTCATGGATCTGCTTCTGGATGGCCGCTGTGTTGTTGTTGGACTGCACCGCTAAGGCGTTCATCTTGGCGTCCATGCCGAGGATGAGCTGCATCTGCGCGTCCAGCTTCCGGATGATCTCGGCATACTGGTCATTGGACGGTGGCGGCTCCGGCGTCGGGTCTGGTCCCGGTCCGACGTCAGATTTAAGCTGCAGCGGCCCTGGCACCGCGACGTGCGCCGCTGTCGGCTGAACCCAGTCCGGATACGGCGGGGATCCGGCCGCGGGATGCGGCGTATAGGCTACCTTGATCCGGCGCGATGTGGCATTTACCGCTACGTCAGTCAGGTAGTCATCCCAGGAGCCGTCCACGTTGGACATCAGGGTGTCTACGCCCACCCCTGCATGCTGCGTCTGGCCGGGATTCTTCCTGATGAAGCCGATACTGCGGTCCATCGCGTTGATCTTCAGGCCTGCCCGCGTGTTGACTTGGCCTTTCGCGGCGTCGGCTTGGTCGTTCGGAACGATCAACGACTGGAACTCGGCGAGCGTCTGCTCGTACACCGCTGAAAAGTTCTGCATTTATCGGGACTCCCTAAAGCCGTTCATGATCAAGTTCATATCGCACCGGACACGCTCGAGCGCTCGCACCAGATCCTTCTGCTCCCATTCCTGCATCTGATCGAACTTGTCGGCATACCAGCGCTCCGGATGTACCGACCAGTAGCGGTTCCAATCGCGGATCAGGCCGCGCATCCGCGCAGCAAACAGCACATCAGCCAAGGTCACGCACGCAGCGGAGTCGGGCGCCAAAAGATCTTCCGGCAATCGAAGCAGTAATCGTGGTTGTCGTGGCCCTCGAGCCGATGCGTCCTGTGCTCGACCAGCCAGCGCTCCCGCGGCGTCCGCACCTCTGGCTGTTTCGCGAGTGCCGCTCTGAGCGCGCGTTGGATCTCATAGTCGTCAGGCTGCATGTTTCGGCCACGAATGCCCGCAGCCCACACAGGTCCATGTCCCGTTATTGCTCTCGATTGTCGGCTTCGCCCCAGGTTTGTCCGCGCTATGGCACCGCGGGCAGATCACCGGCACGGGTATCTTGGTCATGTCAACCATGCACCCACGACGCACGCTGCGGCCAACCATTCCCACCGGACACGGGATGGAGCCTGGAACGCCGCCAGCAGGAAGAACACCATCGCCAAGACCAAGCACAGCAGGCGTCCGGTCAGCATTATCGATCCTCTTCGAGATCCGTCACGACCGACGGTTTCTCAACACCATTCGCCGCGTCTTCGGCCTTCTGTTCCTGCCGTGCTTCCAGCGCCGCCTTCATCACGTCGGCCTGCGGCGTATGAGACGGCGCCCCGTCTTCGCGGATCGGCGCCGGCATCACCCGCGCCTGTGTCTGCACCTCTAACGGCGCGTACTGCTGCAGCTTCTTGCGGATGGACTTGTCGATCAAGGATGACACCATCACCATACCAGACACCATACACCACGCAATCAGCCCGACGAGCGACTGCGGCAACGTCATGTAGTCCGGCGGGGGTGGCTCGAGGAACAGGAACGAGACCGATGCCAACACCATCACGACTGAGATCCCGAAACGCAGTTGTTCCTGATGGATGTTGTTGTCAGCGATGGCCCGCCGTGGCCCGTTGACCTTCGCCGCCGCCAGGATGGAGGAATCAATGTGCGCATCCCGCAAGGCGTAGATCGAGATCGCGACAGCCGCCAGGGAGATTAACGTGAACGTCGATTCCACAGGCGTTGCGTGCTGGACGATGAGTTTCCACACCTCATAAACCCCTTAGTGATCCTCTCGCGGCTCTGGCGTGTCCGCGCCTCGTTTCGATGTCCGTCCCGTCACGTCGGCTTCGTACTCCAACCGCTTGAGACGTGCCCGTGCGACCTTTAACCGTCGATTGAGTTCTTTCCGTTCTTGCTCGCGCAGCCAGTCTTCCGCCTCCGGCTCAGGACTTGGCGGAATGCCAGTGATGCCGGTAAACCATCGCCGAAGCCGCGCGATCACGACGTTGTTTCCTTTCGCTGGACGAAACCCCCGCCCCGCGCCCGCTGCGTCCGTTCTGCGACTTCCGCTAATTTAAACGCGAGATCCTTGAACTCGTCGCGCTCTTTGGTCAGTTTGGCAATCTGTCCCTCAAGGCCGGCCACGATGTCGTGATGCGTGTCATACGGGAGCACCCACCGCCGCGCGAGCGCCGCCACCGCCACAATCGCCATGCCCAGCGCGCCGATCTTCGACGGATCTTCGAGCAGTTTCTCCAGCACTGATCATTACCAGAACACCGCGGCAATATTGCCGAAGGATGGATCGACCACCCCATCGCCACCGATGCCGGCCACCCGTAAATAGATGATGCCTGTGAGACCCGCCGCCACGGTGGCCTGTGCGGAGACGAGTTGGCCGCTGACCCCGCCATTATTGATGTCGATTTCCGTGCCGGTCCCACCTTCGCCGTCAATTGGCGTCCACGTCGTCCCATCCGCAACTGTGGAATATTCCAGAAACATCTTCGCGCCAGCCGCCGCATTGGATTGCAGTCTGACCATCAGCATCACTCTCGTATAGCCATTGATCAGGAATGGGATGCGATTCGTACCAGTTGGTGCCGTTGGTCCCAAGAACTCAGCCCGCGTAGACGGTTGATTCGTCCAAGTCGTCACCGCCGTTCCAGTTCTGGTGTGAAATGTAACCGTCGTTCCGCGGAGCGTCGTCTGCGCCGGTTGAAAGTACCCGACGCTTTCACCATCCGACCCAAGGAAGCTGCCCGCCGGCCCAGGCTGCAACGCCTGCCACTTCCCGCCCTCCGTGCCGACGATGATGGTGCCTTCTGATGGTGTGGCCGCAACCGTGTCCGAATGTGACGATGAGAGCAGGGTGCTCGTCGCGATTGTGCCAACCGATGTGGTTGTCACCACACCACCCGTGGTCCCGATCACAAGTTTGACGATTGCCGGATTCGTGGAGGTATCGATCCAGAAGTCGTTCAGCGCCACACAATCAGGCGGTGACACGGCCGGTGTGGTCGGACGTTTAAACGTCCAAATCTCCTGACCCTGGAACCGCTGCGGCCGACCACAGGGCAACGTGCCGCCAACCACCGTCAGCGACAACGCCTGCGGATCTGTGCCGTTTAGAGCGTCCGTGACCAGCACGGTAAAGCTATTCGCCCCAGCCGTGCTGGGCGTGCCAGAGAGCAGACCTGTTTCGGCGTTGAGCGTCACGCCCGTGGGTAAGGTACCGGACGAGACGGACCACGTAAACGGAGCCAACCCGCCTGTATTGGCGAGCTGGGCACTATAGGGAACGCCTTGTGTGGCGTTTGCCAAAGTCGTGGTCGTGACTGTTGGCGCCGTATACGAAGCATTGATGGTCAGCGCCAGGATTTGATCGGCGGTCAGGGATGAGGTCGCATCCGTGACCCGTACCGTCACCGTTTGCGTCTGGGCCACCGTCGGCGTACCAGAGATGACACCCCCAGCCGACAGCGTCAGGCCGGTTGGCAGCGTGCCGCTCTGCACTGCCCAAGACAGCGTCCCGATGCCTAACCCTTGCAGCGTCACGCTGTACGGTGTCCCGACGGTACCTTGCGCCAACGGCGAGGTCGTGGTGATCGTGGGCGGTGTAAATGCGGTCGCCGCACCGCCATTTCTCACAGTGGCGGTGGCCGTCAGGATCGCGCCGACGTTCGCGCCGATGTCGGTCCCGTCTGTGGCCGCGTTGTTGTACGCGCTCGTATCCAGCAGCGCATAATTCGCCGGCCCGTCCGCATCCGGATCGCCGTTCGACGTAAAGTTCTCAAACGCCGCTTCCCACGCCGCAGGCGTCGGGAAGAAGTTGCCCGTCATGGTCCCGCTCGCACCACTCACGTACAGGTTGGCACTGGCCCCCGCAAACGTGTTGTTCTGCACGGTATAACTGGCCGTGTTGTTCTCGAGCGCGCCCGTCCCTTCGCCACCAGCCGTGCCGAAGAATCCAAACGAGACCCGCCGCGCCATGTTGTTCTTGAACACGAAGTTGACATGCTTGGTGGAGTTGGAGAACTGCACCAACCCACGCATGAAATGCCCAATCGTGTTGTGGTCGAACGTCAGGTTGACGATCTTGCCGCCAGGATAACTACTGGCCCCGATCGCATAGACACCAGACCCGCCATCGGCCCAGGCCGTATTTGAGTCGATGACGAGATTATTGCGAAACGTCACATTGGTCATGTCGGCCGGTTTATCGGCCGCAGTCCCAGAGGCATACTCAGCCCCCTGCATCGACACCCAGCCGTCGATGTGCTGCCAGATATTGTTCTCGATGACGACATCGCGCGTCTGCCCCCACTCGTGCCCGTTGCTCTGGTTGGTCGATTTCAACCACATGGAATAGCCCTGATCGGAGCCTTTCCAGTGGTACTCAAAAATATTGGAATCGACGTTCACGTTGGCGCCGGTCTTCAGCTCAAACAGGTTTTTGACCTGCCATTTTGAACTGGACGGCACAGTCGTCGCTGCCGTCCCAGCAGACCCTGTATCGGTATACGTGTTGGTGCCGACCGCGACTTGGAAGTACATCGACACCGTGCTGGTCCGGCCGTAGATGCGATAATGCGAGGCCGTTGGCGACGGTTGCCAATCGATTTTGACGTTGCCGGTGGCGTTCAGCGTGGCCGTCACCGTCTGCGGCAGCGAATAGCACGTATTGTTGGCATAGCAACCGGTATTGATCGCCACAACCTTGTACTCGTACGAGCCGGCCGCAAGCGATCCCGATGCCGTGCTGGGTGTCGCCGATGCCGACGTGACGGCATCGATGATTGGCGAGCGCCACCGTAGCTGCTTCGTGAAATAGTTCCGCCGCACCGTGATGTTGGACGCCTGCACACCGGCCCGGATGTCTCCTGGCACGTCAGGCACCGCGGCGATCGGATCAAAGGTGATCGAACCCGTCCCGCCGCTGCCCGTGATCGATCGGATGATCGTGTGACGCCGCTGCGTCCCGGCATTGGTCAGGACCGCAATCAACTGCCCGACCGACAGCTCTGCGAGCGTATGCGCGTTGCCAGACGCAAAATGGTTGCTCACTGAGACCGATGCACCAGTCGTGGTAGGCGTGCCAGTGACGGTCATCACGGTGCGCTGGCACGGATCGGCGCCGCCAAACATGATGTTTTCAGCGGCCGCCTCAAGATAGTTGTTTTCAATCCGGTACGGGCCGCTGCCGTTGCCGCCGACAATCGCCTGCGAGTCCTGACCGAGCGCAGCCAGCCCTTCCAGGCGGCTGTTGATCACGTTCATCCGCTTGCCGCCGAGCGTGATGCCGACCTTTTGGCCCGTGATGGCGTTGGCCTTGATCCACACGCGATCGATTTCGACGTCTGTGGGCTGGTCCGCTTCGTACTCCTGGTAGCCGCTCGCATCGCAAGCGTTGCCGCCGAGCCGGAGGATGTCGTTAAAGCCTCCCGGCTCGCTTGGCAGGTACAGGCCGAGCAGCCGGTAGTGATGCGCCCCCTCCGCCATCTTGAACGTCGGATCGCCACTACCAGAACCGATGACCGTCGGCAGGACCGCCGCGTAATCAGGCGTGATGCGAACGCCGGCAGGTGGCAGGTTGGCATCAGCCGTATCGGACCGGATCGTCAGGAAACTGGAACCAGCCTTGACCGGTAGCGTCACGGTTCCGGTGAACGTCTCGCCAGCCTTCAACGTGATCGTGTCGCCGAGCGCCGCCGCATTGACCGCGGCCTGCACCGTCGTATGATTGCATCCAGAAGCGCACACGGTCCGTGTCGTCTGCGCCTGCAACGGCGCCGACGCCAGTACGACAATCGCGAGCGCCGCTAGCCTGATTAATCCCTTCATCCCTGCCCCCTCAAGACTCGGAACCGTGCCGCCACTTCCGTCAGCAACCCTTGCTGTTCTTCTGGCGTCAATTCGCGCCCCACTCGCCGTGTTTCCAACGTCAGCCCCACCGCCGCGATCAACGGATTCTGGCCGACAGCCGCTGCTAAATCTGCCGCCGCCTTCGCCGTGTCGTAGGTAGCGATCTCTTCTGGCGTGGCTTCCCTAATCGCGCCATCTTGCACACGCTTGGTGCGATGATCCGGATGCGGTGTGTCGTCGTCTTCCAAGCTGACGAGCGCTTGCGTCTCTGGATTGATCTCAGGCTGGTAGTACCCACCTTCGAGGATTTGACCACTCGCGATGTCGTACTTGTAGAACCTCATATCCACCGCCATCCGGTCAGGTAGATGTGCCCTGTAGCAGCCCCACCAGTGATGTAGGTATAGGCGCCCTGATATTCGGTGTACACGTCAGGCATGTCGAAGGCATAATTCGCCGCGGGGACGCTGACAAAGGAACTCCCAGAGTCGCCGTAGAGCGCGAGCGTACTGTAACCGTCAGGCACACCCGCCGCCACCATGCCCAGGCCCGCAACGGTGGCTTGCCCACTATTCCGCAAAATGACACGGACCGGCGGCACCAATGAAGACAGGTCCATCAGGAGCGGCACGTTAGACGTAGACAGACCCCAATCATTCGCACCGGCACTACTGGTCAACCGCTTCACGTCTCTGTCGTATGCCGTGAACGCCACGAAATTGCTACTCGCGTTGTTGTACACGTACCCCAATTTGACCGATTGGTCATAACCCGTGGGCATTGTCAGCGCCGTGTCGTTGAGCGTTACCGCGACTTTAAACTGGAAATCTGCCGTGGCTGTGGCCGTCCACGATGATCCGTTGAACGTATAGTGCTGACCGTTGGCATACACGTTCGTCGTCGCCTGATTCCACGCGACATACGCGGTCCCGTTGGTGGCGTAATCACCCTGCAGAACGATATAGTAGGTCGTCGCAGACGTGAACGTCGGAGACGACCGGAACGGAAACCGAATCCACTGCGTGGCTGTCGCTGGTACTGCCCCCGCGTCTAATTTATCGCTCGTCGCCAGAGCGGTACCGCTGGGATTCCCCCCAGAACTCGCCTCCACCGTGATCCAAAAAGTACCAGTCAAGGATCCAGTGCGCCCGATAGAAATATCAATAAAGGGCAGCGGTCCGCTGGAACTCACCTGAAAACTCTGAGCCAATTTAATATTGGTGGTAGGCCCAGAACGTAACGAACTGCTCGCCGCCCCAGTCGTCTGTTGCTGATCAATGGTGTACGTTCTGGCCCGATGCAGCATCATCCGGAGATCAGCATTGGCTCCAGTGGAAGACTTCCCAACCAGGTACACTTCGTACCACGTCGAAGCCGTCTCGGTGCCTGTATCCAGCCCCCCAAGTCCGCTGACGGTCACATCCGCCGTCAGTGGAAAACTCGTCGGTAAGTACCGCGCGCCGTCACTCATCACAACTTCGTCCAACTTGAGCAACGCCACCTGGAATGGCGCCGCTAAGGCATTGGGATGTGTCCGCAGATGCAACCCGCGAAACGACTGAATCACCTTCTGAACCGTGCCGGTCCAGATCCCACCCGTGATGTTAATCAGGAACGCATTGACCCGATCCACGATGGCGTTGAGCCATGCCGCGGTGACGAGTTCGCCGGTTGAGATGTTGGTGAGCGCCATTAGCCAACGCCCTCAGTCGGCACTTCCTCAGGTGGAATAGCCTCAGTCGGTACGTCGAGTCCTTCGTAGATCAGGCCACACAACAGACAGCACGCCATCTTTGCCGCCTCAAGCACCATCGGATAATTCCCACACGGACACTTGATCCGCATCGCGTCTTCTTGCACCAGTACTTCTGGCGTGGTCGTCGCCGTCTTGGCCGGCGTCCGCTTCAGCGCACGCCGCTGCGCTCGCAGGTACTGATCGCGCGTCTCGATCTCTTGGCCGTAGATAATGATCGCCATCATCAGAATCCGGGCACAGTCGTTAAACCAGCCTCAGACGAACCCGCGATCCCGGCAAACCAGTATTTCTGCGTGTCGGCTGGCCGCAGATGCCACGTACACCAGACCAGCGGCCCATTCGCCGCGCCCTGAATCTCGAGCCGCACTCCACTAATCGTGAACTCTTCCGAATCCAGGCCGACGACGTCTTCGGTAATCGCGAACCGATCTCCAGGCTCCCGCATCAACATCAGATTCAGCAGCGTAGGGTTCAGGTTGGCGAGGAACGTGATGGAAGACACCCGCGCATAGATGCGGGATAGGCTGTTCTTCAGGTAGGAGTTCACGTCAGACGCCACGTTGGTATCGGACTGGAACGGCATCTCGACTTGCAGCACCTGATGCCCGTACGGCACGTCTGGCACGTCGCCTTCGACCACGACCGTGGAGCGGTAGATCCCCTTACCCCGCGCCTGGAGACGGATCAGGTATCCACCCACGGTCCCGTTATTCTGAATCGTGGGATAGCGGACACCGCTCCCGGTGTAGCTCGCCACGACCGTTAGGTCATCAGTCAGATCGATCCCGGTCCCATCCTCCAGCGTGTTGAGCAGGTAATCCGTCGTCGGCACAGGCGGGATCATGTCGAACCCGCCCACGTTGTCGCCTGGGTTCAGCGGATCTCGGTAGCCGCCAAACAGATAATCGATGTTCTTCCCAGGCGGAATGAATGTGGACGTCTTCTGCAGCTCGTACAGCACCACCGGATCGGTATCGGTCCGTATAGGATGCGCGAAGACCTGTACGCGGCTGATGAGATCGTCACGCGATCCAGGCACGACCAATCCGCCACGGGCGATGTCACTCTCGAAGGTGTGCCAGACGAACGTATTCGTGGCCGCGTACTGCCGTGTCCGATGCGCGAACAGCCCACCACCCGGAGCGGTCGTGCCGATGATGGCGATGGTAGACAGGTCGCTCGAGCAAATCTCATGAAGCAACTCGCGGATCGTCATCGAGTCTTCGCGAGCGCGGTCGAAGGCCAGCGAGAAGGTATCCAACCCCGTCTCAATCGTGCGCTGATTGGGCCGCAACTCAGGCGGCAGTGCGTCCAGCACCATTTGCACGAGTTCAGAACTGGTCGTGTCGGTCTGTACATCGAGCGGCGGCACCGGCAACCGGGAGTAGTCATCCATCAGGTCGAAGGATAAGCACCGCGTCATGCGGTCCTCTTGCGCTCCTGGCGTCACGCGGATCCCGGCTAGGCGTCCTCGGTGTTTGTAGTACGTTGTAGAGTTCGTGAGCGGCCGCAACGCGATCGTCATCGCGCACCATGAATCGGTTGTGACACCTGCCGATCCGGTTGAGGTAAACGCCACAGGGTCGAAGGCGCCCGACGTCCACGACACCCATCCGCCACCGATGGAAATATCGTTATTGTCCGCCTGTGTCCGCGCGAGAAAATTGGTCAGGTTTGACGATGAATACGTACCGCCCGTGGTACTGGCCCCAGCCCCAAACGCCACCACCACCGATCCAGGTGTGGCCGGTGTAATCGCTGGCGGATTAGGTAGGACGGTATTGATGCCGGTCGCTGTAGTCGCAGCGACATCCAGGACCGCTGGATCAATGTTGCGGAAGACATGCACCACCAATGCAAAGGCATCGAGCACACCACCACCGCTGTTGACAATAAATGACGTTTCCGGTGTGGCCGGCATGAAGCGATACGCCACCCGCAGATTGGTGTCGAACGAATCATCAGCGTACAGTTCAGTCCCGATCAGTGTGTAGTCGGTCCCACCTGTATGAGTCTTGATCGCCGCCGTCGGATCGGTGCCGACCGTAGCCGTCCCAAGCGCAACCATCACCAGATCACCAGCTTGCGGTGTAGACCCCACACCTCCGGTCAGGTTGAATGTGGTTGTAAGATTCGTCGCCGTCCCATCCCTGCCGTTGGTTTGTCCGCCCACGTAGACTATGTCTGGCGAGATCGGTGTAAACGAGAACTCAATCGGGATGTTGAAGTCGAACCCGCCGCGCTTGATGGCGTTGAGCGGCGAGTAAAACCCAAGCGTCTGCTCTGAGTTCCACTCGCCGTTATTGAAGGCCCACGTCATCGACCCAGGCTCTGCGACCAGATCCGTGGGCGATGAGCCGAGAATGCCGTACTCAATGACAATCGGATCGGCCGACCGTAGATCAGCAAACGGATCGACCGTCACCCATGAACTGCCGCCGAACTTGTCCGTGGCGAACTTCGCCGACGCGAAGGCGCCACCGCCAGCCCCTAATCGCAGGGCGAAGTTGACCGACTCCATCAGACGAGGCTCGACTGGAAGACGAGATACGCCACGCCGTTATAACTGATGTAGCCGCTGGCAATCGCAGGCGTCCCGGATGTGTCGATCTCAAACCAGAATTGATGATTCGTGATGACCGCCGGAGGTCCGAACGGATTCATGTGCGACGGCTGCACCCGATCCGTCTCGATGGAATCCGTCACGCTGCCGATCTGATCGCCATCCAGAGCCATCAGCCCGCCCTCTTCGTGGTCTGCACCGTGGACCGGATGAGCGCTTGCAGGCGAGCGCTTTCAGTCGCCTCTCGCCCGCGCAGATACCGCACCAGTTCGGCGGCGCCGTCATCGCTCCCTGACCCGCCACCCACGATGGCAGCAGCGACGTTTCCCTGCATCGCTTCGTTCAGGATGATCTCTCCAGGCGTCAACATCGCCGGCACGGAGTCGGACCCGCGCCGCATAAAGGGCAGCACGCGGCCACCGCTCGCGAACTGCTGAATCCCATGAGCCGTAACGAGTCCGCCTCGTTTCGCGAAGAATCGCTCGCCGCCACCGAAGGATGGCAACTGCACCGGATCGACGTTGAACCCGACGTTGATCGTTTTGTGCGTGGGCAGTCCGGTGATGGCGCCGCCAAGGCTGCGCGTGATCGCCTCGGCCAGCTTCTTGACCTCGTCTACCACGCTCTTGAATCCTTCGCTCATCGTCTGCGCGAAGGTGATCCCGCTGTCCTCGAGGTTTTCGATCTTGTTGCCCGCCGCATCCGTCAACAGCCCCTGGTCGATCATCGCCTGCAGCATCGGCTTCATCGCCGACGGCACTTCCACGCCCATCTTCACGGCCTGCTTGACGTAGTCGTTGACGCTCTGGGCCATCCGCGCCGTGATGGCCACAGTGTCGATGCCCGCCGCATTGAGGACCGTCCAGTCCTTAAAGATTTGCTGGGCCTGCTTGTCGAGTTCCTGCCGCTGGAGTGCTGGCCCCAACTCTTCGATCGTGAACCCGTACCGCTTGGCGGTTTCCATCGCCAGCGCGAGCGCATCCTCTTGGAACTGGAACGCCGCGTTGAGATCATCAACAGCCTTCTTGTACGCCTCCGGCGTCTTCGCGTCGAGCATGGCCTTGAGCGTCACGCCGGCCGCAGCCGCCTTGCGGTTGAGCGCATCCAGCCCGCCAGCCATCTGGACGAATTGCTCGCGGACCGGATTCACCTGCTTTTCAACGCTGCCGAACAACTTGCTGAAGGCGCCGATCAGCGGCCCAGCCAGTGATCCGATGGCCGCGCCAATCGGACCGGTCATCCCTAACGCCTTACCGATGCGCTCGCCCAGGGTTGAGCCGATCTGCGAACCGATCCCCTTCAGAGCGCCGAGGATGCCACCGCCACCAGTGAAGGCGGCTGCGATCATTCCCGGTACGCCCTTCAGGACACCCTTCAGACTCTGGCCGAGCGTCTGCACTTGCTGCTGCACCGGTCCCGTGAACTGAAACGATGCCTCGATGTCCTTAGCCGTCCTGACGACGTCTTCGCCGGCTATCCCGACGTTCTTCAGCTCGTCGGTCATGCCCCTGAATCCGAAATTGGCAATGCGCGAGTTCTGCTCGACCTTCTCAACAGCCGCCGCCAGCGGAGCCAACTTCGATTCGTCATACCCGCGCCCGATCTTCTGGAGCGCTTCCGGAACTTGGGCGAGTCCGCCTTCGAGTTGCTTAACCTTACTGGTCAGCGCCGCTGCCTCGTCCCGATACCGCTTCGCTTCGGCAGACGCCTTCGATTGCGCCTTGGTAATTTCTTCATGGGAGCGTGCCAGATCCTTCGATACGACTTCTTCTTCACGGAGCGCTGCGGTCAAGTCTGGAACGACGATCCCCATAGCGTTGACTGACTGCTTCCACTTCTCGACACCCTTCGCGGCGTCACCAGTGATCTTTGGCAGGTCTTCTGATTGGCCTCGGAATGTGCGGATGGCCGCTCCGGCGAACTCCCATGCGGATCCGATGCCTCGAATCAGCGGCAGGATGCCGGACAACTCACCGGCCATCTTGCCGAGCCACGACACAACATCCACCGTGACGCCGATCAATTTACCGATCGGCCCAATCAGCCACCGCCCGATGGCCATACCGAACGCCTCGGCATGAATCAGCAGTGACGACAACTGCATCTCGAAGGCTTCCGCCTCGGCGGCTTGCTCAGCCGTCCACGGTTCGATGTCGTTTGTCAGCTTGAACGCCGCGGCGAGATCAGGGAGCACGGCCATCAGTTCTTTGGCCGATTTACCGGTGAGCGCTTGCGCTGTCGCGGCCCGCTCAGAAGGATCCTTAATCCCGACGAGACCATCAGCGATCAGTTGCAAGAGATGATCAGGTCCAGCGTCACGCAGTTGTTCCGTCGTGAGGCTCATGGACCGCATGGCCTCATCCCATTTCTTACCGCCTTCGCCCATCTTGACTTGTATTTTGAAGACAGCATCGGTCAGCGTGCCGAGGTCGCTACCAGCCACCTTGGCCGCATTCTGCAACCGCGACAACGCTGGGACGCTCATGCCGGTCTTGTCGGCCATGTCGTCCAGGCCGGCACCGACAGCTGCAGCATTGGATGCGAGCTTAAACGCAGCCGTCCCGATCGCCGCGAACGCGGCCACGCCAGCCGCTGCCGCGAGCGTGGCGCCGCCGAGCGATTCCGACAACGCGAGCGTGGCAGATTTGGCCGTACCCATCGGATCCGAGATGGCCCGCTGGATGTCGAAGCCACGGACGAAGCTCTGCCAACTAGATGAAGCTCCAGCCAGCGCATCCTGCTGGTCCGTAATCGCTTTGCGGACCCGCAGCATATCGGCCGGCGCATCTTTCCCTAACGCCCTGAAGGCATCCAACCCCTTATCGATGGTACGCTTCATCGAGTCGAGGTCGCCTGACATCAACTTCGCGGCGCCACCCACCGCATCCAGACCACGCGCGGCATTGACCCCACGGTCTGCCATCCGCTGGTAGTCCTCTGTCACGCTCTTGATCGATGACTCGAGCTTTTCGAGAGACTTCTGCGCAGCCGTGCCGACCGGCGTGTTACCGAGCTTCGACAGATCAGCGTCGAGACTCTTGGCCTTGACGCCGATCGACGCCAGAGCCTTCTGGATCGATTCGTCGTTGGCGCCGATTTTGACGATAAGGGAAGTGATCGCCACTAGCGCACCTTCCGCTTAATCAGGTCTTTCTTCGTCAACGACTTCTGGCCCTTCTGCCGACGCGAGTTGATCAGCCAGAGCGCCAGATCGGCGAGCCGCTCGAGCGAGCGATCCTCGCGTTGGATCTCTGCCTCCAGCCGCCAGGATAATTCCCGCGGCGTCAGGGCGCCGAACTCCACCGCCGACAAGCGCAGGTAGCCGATCCCGGCTCGTTCCATACGCTCAACCCAGCGGGCAAAGACCGTCATGCCGTCGTTGTCTCGGCCTTCTGACTGGTCTCCGTCGAAGGGTTTGGCTCATCGCCGTCATCCCTTCCCCAGACACCAGACGCCTGCATGGCATCGGTCAAGGCGGACAGCAACTTGGCCGCGTTGCCGCCGTCATCGATAAAGGTTTGGATGAGTGCCTCGGCCTTCTTCTCGGTCATCCGATGATCGGCGTGCTTCAGACCGTAACAGGTCATCAGCACCAGCGCATCGGTGGTCTGACCGTTGCGCAGGAGCGAGGTAATGCCGTGCGTCGAGGCGCGGTCCAGTTCGCGAGACGTCGCGATGGTGAACCGGAACTGGACATCCGGCTGGCCGGGAATCAATGGAAACGAAACACTAGTCACGAGTCCTGCTCCTTGGCGTGATGGGATCGACGGTGCGCCGATGTGACCACGCCCGTGGTCCTGACGTCATGTCAGGACATCGGACTTATTGCCCGACGACTGAAACACTAGAACGTGCCGACGGTACGAGAGCTAACGCGCAGTTCAACGGTAAACGT
>Ga0068861_100000044_pt1 | contig 56485 bp, 99 predicted proteins | sample KBSSwiS42_FD_66593 | JGI IMG/M metagenome (GOLD analysis project Ga0068861, IMG submission 66593) | Switchgrass rhizosphere microbial communities from Kellogg Biological Station, Michigan, USA - KBS Switchgrass S4-2 | ecosystem: Host-associated > Plants > Roots > Rhizosphere > Soil ...
GCACAGGGCTGGTATGGTGACCCCAACGACGGGACTGAGCGCCTCTACGCGCCTCTCTGCCGCGTGTGACCTAGGCCACAGGTGCTTGACTGGCACCAAGGGAACGGGTAGTGTTTGAGGGGTCAGAGAGACAACCCACACAGGGAGCACACGATGAGCCGCAGCACCACGGTCGGGACCTGTTGGACCGGGAAGTACTTCGGAGAGATCATCTCCGTCAACCACGGCATGATCCTGGTTCGGGAGACGCGGACAGGGCGAGAGGAGGAGCTGCCGTTCGCGGTCGTTCGGGACGTGTGGCCCGCCAGCAGCACGCTTGAGACGTTCGATGAGCTTGCCAAGGCGTTCGATGTGCGGTACGCTCACCGTCTGATCGTCGCCTTCACGCAGACTCCCGCTTGGGCCGACGTGATCCGCAGCAAGTGGTCCGACCTGTACTAGAGCTTGAGTCTCTCCCCCGTCAGATTCAGGTTTGACGGGGGAGGGACTGAGGTGCTAGGCTTCAGGTACACGACAGAGAGGGTTCAGCCAATGCAGGCACGATACGAGAACTGCGACGGTACGATCAGCTTTGGTGAGATCGTCGGGTTCGGGAAGTTCCCGTGGAAGCACGGGTATCTGAGCGCCGAACAGGTGACCATGCGCGCCACCGTACAGATCAGGTTCGACGGCCAGGACGCGGAGCACGGCGAGAGGGTTGAGTCGTTGTTCGCGGACGACAAGTACCTGACGATTGGTGTGCTCACGGGTAGCATGGCGAGCACACTGGCACGCTAGGCAGCCTCACTCTCCCCGTACGCCCTTGAGGTGGCCGGGGAGGGTGCGAGTACCAAGCGCGCCATGGATCTTGTTAGAGAGGACGTGAGAGGTGTGGAACACGCACCTGTGAGGCAACTTGACATTGGGCCAAGCGCTCCCATCCCTGGGAGCACGCGTGAACGTGTCCAGCAGCAGGCCAACCGCATGCTGCCTGGCATCGTGGACGACAACGGCGGGAAGGGTGAGCGCACGATCAAGGCACGCCCTGTGCGGAACGCTTGGGGTGAAGCGGCAAGCGCGAGTGGCTTCGCTTTGGCCCTCAGCTTGCGCTCTCGCGGCCTTAAGTGGGCGGTGCGTGTCCTCACCCTCGTTCTGTGGTTCATCGTCCCTACGCCCGTCTCAGGGCTCATCACGCTGGTGTGGCTGGTGTGGGGCGTGGTTGGGGTGAGCGCTTGGGTGCGTCGCTTGAGCCGCTCGAAAAAGGGTGTTGACACATGCCAGTGCAGGCACTAGGGTCAGTGGCATGACAATGAGCTGGGTTTGGTACAACGACGCTACAGGCGAGATCATCGAACGTGATCTCATGCATGAGTTGCTTGAGGACAGCACGGATCGTGGTCGGTGGTCCTACCGGCGGCAGGGTGATGTGATCGCGGAGCTGTATGAGGACCCCGTCACCACGCGCGTGTCTCAGTGCGGGGTGTTCGTCCTCACTTGGATGTGAGAAACTTTGAGCACAGGGGTTGCGGACCCCGGAGCCCCTGTGCTAGGCTTGAGTCACAGCGAGAGACAGGGACACAGAGATGACGGACACGAAGCTCACCGGAGAGGTCACCTGGAAGGTGGCACGGAGCATGGACATCCCGACGTACTTTGAGGTTGATACGTTCGCACGCAGTGAGGGCATGAGCCCCGAGGGCGAGGCGTGGGCGGGGCACGCGGGGCGGGCGTGGATCGGCGGATCGCTGCACATGGCGTACAAAAACGCCGACGAGTACATGTGGACCTTGAAGCTCCGCGCGGTCAACGTCGATCAGGACTGGAACGTCTCCCGCGCCCCGTACCACTCGCTGCCCAACCTCACGATCGATGAGGCGAAAGAGTGGGCCGTGCGGCAGATTGAGGGCGCGCGCATGTACCACGTGCGTAACTACACCCGGTAATGTATCTGTATATGGTACGATAAAGGCTTGGTGTAAGAGGTTTGAGTGATGTACGTCACGTCATAGAGGCTTGACGTACTTCGCTCAAGTGTCTTATGCTTGAGGCACACAAACAAACGAAAGAGGTTTGAGCCATGGCGTTCACCCTTGACAACATCCTCGTTCTCACCCGACGGGCCTACTCCCGCAAGGTGAGCGTCCTCCTGGCCACCATGGGGGATGAGAACGACGTCGACACGGGCGTTCAGGTGGGGGAGTTGAGCGAAGAGTTCACGGCGTGGCGTGACCAGTGGGACCGCGCATGGGAATTGAACGACCGTGACGGTGGTGGGTTTGAGGCGTTCGTGGACGCGTTCGGTATGGAGTGGGACGACGCCTCGCAGCTTGAGGACACGATCAGTGCGTATGAGGACGCATACATTGGTTTTCAGACCCCGGAGCAGTACGCTGAGGACTTGGTGGACGATACGTGCGCTCAGGACATCCCCGAGATGGTCCGGTGGCACATCGATTACGAGAGCATGGGCCGTGACCTGGTGTTGGGTGGGGATGTCACGTACCACGAAGGGCACCTCTTTCACAGCAACTGGTGAGCTTGCGCGACTCCCGTACAGTGTGGTACGGTAGTGGCGTTGGAACACAGAGCGGCTGAGAGGCTTTGAGATGACGAACACCGTGTATGACATCGCGAACGTTCGAGCGTGCATCACGTGCATAATCGCTCAGGAGAACGGGGACACGTCTCAGCTCACGGATCAGGAGCGTGATGCATGGCGTCGTGGCTGTGCGCGCACATCAGCGTCTCTCATCGCCGATGGGTGGGACTGGTCGGGCGTTCAGTGCGATACGTGGGTTGAGGATGGCGTGCAGTGCGAGTGTGGTGAGGATGAGCACGTACGTGATGGATGGTTCTCGTGGTCCCCATGTGAGTGGTGTGGGGACCCGGACGGTGGCAATAGGTTCAACGTCGCCATCATGCGACGCATCGTGTGACAACTTAACATAGGCCAACGGCCCCTTTCACTTGACCTTGAGTCAGTGGGAGGGGCCGTTTTCATGTGCGCGCGTGCGCGTATGGAGACTACGTGGGACGAGAATGCCTCTAGATGGTCCGTATTACGGCCTCTGAGGCGTTTTCACGGCTCCCGAGGGTAAGGACACCCGGGAAGGGTTTCGACGCCTCACAGAGCGATTGAGAGGTCAAGAAAATAGTTTGGGAAAATGCTTGCATCCCTGGCGCTCTCATGACATGATTCTTCTATCAGCAGGACGGGGCAACGAAAGGGGCCACGGAATGTGCGAATGGTACTTGCTTTGCGAGAACGAAGCCGCTACACTTGAGGAACACCCCATCCTGGGGCCAGTGCCTATCTGTCAGCGGTGCAAGGACAAAAACGAACGCCTGAAAGGAAACTGACAAATGAGTGCCAAGACTTCCCACCGACGCGCGCAAGGGACCATGAAGCGTGGAGGACGTGCAGAACACGTGGAGCTTGATTTGGTCGCTTGGAACGTGACCGATGTTCAGGGGATCATGAGCACCGTGTACACCCTGGGGACTCGGCGCCCTGAGGGCTACACCACCGTGGCGCCCCGAGACTAATCACACGTGAGGTGTGTCTAGCCCCTCGTTCCCGTGCGACTACCGGTGATCAGACGGTACGGGGCACGGTAACGGGGGAAGTGACACAGGTCACTTACATAAAGGCTTGAGCTTGTGCTACACTAGAGGCATGAGCCAAAACACAAAGGAGATGCGCAACATGTTCAACATCGGTGACATGGTCAAGATCGGTTCGGGCAAGGTCGAGTACGTCGTGGCCGGTCTGATGGACCAGGTGACGGGCGAGATCGTGGTGGAGAGCATGAACACGGGCAAGCCGAAGAGCGTTGAGGCTGCGCGCCTGACCCTGCTCCGTGCGGCCGACACGGACCCGATGAACGAGCCCCTGAGCGCTCCGCAGGACGACGAAACCCCCAACGTGGAGGGTGAGCCCTTCGACCCCCGCACCGACCGGCGACAGAGCGCCTACGGCCTCGCCATCCTCGCCGCCGTCATGCGCAAGAACCCCGCAGCAGGGGCACACAACGTGAACCCCCTGAAGCCTATTGGGAGCAAGCGCAGCAAGGTGCGCAGCAAGGTTCGTGCACAGCGCACTGCCATCCGCAAGGTCAGTGAGGCGTACAACGACATGCGCCGTCACGGCTACAACATCGCTGCCTAGTCGTTGACAACGGGACCTGACACCTGATATGGTTCAGGTGTCAGGTCCCCCTACCCCATGGGAGGGGACATGAGCACTTTCCTGATCATCCTCGCGGTCTACGCCGTAGGAACTCTCATCACAGCCCGTATCATTGGGAACGAGATTTACAAGGAGGATGGGGAGCGTGCCACGTATGGGTTCACGGCGCTTGCGTTGATTTGGCCTGTGTTGGCAGTAGTGTTTGGGTGGGAGTGGTGGGCCACGGGTGCAGAGCGCAAGGCTCTGAGGCAAGCACGTAAAGCTGAAAAGCAGCGTGCGATCGATGTTGCGGCACGTGAGAAGCGCAATCAGGAGCGCGATGACGCCATGCGCCCGTGGAACCTCATCCTCCGTGACCCTGACGCTTCCGAGACTCAGAAGGCTTTCGCGCAAGAGGTTTTGAGAGGTTTGGCTTTGAAGTGACCTGGCGGCAGAGGTTTATCACTGGCAGTAGTTACGCGGTAGCGTATTGTGTCAGTTTAGAGGTTTGGCGCTTCATCCTAGCGCTTTAGAGGCTTGAAAAGGTGACGGGTGACGGTTTAGACGTCACTTTCAGGTTTTATTTGTATAGTCCTTTGCGCGGGCGCGTATACATGGAATTATATAATTACCCGTCACTCCCGTCACTTTATAGTAAATATAGGGTATAATACCTGGTGAGAGTAGGTGACGGGTAAGAGGTTTGAAGCGTCACCGACCCGTCACTCCCGTCACCACTAGCGTCACGTAGACAGAAAAGAGGCTTGATACCATGTCCAGGCATGATCGTGCTTACTACAGTGCACGTGAGGAAGCGGAGTGGTTGACGCTCCGTGTCAAGTTTTACACGCTCGTGGTTGGCGTTGCTGCGCTTGACGTGGCGCTCCTGGTAGTGATTGTGTTCCTGGGCATCTTCGTGGCTCCGGAAGCGCTGGTGGCCCTCATGGTCGTTGCAGGGCTTGCCATAGTGCCGTGCTTCGGGTACTCGGAGTTTGGGGAGGAGTTTCACACGGAACGTATCGTGCGACGCCGTCAGGAGCAAGAAGAGCGTGAGATGTCTCTGAGTGAGGCTGAGCGCATCGTAGCGGCCTTCGGCAAGGGGAAGTAATGCCCAGTACATCGAAAGGCTTCAGGCACGAAATCAGGCGTAAGAAACGTGCCCTGAAGAGCGCCAAGGCACAAAGAGCGCTCGTAAACCTCTTCTACCTCTTGGCCGTCAGCATGTTCGCGGCAGCAATCACGCTTGGTGTAACGATCAGTAGCGGGTTCTTCGGCCTCATCGCGGGGGCTGTGATGTGTGGTGCACTGAACACAGCGTTCGTGGTAGAATTCGGACCGTACGAAGAGGTTCGAGACGCTCGGGATCAGTTGGAAGAGCTCGTGGAGGACTACGAAGAGTGGAAGTATGAGCAGGCCAATAAGATCGTTCAGGAAGGGTGATTAGATGATCAAGCGCACGGGGAATGTTATGGTTGTCACGGATCGTTTCGGGGATTCTGTGACCGTGTACAATTGCAAGGATGGCAGTATCCTCATTGATGGGGATCGTGAGGACGTGGCATTCCTTCCGGAAGATGTGGTGGCGTTACGCGACTTCCTGAACGAAGTCATTGACTGGCGCTCACGGCAGTGATAGGGTAGGGACATGGTAAAGGACCCAAGGAAGCACAGGCACGATAAGGCCGCGGGCGGTAGGGTTTTTGATATCGTCAAGGGCGTATGGGTGTATACATACATGGAGCAGAAGTGCTCCAAGTGTGGTATAGTGATGGGTAAGAGGCTGGTACAGAAAGTGAAAAGCCCATTGCGCGCACGGCTCGGTCCTAAGGCGGGTAAGCATGCGCTTAGGCGTGATCCGAAGGAGAAGAAGTGAAGCTTTGGGAAGTTGTCCTGTGGATCGGACTGTTACTGGCTGGAATTTTCTTCATTGCGTGGGGTGTGGTGGTGTTGGCTACGCGCCCTCCACACGACACGTACAAGTGCACAGAGACTTCAAGCGTGACATTCGAATGTGTCAAGTCTTAAAGGCATGACAAAAGCCCCACACATCAGGCGGAAGGGGACCTGATATGTGGGGCTTTTTGCGCTTCAACCTTCTACGAGCGGGGAGCGCTTCTAAAAGAGGCTTGACGCACTGTGAGAGGGTGCAGAGCGTTCATTGAACCTCACCCACATACTGCATTCAGCCCTTGGTGTAGCGCTCGCTAAGCGATTGCTTCAACACCACACGCAGCTTATTGATTGCCTTTACAAAAGTTTTGCGTACATGTTCTGCATTCATTCGCAATTCCTCAGCAACCTGAGCATTGGTCAAACGCATCCACATGCGCAAATGCACAATTTGACGTTCCTTTTCCGTCAATTCGTACATAGCCACACGAATGTTATCCTCATCCTGCTGAGTGATCGAAGAGGCTTCATCACGCTCCGCCAAGTCAATCTCACTCAAATACTCAGGACTGTACAGCGAAGGCCCCGACGCTACCGCATAAATCAACTCACGCCCAACACGTGACGTGGACAGCTCGGCTTGTATAGCGTAAGCACCCCTAGGATCCCCACCAGCGGCCTGTAGAGCGTTCATGGCGGTACGGTGCGCTTGGTGCTTCACGCCGCTCACAGGGAGCCTGTCAGCAAACGACTGAGCAATCACTTCCTTGCACACGTTGGTGGCACGGCCCCACAGAGCGCGAGCATCATGAAACGGACCCTTACGCTCCTCCTCTTCGAGCAACTGCATAATGGTTTGCTGCACGATGTCATCAATGCGTGAGGCGTCAGCACGCCATGCATATGCGCGACTACGCAAATACTTGTCTAGCTCTTCATACTTAGCTGCAATAATGCTCATGTCTTCCCTCTCAAAAGAAAACCCTTATTCAATCTGAGCGCACGTTCATTCATTTGAACGTACACTCTAACTGAACAAGGGTGATCGTGCGTTTATTCCTCAGTCATGACAAGTGCAAGAACAGGTGCCTGTAGTTTCGCACACTCCACCACATTCTGGGTATTCGCAGGGACCATACACGATGCCCTCAATGCACATCAACAATCCATATCCAGCATCGTCATACTCACCTGTGCATGTGTAACACTTCATCTTCACATATTCACTCATCATCCAAGTCCCCTAGCGCAGGGTGCAGGGTGTCAAGCCTCTGATCCTGCCTCCAGGTGGCCAGGATGCGACCTTCAAGCTCGGGGCGCAGCTCATCATCGTCCCCATACTCACCCATATCGCTGTCCCAATGATTCCAATGATCGGGGTGAGGTGGGCGCGTACACACCCAGTTGTCTTCGTGCAAGGCACCACACGCGGTGCCGTTTAGAAGCTCCTCAGGCACTGCATCGCCCGCTCGAAGGTCCTTGTATGGGTCGGGCATGTCGAGGGCGTCAGGGACCGTGTCAGGCACCTCTACGCGTGTCTCAATGTCGTCCTTCAACTCCGCAATACGAAACATAAGGAAGTTCTTAGCTTCCTGCACACCCCTCAACCACGACTTTGGGGTACTCGGTGCTGTCTGCACGGCTTCGATCGTTTCAACCGCCGCATCCAACCCACCGAGCTTGTTCTTCACGTGAGCCTCGTAAACGTTATACGCCAAAGCCCTCCAAAGGCGCTTGCGTTCCTCCGTCATATCGTCCCACGATTCCTCCATCGCTGCCGCGTACACAGGAGCTGTCGTGTCCACAATCCTCGTTGGGTCGGCCAACGTACTCACCACCCTTTCGTTCATCATTCTCATGGTCTGCATGACACCCAAATGGGCAATCACTGAGACACCTGCATGAGCACTCTGTCATTATGTCACGTCCTCTCAGAGGAGCTTGTACACCTTAATGATCACACCTTCCGCATGAAGATCATCATACTCCTTCGAGCACTCCAATGCAACAACACGACTGTCGTCTGTAATGATCTTGCTATCGGTCAACGAGTCCAACGCTGCACGTGTCAACTTGTCGAGGTCCCCAGCCGTAATCTTGTGCTTCCTCTTGACTGACACGGGGCGCTTGTGATAAAACCTCAGCACTACCCTGACCCCGTCATCATACCCATCACCGAGGTCACGTGGCATAAACGCTTGAATGACTTCAGTCATAGCACGACGCCACGGTCGTAGTGTCTTTGTGTTACTCCAATACAACTGACCGTTACGACCTTGTGCCAATGATCCCTGTGGCACCGGAGTTCCCGGGACGAACACGTCAAGCATCAATTCATCTTCCATACCGAGATACTGTATGGAGATGGAAAAGCCCTGCTCACCGCGTTGGCAAGCAGGGCTCTTCTCACTTGAACCGTTCGTTGATCCACGCAGCTAGGGCCAGAGCATCCTCACGTGAGATACTGACAGCAGCCGCCTTGTACATGAGGAAGTCTTTCCCATCATGCGTCTGCCAATCGTCATCTCTCACCAATAGCGTCAGGTCACGATTCTCCTTGTCCTCGTTGAAGACCTTCAGGTAATGCTTTTTCTCCTCACCGTCACCATAGTCCTCATTGGTGCCGAATTGCTTTTCGTCGAGCTGATAAGGCACTTACCCCTCCTTCCTGGGCGGGAACACAGAAATCGAGAACCCCGTACCATAGTACCCATTCCCGTCGTCACCCTGAAATCGTGCCACGTTGATCTGCTCGTTGTCTGCGATCACGTAGATTTCGTAGACACCCGCACCTTCACCGTCGTCCTCCGCCGGGTCCTGATAGATGGTCACGTTGGTGATGATGTTGTCCACCTTCGCAATATTTGTCAAGTAATAGCAGCCTGCCGAACACGCACACCCACCATCGTTACCCTCCAGTTCGAGGACTGTACCATCGTCCAACGTCAACGTACCATCGAACTCGCCGTCACCCTTGCGCTCAGCATTAACGATCTTGCGACCAACCAAAACCTCGCGCAGCTTGTGTTCTTCCCAATGCCCAATGTGCTCTACCACTATATCATGCTCCTTCCAAGAAGTCCAGGATGAATCCCTCAGCCTCGCGCTCCGTGTACCCCGAATAAATGGGCTCCAGCTCGAAGGGCTCGAAAAGATCGACAACTTCGAACATCTTCACCTTCCCCTTGACGTGGCCGTTGGGGTCGATGGTGTAAACTTCGCGAATCGTAGGAACCTGCATCTCCAACCTCCTATACCCGTTGTTACATGTTACACTTCGTAACTGTCCATATACCTTCGGTAGCGCTCCGTGTCCACACGCGCTTCTGCCAAGAAAACAGCCAGGTCATGATCGCGAGACCGCTCGGAGCGCTCAAACCACTCATCATGTGGACCAATCCCTGCGTCCATCATCTCACTCCAGACTACAGCACGAGCGTCGGGAGTGCAAAGGCACATGTCACTATCATCAGCAATGCTGTCCATAAACCACCTACGTGCTGACGCATTGAACTCCCTCTTGTCCAAATAATCGGGGTCATTCAGGAGCAGACGTCTACGACGTATGCACCCCGGGCTGTCATCCTTGGCGCTGATCAAATTGCCATAGTTGGCACGAACCTCCGGAGTAAGCTCTTCGTATATCATCTACACTCCTCTCACTCGAACGGGGTCGTAGGGAAGTCCTGGAAGATGTTCGGGGCTTCCTCACGAAGCAACTGTAGCACACCTTCAGCGAACTGTCTAATCTCAGCGTCCGCGTGCACAGAGTACCTCTTTTTCAGGACGTCGCGCCACGCTCGCATGTTCCCTGTGACGACGAACTTCGTCTCAAGGTTCCCTGACAACGCCACGCGTGCAGCCTCACGGCCCTCCTTACGCGTCTTCCCTGCCAACGTCAGCCTCTCGTACAGAGCCACGTACGCCTTCCGTGACGCCTCAGCCTGTTCGATGATCACGTACTCTGCCAGCGCGTCTCCACGCAGTGCTGGTGGGATCACAACTTCAGTGTGCTCACTGTTCACGAAACGCGTCGAGATCACCGAAAAGGAAAGGTGTCGATGACGTTCGAGTTCGAGAAGCATGTTCCGCGATACACCCTGAACGTAGAATGATACAGAGGCGTGCTCAAGCACACTTTCGTGCCCCTGAACGAGGATGTTGGCGAGGTAGGCATCGTTGTAACGCGTGAGGGCATTGGGCCTGTGAAAGCTCTGATAACACGCACGCCCCGCGAACTCCGCCAAGTCCTCCGCGCCAGTAGACGAGTAGTCCAGTTCCATGTACTGTCCGATCGTGTCAATATCGATCGTAGTACGCGCCACAACCTCAATCTTCACCTTGCTGCACCCCACTCTCGTCCACGGGAATCAACACCCAACGGAACGCAACATCGCCACCGTCTTCAAGGGTGGCCACATACGTCAGGAAGGCATGACCCTGGTTCCATGTTACGACGGCACCCTCGTACAATACTTCGTCATCACCATCGTTCAAGTCATTGGCAAACGCGCTCCCGATGGCGGAAACGCGCTCCAAAGCCTCTTCCTCAGTCATCGATCTTCATCGTCTTTCGAATGTAAACGTATGCGGCACACGTACCGTACAGTGCAAACACAGCCCCTCCAGCCCAAACTGCCACAGCCACAGTAATCAGGCCAAACACAGCCGGAATAGCTGCAAGGGCACCCGCGAAAGTGAAGATGAACACAAACACCATGAACAAGGCCAACGCCAAGTTTCCGGAGATGAATTCATCACCTGTTTCTTTGTTACGATATGTTGCCATGTGTCACTTTCCCTTCTGTCGCTTCTTCGCGTCCTTCTTGTCCTTGCGCGCCATACGCTTCGCACATCGAATGATGTGGGCATCCATAGCCTTCGCTGTACGCTTTGATGTCCCGCACGATCGGCAATGATAGTTCATCCCCACCTCCTTCATATGAATGTCAAGCGTCTTCACTCGTCTCATCCTGCACATCATACCACGTCCCGTCTGTTTCGGTCAATCCCAAGATGCGTGGATCGCGGCATCGTCGCTTCATGTCGCCATACCTATGCACGTCAAACGACTTGATGTTGGAGAAAGTCCGGTGACATGCGGAGCAATGCGCTCTGCGTGTCTCTCCTGCCCACGTGTTATCGCATCCTCCACATGTCGCCTTCATCTTACCTCACTTCTTTTCCTTCCCCGGGAGTTTCTCACACGGACACATGATCGATTCATACTTCCGACCATCGCACCCAATGTACGTACACTGCCAAACCTTACGGCGCGGCATTTTACACCTATTGTGCTTCTTGTCCATGCGCAGCAATCGCCATTCATGATTGTGATTGCGAATATCAATTCGAGTTCCCACGGCGCCTCCTATCCGCAACTACAACAAAGTTTCTCATTCTTCCTCTTGTGACACCCCGGAATTTTACAACTCCACACAGAGCGCGTGGTCTTTTTGCACTTCTTACACGGCTTTTCCGTCCTCAGCATGTACCATTTGTGCTCGTGCATTATCAACCCTCTCTGCTTTCGCTAATAGCACGATAACGCTGCGTCCCACGCGTACGGTTACGCTTAGTTCGGCGGTCCTTCATCACTCCGGACGCGTTTGACCTGCGCAACTCCACGGAGCGCCTTGCTCGTTCGTTCGGCTTCACGGATCTCACGCACCTTTCGCTCTTGTCGTCTTGCGTAAGTGTAGCACCTTTGAAGGTACGTGACAAGGCTACATAGCATCATACACGCCACGGTGACACAGGAACATCTTCCTTGGGCCACTCGTCTTCACCGAGAAGGTATGCTTTGATACCGGCGATGTCATCGTGGGATTCGACGAACGGCCTGAGGCGTGCCATACCATACAGGTCAATGTCTTCCTGTGAGATCGTCACAGGGCCAGTTTTGGTGAGCAACAGCCCAATAACAAAACCATAGAATGCTGCTACGCGCTGCCAATCCGTATTGGAGTAATCGTGTGCTTGACGATGATCAATGTATCGCGCCATGCTAGTTCCCCTTTCGTTTGCAATTGCACTTGCCCCACGTTCTCGTCCAAACCCTGCAATCAGCCGTATGAACGTTCCGAGGTTCCTTCTTAACGCTCTTAGGCATCTTCCCACAACTCCAATTCCTTTTCAAGCCACAAGAAGCGAGGGTCTTCACACATCATGTCCAAAAACTCAATGTACGCTGTCCAATAGGTAAGTTGAGCCTTGATATCATCAGGTAGCCCTTGCTGCGTCCTAGCGCCTCCTGTACGTACGCGCTCGTATTTTGTAGCACGCATCCTCTTCGACATCAAATCCCCTTTCAAACTCTGTCAAAAATTTTATAGAGAATTGCAAAAGGGGCACCCTCACCCTGAGAGCACCCCCTTAACAATTTCTACATCAGTCTTCGAACAGGGTTCGGAACAAAGCCTCGAACTCGTCTTCCTGACGGTGGTGCTCAGGCTTCGAGAAGTCTTCGGTCAAGGTGTACACGAACTCTTCGCCGTTCGCGGTCTCGTCACCCTTCAGCACGAGGCGCCCCGTACCCATCTTCGCGGAAGTCTCACGAACCTTCGGGCCGCTCAAGCGAAGCTCCCGCACACCATCCTGCTCCATGATCGTAGCAACCATGAGATCGTGCACTTCGGTCAGGCGCTCGATAACCTGGTCCTGGACAGTTTCACTGATCTTGCCCGCCAGTTCATCCAGCAATTCGCCGGGCACACCGTAGGCTTCGATCTTCTCGGCGATCGTGCAAGTGTCACACATATATTATCGTCCTTCCTTTTCAGACTTAGGACGACCATCATCCCAAGTAAATGCCTTGTACGTGCTCTGTGCCAGGGCGCTCTGGATGATGACCCCCTCCGGGAGCATAAATCCTGGCGCTGCCTTGCTGCCTTGCTTCTCAAGCTTATCAATCTCTTCCGAGACTGTCAACCCATCCCAACCGCCTGTGTAAAGCGTAGGGACCACACCCAACCCGGGAACTTCATCGGTAAGGGCGAGGTGCTCGTAACGCCACGGGCGGAAGAGGGAGAAGCGCTTCCCTTCCTGGTCGTAACCTCGCTGAATGCCACGTCCCCACCACTCACCGTAATGCTTACCATACCCAAGAAGTTGGATCAAGGCAATGGCATTGTCCCATGCCCACTGCGCGAACCCTGCGTTGTCCGTTTCCTTGCCCGGCTTGATGAAGCGCTTGCGACTCTGCGTAGCGAACGTGAAGCCCTTAGCATCGGGGTCGTCCTCGCTTGCATAGACCTTTGCGTACCCATCCTGAATCATGGGTTCATGATCGATCTGGTACGGCAAGATGATCACGGCGGCGTTGGTGCCATCAATCTTCTCCGTCACCGTGACCGTGTCGTTGGCCCAACGAGGGATCTTCGGCCACGCCTCGAACGTCAACTCTGCCATGTGTCAGTGCTCCTCTCCACGAAACGCAGCAGCGATGTCATGTGCCGCTTCCACTGCTGCTCCCCACGACTCACCCTTGTCCTGAGCGCGCTGAGCAACACGAAGGACCGCGGCAGCCTCGGGGGTGACTTCGAACTCTTCCGTCAGATCATCCGCGATTGCCCGCACCGTACTGTTCACCGTACCGTTGTGCTTGTACAGGAACTCAAGCGGAACACCCGCGTAAGAAAATACGGTGCCAGCAATGCACGACGGGCACAGAACGGGTTCGTCAAGCTTGTTGCCTTCGTCGTCCGTGTAATCCTTGATCACGTTGTAACATCCACGGCCCTCTTCGGATCCTGGGTCAATGTAATCGTACCCTCGCTCCTCACGGGCATCGAGCAGCAACTTCAGCGCCTGATCAAGATCAATAACGACCTTCTCACCCATTACTTCTTCTCCTTCCACTTCGGTTTGTACGGATGCGCATAAAAACCACGTTGAATCTTTCGGATGTGAGCTTCCAAACTTCGTGCACCACATGTCACGCAGTGCCCCTGCTTATCCGCCACCGTTACTTCACGCATGCCTTGTGCCCAGGGACCACGAACACACCACTTCCGAGGCCACCCCCATTAGGACCACCAGCGATGTCACTCCCCCGTGACGTAACGAAGATCATGTCACCGTACTGATTGCAGCCAAACGCCACGTTCCGAAAACCCTCAGGCATCCCGACAACACCCTTAACGGGAGTCTTCTGGATGGTGTCCGAAGTGGGGTCGGGGGAAGAGATCTTCGTACCCATACCACACGCAGTGAGCGTGATTCCCAGGACAGAAACAACTCCCACAACACCCATCACCTTCTTACTGATCTGCGCCATGTTCAATCTCCTCTCATGTTCCTTAATATAGAGCCGTGTTCGCTGTTCTGTCTGTACAGTACACCGAACACCACTCCTACGTCAAGGACTACTTTCCGCCGACGATGATACTCTGACCAGGCGTCGAGATGTTGATGTTCGCCTTGCCCTGCTTGATCGCTTCGTTGACAGCGAGCGCCTGCTGATAAGCAAGGTACTCCTGGAACGAAGAGAACTGTTGAGCGTTCTTCTTGTCCAGCTCACTCGTGGTCTTACGTAGCACGGCAGCCTGCTGGTTGAGCATCTCCGTCTTGATTGCCTCAGGAACCTGCGGAGTCTGCAACTGAACGGCATCGATGATGATCAGGTCATCACCAAGCTGCGTCTTGATCAGGCCCGGGATCGATTCCTTCACACGCTTCTCCCACGCTGCACGCGTATCGGCCTTACCGAACAGGTCCATCCACTGGTCCTTCTGGCCTTCGTTGTCGACAGCCTTGTTTGCAACACCACCGAGGTACTGCACGAGGAACCCGCGCCATCCTTCACCGCTGTCCTTGTCCTCGTCTGTGGTATATGCGTTCGCCTGCTTGCCCAGAGTCTCGTGAAGCTTCTGGAGTCGGCCGCCCTTCCACTCCTTGCCCTGTGCGTCCTTGTACGGCGTGCAGTCCGTGTTGATGTGGAACGTGAACTGACCCTCCTGCACCAGTTCAACCTGCCCGCCAGCGGTGTTGACACCAAGCGCTGGCATGTCGGCACCCTCACGGTTTGCGAACGTGAACGAGCGCTGACCCGCAGGGTAGTAGAAGTCATCATCCCCCGCTCCACCAGTCTGCTTGTTGCCTGGCTGAACGCAGTACTCGAAGTTCCGATCCGAGAACGCTCCATTGGTGTAGTGCAATCCAACGTGAGACGAGTCGGGGTTTGAAATAGAACATCCGGTCACCAGGATGCCTGCCACTGCCGCCGTGATCCCAACCTTCATACCAATCTTCATGTGTTAGTCCTCTCAGTCGTTGTAGAATGTGTTCAAGCGTTGCCGAACGCCTTCAGCGAAGGGGCCTTCGTCATCCTTCCACAGGTTAGACTGCTGACGAATCTCGCGAAGGAGGTCATGAGCCTTGTTCAACTCGCGACCTCTCTTCACGATACCATACACGAAGCCAGCGATCAAACCCCCAACAACCACGGCCGCAATGACTAGGATGCAGAAGATGATCAACAGCTTCACCAGCCAAAACTCCTATCGTATCGATTGACAATCGAATGAAGGGTGTCCTTTTTGAACTTCAGGTGCAATCGCTTGTCAGGATCCTGATGCTTTTCAGTGGCGAAGGACGTACGCACCCAACCATCACCCTCGTCCGGAGAAGTCCACGTGCCCTTCACCAAGATCTGACCCGGGAAGTCGGGCTCCTCACGAGACGTTCGCTGGTTACGATCAATCTTCTGTGTCACCGGTGCGGTGTTCTCACCCTCGAACTCAGCGATGGCCTGCTGAAGCTGGTCACACAACTCCTTTGCATCCTCGATGTCCATGACATCACCATCCACCAACAGGACACGTGTGTTGTGCACCTCCGCCCGAACCTTCGCAATGACCTCGTTCAGTGGGTCACTACTGATGCTGGCGTAACCCTCAAGCTCAGGCACGGTCCAGTCAAGAGTTAGGCTGGCTCGCTCTCCATTCTCGAAATAATATACATCATCTCCCACCACGTCAAACCCATCCCCCGAGGGCCACCGAAACTTTCGAATCTTCGCCATCAAAAATCTCCTTCCGCTACCTGCGCACACGTGAGTCCGATCTCACGCCACATCTTCACGACTTTGTTCCTGTCATCAAGAACGTACCACACATTGTAGTCTGCTTCAACCCTGGACTTGAACAGATCGTACTTGACATCGTCATCAGGACGACCACGATCCTCCACCGTACGGCGCATGATCAACTCGAAGTCGTTGTCCAGCCACGGCATGGCCAAATTCAGCCACCGTCGCGTGTCCTCGTAACAACCATCTGTACGCCCGGACATGAAGATGATCTCAATACCCTGGTAGAATGCTACCTGAACCATGTTGATCACGCCGTCGATCTTCTCGTCAGTCATGACCAAGTGCTCATCGAACGGTCCACGTTCTACCATGCGCGCCACGGTACCATCAACATCAACGATGATCGCGGCGGGCTTCGTCTCGTCACGCACATACTTCTCGTAACGCTTCGTGGGAAGCTTAGCACCCGTGAACTGAAACGGCAAGGGGTAGGGCTTGCCTTTGATGAACCGTTGGTAGTTGTTAGTGATGACGTGCTGCGGTACAGCCTTGTTCCTGATGATGCGCTCCTCAAAAAGATTGCGCGTCAAGCACTCTTCAACAGGCACGTTGGTCATGTCCACGACGGACACGTCCGTGTTGTGTCGCCACGCAATGCTGTACAGCGCCTGCACATACTGATTACGAAGGTTCATGTCCGATACGAACACATTCTCACCCATGCGCAGTCCCTCTTCGATCAAAGCGTGCTGCACATTCGTGACCAAGTTCTCGTCACAGTCCGTGTATCGACCATAGAGCATGTACCTCACCTCATCACGCTCTACAACCCTACCACCAATATCCCTCTGCATCTCCCTGGCCTTCGTGCTCTTGCCACAACCAGGGAGGCCACGGAAGATGTAAAGAGTCATGTCATCACAGCCTTTCATACTTCTCGTGGAACACTTCGTCCTTGCATGGATAGATTCCGAGGGAGTCACGAATGATCCACTCGCCAACTTCGATCTTCAACCACTCGTCGTTGGCCGCCACGTAGATGCTGCACTTAAGCTGGTGACCATTCTCAGGCAGAGTGAAGAGGATGTCAAGACCGAATTTCTCAGCCAGGAAATCATCATTGTCACCAGTCCACTGCTCACAGTCACGAACCACCGTGCGTGTCTTGTAAAACGGCATATCACACCCTCCGATACTCTGTCTTCAGCACCGTAACAGGGCGCACTTCGAATGCTAGCACATCACTGTCACGCCAGTCAACCTTGACGTAACGCACATCCCGTGTCTCATCGTTCAATGCCAACGAAAAAACTTCGAACCCATCCGATGAATACACCTTACGAATGAACTCAGTATTGTATACGAACTCATCGCTCATTGCAATATCAATAAAGTTCTTCACCAATTGTTCGATGGTCATTCACATTCCTCTCAGAAAGCGTAGATCTTCTTCACATACTTCACATCACGACCAGACGCTTTGCCTTCGTCCTTAACCCTCTTCTTGTACTTCTTGTACGCCTCTTCCTGCTCCGGCTCCGTCTTAAACCACGAAGCCATGTTCGTCCCCTTCCAATAAAAGACTCGAATACCGTAAGGCTTGTACGCCATTTACTCTTCCTCCCCTTCGTCGTTCTCCGTGGGCCGTACTGCCTTCCACAGTACCTCACTGCTGTCCTTGCCGTCAAGCTGCGCAAAGTACGCTGACTGTACGTGCTTAGGATATCCACTCTGCGTCACGAACACGGCCTTCTCCTTGCGCGAGGTCATGTTCTTCGTATTCCATGTCAGTTCACTGACCTGAGAAGATTGGATGACGAACTCACAAAGCAGTTTCCGTGCCACCTCAAGAACCCATGCCGCGTGCTCTTCAGGAATGTCCTGTGCCAATTCACGTGCCCTACCGAAGTCCGGACCACCCATTGCTTCCCACACACTCTTCTCAGAAAGCTTGGACACGATACGGTGCAGGCGCACGTACTCCTCTTCCTTGAACTTGACACGTCGGTTGTCAGATGTGACTACGACCACACCCTCCTTACCCTCGCGCCCCTTGATCTGTAACACGCCCTCGAACTTCCCGTGATACACAGGGTCCGCGCGCACGTCAAACATGTCGTCCTCAAACTGAAACGAACCAGTGTCGTTGTGAATCGTACCGAGATACACCAGCCCCTCCATCCCACCGTACTCGCACACGATACGGTTGTCGGGGTAAATGATCTCGAACAGGTCAGTGTAGCCAGGGATCATCGGGAAGCGCCACGGCTCGGTGGCACGAATTGGGGTGAGGTAGTTGGTTGCCCACACAGCCTGCTCACTTGTGAACGAACCACGCGTGGCAATCGCATACACTTCCTCATCATACCCTGGAAGAGGATACGCGATGCCGAGGGACCCGTCGAACTTTTCGTACGCCGTCACCTCTTCCTGTCCCGTGATCTTGTCCGCCTGCGCCTCTCCGTAGTTGAAGAACTTACGGAACGGGCGCGCGACAACCTCAAGGGTCGTGGGGTTGTAGATCAAGCCACGGCACTGCTCCGTAACGGCATTCCAATGATAGTTTTGCTGAGCCTTGTGCGTGTAATTTGCAATTGCAAGCTGATCAGGAAACTCAGGATGCCTTTGCACCTTGATGAAGCCTGCGTTCTGCATCTCACGAAACATGAGCATGTCGAACAGGTCAGTTAGATGGGCCACGGCTGAACCTCCTTAAGATCGTTGCGCTATCTCCTTCAACATCCCCACCACTCTCGCACGACAACGACCACGTGTCAAGGGGGAATGCACGGACGATGCTCCGAACCTGTGACCTCACAACCGAGAAGGCCACAATGATCGGGACATCGTCGCGCATCACGTACAGATGATGGCGCTCAAGCGCCCTAGGCTGGTCCACGAAGCTCATCCTCAAGCTCGTAGTACACTTGTTGCGCCAGTGAGTCAACGATCTGACGATGGACATAGACATTAGCCATGTCCAATGTCTCAAACAACACGGCGGCGATACGCCCCCGCATGTCACTTTCGTACTTCGACATCATATCACTCACCGCGCAGGAAGATGGTCAGTCGGTTGTAGAGGTAAACGTACTCCTCGTCACCAGCCATCATGTTGAAGAAGATGGCGAGGTAGGCGAAGAAGTTGAAGATGTCGATGATGTCCATGTGACGTCAGCCTCCTGTAGTGTGTAGGTCATCGGGATGCGGGGCTTCGCAACCTTGCGGTCGTAGTCGTACCCACCGTACCGTGTCTTCGGTAGTTGACGCAAGGCTCTACGCGCAGCGTCTTCGTACTCGTAGTACCCCTGGAAACGGTTGCTGTGATAGACCTTACCATCCTGATCGACGATGCGCCAGAGCTTCACTCGTCTTCCTCCTCATCGTAATCGTCGAACTCGATGGTGACGCGCATCACACGGTCGCCCTGAATCTCAGCGTACACGGGGTACGAACCGTCGCCCCACGCCGTCTGCACCACGACACCCAAGCCTTCGGGTCCCTTGATGGCGTTCTGCTTGAAGTCACCCCAAGCCTTGTGCATGTCGTCGTAACTGAACCCCTCGTCCACGTAGCACGGGTCCGTGATGATGACAGTACCACTGTCCACACTCACCCACCCGAGCAGTTCGCGGCTCACTGGGGATCGCTTTCCGAAGACCATGTAACCTCTCCCTTCTGTACCTTCGCATCCACACCGAGGCGACGACGCATGTATGTTGCAGCGCTACGAGCGCCACGCAACGTAGCATAGTACGGCTTGTTCAGCGCAGTACTGTGGTGACTCCGTTCGACTTCCCCACGTTCATTGACGATACGATACAAAGTGGTGGGGAGTTTCCCCGTGCCCAGTTCATCTTGAAACTGAGCATCGGGGGTCTCATCCTCGGGCACCCAATCCTCAGCGCCCGGAAGCATTTGTGTCACGCCTCCTGAACCTCCCACTTCTTCACTTTGAACGGGGCGCCCTGGAGCTGCGCGTCCTCCCCGTTCTTGATCACGGTGATGTTGTTATACTGCGTCGCGACGCCCTTGGCAACACTCTCAGTGAAGTAGAATCGCTTGTTGAACCGCGACACACCCTTCAGCTCGTTGCCCTCGTTGTCAACCACACTGAACAATTCCATGTTACTTTCCTTCCTCGTAACCATACTCTTGCGCAATGTCATTACGCATGTTCGAAACAAGAGCCCACATCTCTACCATCCCATCAAGAAACTGTCCCCTCTCAGGGAAGTCGATGATCTTGCTCTTCATCCCTGCTTCCAGCTCCACGAGCATATCATATGCCCGCGAAGGATGCCCAGCGGCCGTTACAACATTGTGACGTATACGGTCACGGAACTCTGACAATGTGCACACCTCCTGTCGACAACAAATCGTGCCCTGCGTTACGTCCATACCACTCACGGTAATACACCAAGGTGATGGGAGTGTTCAAGATCAACTTACTGCAATCGAAGCAAGGCATGTGCGTGCAGTACATGGACGTAGGACCCCACGCGCCCTCATCCATCCTTGCATGAAGCAACGCGTTGACCTCAGCGTGCACACTGATCTCACACGGAGCGTCCTCGTAATGCTCACAGTGCGGGATGTTCTTCGGAGCGCCATTGTATCCCGTACCAACAACACGGAAGTTCTGTACAACCACGGCCCCAACCTGAAGGCGAGAGCAAGTGCCACGTTTCGACGCTTGCTCCGCCAACAGCATGAAGTACTCATCCCACCCTGGGCGTGACATCTTACTGCCTTGTGTCACACCTCCTGGAACGTCCATCACCACGTCTCGCTTTCGATGCCCTTACGTCCAAGCCGAATGACCTCCAACAGGCGCCCGTTTTCAGCACTCTGCTGTCTGATCATCTCATCCTTCTTCGCCGACCTCTTCTCAAGCTCCGCGAACGCCTCAGCCTGCTTGGCATTCAACGCCTCAAGCTCCGCGATACGCGACAGGTGGAAGCGCTCACGGTCAGCGTGCACACGTGAAATGCGTTTCGCCTCCTGTGCCTGATCCTTCGCAAAGTCACGCTGGCCTTCGACCTTGATCTTGGCGTTGTCCTTTAGGCGCATGTACTCACGGTACTGATCATTCTTCTCTGTCAGTTCGCGAACCTGACGCTTCAACTCAGCGTTGTCGAACTGCATACGCATTGTTGGCAGGTCGTTCATGCGAGCAACGGCGTTGTCACGCTCCTTCTGCAACACGTCGATGCTAGCACGCTGGTTGTCGATGCGCCGGGCCTGAGACTCAAGCTCGTTGACCATGATCTCGACCTGTTGCCGGACGAGGTTCTTGGCCTGCACCCACTCATCAGCCATCTTCCTTAACCTCTCGCTTCCGTGTCTCCCACATGATCAAACCTATGACCTTATTGGCATCAGTCGTGGTGATGGGACCCGTGACAACACGCCACGAATTAAGCATCGGATCTTTGATCTCGACGACGTAACGCTTCCCCTTAGGAGGCATCCTTGTACTCTCCCTGTACATCAATCACCTTGTGCGCTGCCACCATGAACAGGACGCGCGCAAAGTTGTCACGAACAATAACCCAGCCATCCTCAACACCAACACGTGCAGGCATCGCAGTGATGATGATCTTCTTCTCCGCGCCCGGCTTCTCATCAATCATGAAATCACCGGGTTCACGGTATGTAACAGTGATCATTCACTTTCCTTTCAGTCTGTCGTGATGTCAATGATACGCCACGTCGGCACGGAAAGCAAGAGCTGTCCACCAATGGCTGTCTTGATCGTAAGGAAATTACCCCCAAGATCAATGGTCACGTCCTTCGAAGTGTGAAACTCCTCAATTACAGGTACTCCAGTTCGAGTTTGCTCAGCGCTTTCCCAGCGAATGTGCAACATTACTTACCTCCTACAACTAAAATCTAACAAGATCAACATGTGAGTTGATACAATCACACCCTACGACCATAAACTACGGCCGTAGGGTGTAATATGTACCCAGTATGGTGCCTTCCTAGCGCACGTACTCGAAGACACGCACAACCTTCTCGGTCGGACGCACCTCCCTGACGGTGTTGTTCCAGTCGTCACCGTCGTACGACGTGTACTCGCCACGCAACTGGAAGAACTTCTCATCAGTGAACTGTCCGCCACCAGATTCGAACTTCCACACCATCTCAGTCTCCTGAGTGTTGTACCCGGCGGTGTCGTAATCTCCCAGAGACTCCTGGATCTTTGTTACGCGCACATTGCCGTGTTCGAAGCCCTCGTTGATGGCGACATCATGTGCCCACCAAGCCCAGCCCTCGTTGTACGAAGCATTGTTGCCAGCGATGGCCAAAAGAACAGCCTGCGCAGCCTTCGCATCCAACTCCATCTGAATCTTCACTCGTAAAACACCACCATTCGCTCAACTGCACGGACCTCTTCGAACGGGCCATCCCACTCAGTCCCGTAATGCGACGCATAATACCCACTCTTCTTGAACAACTGACCCGTGTCCTTCACCTCGAACACGAACCAAATGTCATCACCCTGACCCTCGCCGCCCGCTTCTGAGACGGCCTTGAAAGTGCCCAGCTTCGTACCCAACGTCCCACCGTAGCTGAGCGCCTCGTTGACCTCAGCCCAATCGAGGTCATCAGGGTCATCGACCCAATTCTCGTTTAGCGCCAGAGAAAGAGCGTCGAACACCTCTTCCGTGGTATAGCGCGTATCACCCATCTGTTACTCTCCCTTCCTACGATGCGGCACCAACATGTGTGCCCTATCCTTGTGTCGTTTCACGTAGTCTACGTCCGGCTGCATGAATGTGTCAAGGTTGTCCACTAAGAACGTAGCCGATCGTCCCTTTGTGAGGTTCGTCACAGTCTTTTGCAACGCCATGGCGTACGCGCGACGAGGCGAGAAACGGTAGTCTGTCGGGATCATCGTGCGCTCCAGTGCAGTAGCATAAATCTCCTCACGAAACAACCTGACCTGTGTCTCGAACGAGGCGCTCCACACCTTCTTCATGTCCATGGCAATCTCCTCCCCATCCTTCAGAAAATCTTCGTACAGAGGGTAATCACCATATGCCACAGAGTAATGCACGGAGTCATGATCCCACTTACGGGGGACAGCGTCATCGAAGAAGTCCGCTTTGTCCATGTTCAGGTCAATGACCTTCTTCCCGAAGTCACGTTCCCACACTCGGTACAGGACGTCATGCATCGAAGGAATGAGATGTGCCCCGCGCTGCTTCAACCACACAATATCCTGCGCGTGCTTCCACCAACTACCATTCTTCAATGCCCAATATGCATGTGACACTTTGATCGTGTAGAGCTCCGCCACCGTAGCGTTACGTCCCGTGTTACCGAACAACTGACTAAACTCGGGTGCCCAGTACGCATCGATCCCTGCCGCATTCGACTCAGGGAAAGCGTCAGTGAACACGTCCAAATCCTTCGGTTCGCGCGGCCACTCGTTACCAAAATGATACCGAGCAGCGGTACTTCCCACGATCAAGTATGTCATCGCACCTCATCCTCCGTCACAACGTTCAACGTCACATCACTGAACGAATCACGATACCGCATCAGGGAGGCTGGTGTCCAGCCGTGTGTCACCCAAGCGCCATCCTTATACCACTCCATGATCTGCAACTCACCATTCCAACGATAATACTCCTGACCGAACTCATCGATCAACTCGTAAATGTCGTACGGTGTCAGTCCTGCGTCTGCACCCACTCTTCTGCCTCCTCTCCACTGCTCTTGACCCCAACCACATCAACAATGCCTGGGATCGACGTACTCTTCTGCTGAATTTCGGTAATAGGTTCCTGTGTATTGGCGTACAGCCACTCGCCCGAGACATGAAGAACCTCGATTCCCGCGCCTTCGGTCACTTCACGGTAGAACAGGACGTCCTCCGGGAGTAGCCCGAACGCCTTCTCGTGGCCCTCGTGGAACTTCACAGTCACCTTCGCATACTGAGTCATGCTGCCTCCATCCAATCCGGGATTAGGTTCTTAGTGCCCTTAGAGCGTACCATGCCATCGTCATCCGTGTAAACGTAGCCATGTGCCCACGTCTTACCATAGATCTCACCTGTGGCGGAGATCGGGACGTCTATGAACTTGCCGCTCATCACTTCCCCCACAGTATGCGCTACTTCGTGAGCAATGTCAACAGGCGCCTGGAACAAAATCTCATCGTGCACAGGCAGTAGCAGATAGTCATCAAGCCCTTGACGCGCGAGGTCAATCAACGCCTGTGCCAACAGATCGCGTGCGATTGACTGCACACTGTAGTTGACGGCGGCGTACTCACGTCCTGCATCCAACGGCAGGTAGCGCCCGTGATGATTGATGATGAACCCACCATTCATCCTCTGCTCGCTCTGCAACTTACGAGCGAACGCGGGCAGTTCGAAGTAAGCACGCTCATATTCGCGGATGGCGTGCTTCACGTCCTCAATGTCAGCGCCCGTCTGACGTGACAAAGTCTTCGCACCACCACCAAACACCTTCCCAAACCCAACGCCCTTCCCAATGCTTCGCTGGAACTTCGTGAACTGTGGTCCGTAAACGAGTTCAGCGGTGTAGTCATGAAGATCAATGCCATTGTTGATGGCGTACTTCATCTGTGAAATGTTAGCGAGAGCAGCAAGAACACGGAACTCGACCTGATCATAGTCCGCGCTCCCCAACACATACCCCTCGTCGGCGATGACGGCACGCCTGATCAACCAAGCATTGTCGCCGCGTGACGGGAGTTGTTGAAGGGGTGGGTTCCCGATGGACATGCGTGACGTGCGCGCCTGAAGGGAGTTGATGTCAGGGTGGACGTGGTCGTTGAAATCGCGTGCGCTAAGCATGGCTTCGGCATACGCCGTCTTCCACTTCTTGGCGCGCTTCGACTCCATGATCGCCGTCAATAGCTCTTGAACATCAACAGGAGTGTGCACATCTTCGACAAGCTTCTCCATGACAGCCTTGTCAACCTTAGGCTTTCCAGTCTTAGTGAACTCCTGTGGCCTCCATCCACGGGCCAATAGCGCCGCACTCACTTGCTGTGTGCTTTGCATGTTCTCCACACCAAGCTCCTGCACGCGCATGGTGCCTTGCTCCCACTCCTGCTCAAGCCGACGCACCAAGTACTCACTGAACTTGACATCAACACGGAAGCCACGGCGCTTCATGCGTGTAGTGACGCGCTGAACTTCATGCTCGAAGCGCGCTAGGCGTCCATAGCCCTCGCGATTGACACGCGCACGCATCATGTTGTGCAGCCTCTGTGTCAAGATCACGTCAAGCCCAGCGTACAAAAGGTATAGTGGGTTGTTGATATCGATCTTGGCCCACCCTGTCTGTAGCGTGGCCCCAATCTTGTGAAACTCTTCCTTCAAGTCCTTCTGTGTATCCGGGGCATTGGGGTCTACGTACTTGGCGCTCAGTTCCTTCAGACCGTGCCCCACACCACCGTCCATCTTCGAACGAGGGTCGAGCAAATGGGAGAGGATACGTGTGTCGTGGTACATCTCCTCGGTCTGTGACAATGACATCAAGCGTGTCACATCGAAGGCGAGAAGATCGAAGGGAGCGTTGTGCAAGTTCACCCCACGCCTGAAGAGGCGCTTCAAGAACTCAATCACTACACGCGGCCGCACCGAGAATAGACGGTAGACGTAAGCGGTACGGGCATTGCCGAACTGTAGGGTGCGGATGCGAAAGGTAGGGCTGAAGATATCGAGCCCTGTGGTTTCGGTGTCAACGCTTAGCTCGTAGGGGTCGTGGTCGTCAATGAAGCGCATTGCCTCACGAACGTCCTCGTCCCCTTCGATCACGTTGATCTGGCACTCGATACCATCCAACGTGTAAGGGTAACGGATCATGTCTCACTCTCATTGGTCGTGCCTGGCGCTTTAGGCCAGGGTTACACGTTCCCGTAGTGTATCACGGCCTAGCGCTCCCTGTCAAGGATGGTGACGGGTGACGGTTTAGACGTCACTTTGAACTTTTGTTTGTATAGCTCCATGCGCGGGCGCGTATACGCGTAATAACTATAACACCCATCACTCCCGTCACTTAATCAATAAAGAAGGGGTATTTATGCAGGTCAACATCGGTGACGGGTGAGGTGACGGGAGCAAAAAGAAGTGTCACTCCCGTCACCACCTACAGGCATGAAAGAAGGGCACCATCACACAGAGTGACAGTGCCCTTACTCTCAGAACATCTCTTGAACCGTAGCCCTATCGTTACCATCAGCCATGTCCGGAGACACACCTCCATCGGCAGTGTGCTGACGTACCGCAGTAACATCATCATTGGCTGCCAAACCTAGGTACACAGCGCCCTTGTTCGTCTTCTTAGTGTTATAGCCACGCTCCTCCAAAGCGGCCTTGAACGCCTTCTGAGAGAGCATGTCCCTCTCACTGTATCCCTGCGTTCCCGCCCACTTCTTGTACAACGTGAACGTCCACGCGCTCGGTACCTTCTTGTTCTGCTCCGGTACCAACCAGCCGCCGTGCTCGACATCATCAATGAACCCACCAAGAATGTCCGTGGCTTCGCGATAGTCCTGCGTAGCGTTGCGAACACGATCAGGTTCCTGCAACCCTGACGCATACCACTCGACCGCGCCACGTACCGACCAACTCAAAATACCTGCTGCTTCTCCGAGGAGAGTTGTAGCAAGACCGTGGTCACGTTCGTGTGGCTCAAAGAACCTCTGCCATGGGATTAGCTTGACGCGCCTCCAAATACCCTCATCGGCACCACGAATGTCAGGCTTGGCGTTCGTCGCCATCTGCAAGAGGAAGTTCGGGTAGAACTCAATCTCGTTCTGATGGAGGGCGCGCGCCGTGATCATGTCACCCGAGGCCATTCGCTTGATTTGCGCCTCGTCAATAGATGCACGAGCGTCTGCCTCGTTGACCGTGACAAGACGGGAACCACGCAATCGCACCAGGTCAGGTCGTGCTGCCCCTGCTCCATCGCGCTTACGCTCGAATGAGGACCAATCAGTAACGCTGCTAATACTCCCGAACACTGATCGCAAAGTATCCAGGAAGATTGACTTTCCATTACTACCCCTTCCGTAGTGAATTGCCATGGCATGTTCACTTGTCTCGCCTGTCACACCATAGCCTACGAGGCGCTGGAGGAACGGAGGCATGTCCGGCATGTCCGGCATAACCTCTTCCAAGAACTGCTCCCAGCGTGGCGCTACAGCCTCGGGATCGTAGTCAATGTCAATCAACTGTGTCATGTGCAACTCAGGACGATGTTCATACAACATTCCCGTACGCAAATCCACCACACCATTCTTCACAGACAGGAGATTCTTGTGACTGTCCAAGTCCTCAGCCGTCAGGCGAATAGTGTACGTGGCCTGCATCAGCTTCATCGCATTCTGCAAGCCCGTGTGAGAAAGGGAGTAGCGAATGTGCTGCTTGGCTAGCTTGGCGCTCCTCTGTTCCTTAATCAATTCCGATAGGTCTTCGTAAAGGCATTCCTGCGCTTCCTTTACCATCTGCAACACTGATGCTGAGTTCTCATTCTCAGGCATCCATACCTTACCGTTCCAGATCAACCATCCGATGCCCTCGCAATAGCGAATACGGTCACGGAAAATCTCCACGAGGCGGTTGGCGTTGCCAGCGTCTGTGAGACGTTCATCATCAAGCGCCTCTGCGCTAGCTGTGTAGTCGGTCACCTTGATCCATCCAGGAGTAGTCTTGCCCTCGCTATCGCTTGCGCGTGGAGGGATCGATACGCTAGGATGGGGTCGAGGGGTAACCTCGGCGAACTGCCAGGCACGTTCAACCTTGCCTGACAATCCCTTCAGCGTGTATGGCAACTTCTTGACGAAGTCGTTCACGATCATGTCCTGATTGAGGACGGAGTCGGGGACGCACATGCTCAACTGGAACGAGCGTACCAAAAGTCGGTACGCAGTGTCGTCACGTGCTCCTTCTTCAGCCTCAGCAGCCTCGCGCACATTCATGCGATGCCACCTGACTACATCATCCCACTGATCCTCAGGATACTGATAGTGAGATTCGGGAACGTCACGGTCGATGGGAAGGATCTTGTTCAGCAGGCGCGCGGGAAGATCAGAGACGTCATCGAAGTTCGTGACCTCATAGAGTCCTCCGTCGATAGTTGATGTAGGTCCCACGATGTACCCGCCATCGGCACGAACATCCACTCCCGGGGCCAAACGCCCGACAGAGTTCCCAATGTGATCGACGCCGCTCGGGTAGCGGAAGATGAGGTGCTGACCACCCGAACGTGTCCTGTGGGTACGTGTTGCAATCTTCTCACCTGCCAATTCCGTTACGGTTTCGAACGACCCACCGTGCTTCGGGTCGATGTCGATCACGACAATGTCACTTGCCTTGCCCGTGACCACACCGACGTTGAACTGTTCATCTTCCAGCTCGTCCATGAAGTCCTCAGAGTCAACCTGAGACCATGACAAGTGGCCCGAAGTTCCCTCGGGAGGGCGCTTCGAGTTATTTGCAAGTGGGAATAGAACCCACCCCTCTTGCATCATCTTTGTGATTGTCTGCTTACGCAGGGTCATGCACTCCTCCTTATGTCCATATGGACAAGTTGCGACGCTCTCAGCGCGAGGACGTGCGTACAGTCTACATCATAAAACGATCATCGTCAACCCTTATTCTTAGTCCTCTTGATCCAACATTCCGCGCACAAACTCGACCCATAAACAAGGAGTTTCATAAGCCTGCAATCCGCGCATCGCTCCTTATACCCCACCTTATTTTTCTTCCCCACCGTCACACCTTCCTATTACAGTTCGTGCACCAATAATTACCTTTAGTTGTAGGCTTGATAACCTTACCGCACCGAGGGCAGCGCTTGAACATGCCTCCTTTACCTGCCATCACTTAACACTAGCCTTTGCATTCTCAATCATTGTCTTGCCGTGCTTAATCCATCGCTCCGCACTTTCTTCCGCCAACTCACGCGACCGCGTAATCGTGTATCCTTTAAACCCGGAGACCAAGAACCACTCCGTACCGCGAATGCGTAGCTTGATTTGGCGCATAGCCGCATAGATAGCCTGCTCAGTCCATGCCCGTCGCTTGGTTCGGTCACCCGTTACACGTGACATCTCGTTAGCAAGATCAACACTAGACTTAGGCGTCTTGACACGAAGCAAGGAAGCAACCGTATTCAATTCCTTTCCACGAAAAGCGTAGGACCCCTGTGTGTCGCGGTAAATATCATTGTTATCAAACATGTAAGCAAGTGAATTTGACATGATCATCCTCCCTATGGTATACTCCACGCATATAGAATGGAGGCGAAATGAAACTATACCTTCGTGACTTAATCCCGGTTACGACCCCCACTGAGAACATCGTAGCACTAGACGCGCTACGACGCAAGTACGGAGAGCATCAACGTGACGCTAGAGGAGCATACTACGACATCGGTCCTGAAGACCTGCACATCTTGCCGCAGGGAGTTGTCGTTGGAGCACTTTACGAAGGATCGTCAGAACAGTGACGGTCTGTGTGCTCGCTGTGTTGAGTGCCGTGCGCATGAGCGTAGGCTAGCACAGTACGACCTGACGCCGCAAGAGTATGCCCGCATGTTGTTCATCCAGAACTATGCGTGTGCGATCTGTCACCGTACGTTAAACGAACTTGACCATGGTCTCGTCGTTGATCATGACCACGTGACCGGCAAAGTGCGCTCGCTCCTGTGTGGAAACTGCAACACTGCCCTCGGGTTGCTAGGGGATGATGTAGTAAGGATGGAAAGAGCGAAAGAGTACGTGAAACTATGGAAGGCAGAGCATGACGCTGCGTAGGGAATACGACGATGATAGTGATCGTTGGTACATCGACAAGGAATCAGGCGAGAAGTACGCAGGAGTCACGAGCATCCTGAACGTCCTCAACAAGGAGGGCATTAACAAGGCCAAGATGAAGAAGCAAGCTGTGTACTTGGCCGACAATAGGAAGCGCATGGCTGACCTTACCAAGGCTCAATACTTGGCTGAGGTCAAGAACGATGATGTGTACTTGGATGAATGGCGTGTAGCGCGTGACGTCGGTACAGAAGCACATGCAGTATTGGAAGCACTCATCGTTGGTGAGGATAGTGCTCAGGCCGAAATCGATGGCTGGGAAGGTCAACATCCGCAGTTGTGGATGCGCAGGGCTTGGGAAGAATTGAACGAGCAGTTTGATGTCAAGCCGTTGCACAACGAGACAATGGTGTTCTCGCCTAAGTTTGGGTACGCAGGTACGTACGATAATGCGTGGCTGATCGACGGTGAGTTGTGCATGGTGGATGCCAAGACGAACGCGAAGGGACCACGTGACAGCGTGGCGCTTCAGAACATTGCGTATGCCATGGCGGAGAAGATGTACGACAAGGACGGCAATGTGCAGGACAACTTGGCGTTCGAACGTAGTCGTGTGTTTTGGGTGCGCCCTGAGGGTTGGAACCTTTACGAACTCAGGTTTGACAACGAACTGTGGATTGATTTTAGGGCGATGCTACGCGCATTCAAGTATGTGAAGTTGCGTCAAAATAGGGTTGTAGAGGAGCCGTTGGTGGAAGACGGACTAACGTTTAGGAGGTGGTTTTAGGAATGGCTGTGGTACATGATCAGCTGTTGGCAGGCTGGGTTGCTAAGGCACTCGACATGCTTTTGGAAGTGGACGATCGACACGACATGGGTTTGGAATGGCGCGCAGATCTTGAAGCGCTACGTGCCCGTTATTACAATTATGTTGAGCTGAACAAGAAGAATTGACAAATGCCACGTCATGTGGTATGATGTAGAATGTAAGAAGAGATACGAAAGGTAGGGAGCACAAATGGGTGCTTGGGATGATCTAGGCATTGAGAAGAACGAAGGCCCGGAGTATTGGAACCCTCAGGAGCCTGAGAAGATTCAGGGTAAGGTTGTCGAACTCGGCACTTACACTGACGATGAGGACAAGACTCACCCTCAGGTTGTTCTTGATGTTGATGGTGAGCAGTTGACAGTCACAGCCTTCCGTACTATCCTGGCGCAGGAGCTGAACAGCATCGATGACCTAGCGGTCGGAGATGTGATCAGTATCGACTTCCAGGGTAAGCCGAAGGGTAAGAGGTACTTCGTGTACCGTGTCAAGAAGATCAACGCCGCTCCGAAGCGCGCCGCCAAGGGTGCAGAGGACAAGGAAGAGTTCTGAGTTGACACCACATCTTCGGGTGTGGTATGCTCCTCTAGCCCAATTGGGAGAGGCACTAGGCTTAGACCCTAGCCAGTGTGGGTTCGAATCCCACGGGGAGTACTGTGACCTAGGTCACTATGCCGATGTGGCGGAACGGAAGACGCGCCTGACTCAAAATCAGGTGTCCTTGCGGGCGTGTGGGTTCGAATCCCACCTTCGGTACGCTGTGCAAAAGTACAGTAAAATGAGATGGATTGCTAAACACAACTGCATAGGTTCTTCAAACCTGGACTGTGACATGGAAGACACGCTGTGTCACAGTCAACGTTCGATAGCTCAGACGGTAGAGCGCACGGTTGAAGCCCGTGGCTGCGGGGGTTCGATTCCCTCTCGAACGGCGTAACGACGTGATGTATCAGACAGTAGCCTAGCGCTGGGTGGCCCCTGATGAAGCGTTGTGAAAATGTAAGTGGATTGCGATGTTTAGCTCAATTGGCAGAGCGCCGGACGGGAATCCGGAGGTTGGCGGTTCAAGTCCGTCAGCAGTCGTGGAGATGAAGCTTACACAACCCAACCGTCCTGGTGGCAGAGCGCGGCTGTAAACCGCTACTCGTGGGGTTCGATTCCCTGGGGTGGGACAATGACACCTAGACGCCCTGTTCCGAGGCTGGGCATAATATCGGAATGGTGTCAGGTAATGGGGTATAGATGTTGATGGCGGCATATCTGGCTTCCAACCAGAATGGGCGGGTTCGAGACCCGCATACCTCACCAGAGAACGTGGCGCTTCGCCCTTCCTTCGGGATGTGTCCTATGACCGTTCTCATATCCTTGTAGTTCAGGGGACAGAACGTCGCTCTCCTAAAGCGAATGTCGCAGGTTCGAATCCTGCCAAGGATACAACGGGCGAAGGCCGCCCGGTCTCATGATCCTGCTGTCAGGAACCCCGAGACGAAGTGAACAAAGGTGCCCGGCAGAGTAGCACCCTCCACGGCCTCATACCGTTGTAGCTCAGCTTGGATAGAGCAGTGGCCTACGAAGCCACGTGTCGGAGGTTCGAATCCTCTCAGCGGTACTGCGATAACATAGTTGCCCGTAAAATCCTGAGCATGAACGGGACGGCCGTAAACCGAGGACTCGGCACCCTCACATTCCTGGATCGTCTAATGGCAGGACGCCTGACTCTGAATCAGGTAACGTTGGTTCGACCCCAGCTCCGGGAGCAATGTCAGTAAGCTGTGAGAAAGCAGTGAAAGTCTGTAGTTACTCACATTCGGTGAAAGTCCGACTGACATTTTTGGAGTCTCGCATAGGTGTGCTTATCGGTCTTGAAAACCGTGATGTCCTTTAGTCGGGATGTGGGGGTTCGACTCCCTCAGGCTCCGCATGTCAAATAAAAAATGTGAAGTTCATTTTTGTGGCCGTGATGGTGTTGCTCACTTCACCCGTGATGGGAAAACGCTGTGGGTATGTCAGCATCATTTGGATAAAAAGCTCGACGCTGTGAAACGTCGCAATCGTCGATCATAGGGATTGGTGCGGTATTGGTAACCGCAACACGGCTGCTACCCGTGTGCGCCTTCAGGGCGTTGGGGGTTCGATTCCCTCCCTCTCCGCATGTCTGAGTTAGCATTTAGTGTGAGCATTAACGACTGTGAAGTCCAAACGTTCCGAGCTGGTGGTAAGGGTGGACAGAACCAAAATAAGAGGGATACTGGCGTTCGGGTTATTCATTATGACAGTGGTGCTAGGGGTGAAGCTCGTGATGAACGTTCGCAACTGCAAAATAAGCGTTTGGCTTTTAAACGTATGGTTGACACGCCAGAGTTCAAGCGGTACATTCAGATGAGGATGTACGGCATCGGACGCGCAGAGGCTGAGGTTGAGCGCATGATGCAACGCGAACAGGACTTCCGTACGGAGGTTCGTGTCAACGGAAGGTGGCAAGAGGAAGATGGGTCACAAGATCAAGGGCCGGAAGCCTGAGTGTCCTCACTTGCACACGAAGACTAAGACTGGTAAGGTCTACGTCGAGACTATCTGCAAAGACTGTGGCATGACGCTAGGACTAAAGCGCAAGCCCGGAAGATAAGACTTGCTGACAGAGCGGTTATGTGGTACCCTGCAAAGGTACATAGCCGGGTTCGACTCCCGGGCGAGTTTCCAACGTAGGGAGGGAAATGGTTAAACGATGGGGTGATCAGTGGTTTTGGAAGGTCACTGTTAAGTTGAAGACAGGCGATGAAATCGTACACGATAACCTGACGCTTCGTAAGGCAAACAGTATTGAGAGCGAAGCCAAGAAGTTTGCTATGACGAAAAGCGTGAAGAAGGAACGTACTCGTCGCCGTGATTGATCCGATGCAGTGGGTGCCTTGGCTACTTGCAGCGGGTAATGTATCGAGTGCGTTCTGTACAGGGAAGGGACTCAACGCAGGTTGGGTGCTATTGGTGTTGACACAGCTAGGGTTCATCGTGTACGCTGTGATGACAGGGCAGCCAGGATTCTTGCTACAGAACGTGGCGATGATTGCCATTGGAGTGTACAACTTCATGAAATGGCGTAGGAAGGAAAGGAGGGAACAAGATGAGGGAGGACGTTCAGAAGAGGTTCTTGTCGTTCCTCGGCGAAATCCTGAAGGATGAGTATGGAGTGGAGGACTTGGCTGAGGTCAAGTCATTCTACGAAGACTCATACGACATTGGGTATTGTGAGACGTGCTCTTACATTGTCCACGAGATCGTTGTGACCTACGTCTCGAACGATGGTGATGAGAAGACTGAGACCATCTCAGGTAGCATGTCCGATCTGTTGTCATAACAAACTCGGCGCTGTGTACGCATGGCGCTTTGCCTCCGTAGCTCAGTTGGTAGAGCTCCTGACTCTTAATCAGGATGTCGCAGGTTCGATTCCTGCCGGGGGCACATGTAGTGTACCATTGCCCTCATAGCTTATGTGGTAAAGCACCTGTCTTGTAAACAGGAGTACGCGGTTCGAGCCCGCGTAGGGGCTCAAGAAGGCCCCCGCAACTTCTCAAATTAGGAGGTTGCGGGGGTCTTTATTATTGACATAGAAAGTGAGGTCAGTATGAGTAAGCACACATGGGAACATTTCAAGTGTGGCAAGAAGCTAAACGCGCACTGTAGTAAGTGTGGTGCTTGCCCTGGCGGTTTGCACAAGACGAGTTGCAAGTATCAGGGGTTGCACCGCGGGAAGTGACATGCTATGCTGTTAGCATGGCAAATCACAAGGTAAGGTGGGAAGAGCACTCCGGGAAGAAGGGTGGTAAAACCTTCCCTCCCGGGACACGACGTGTTACAGTTGAGGGGTTCCGCAGGACCAAGGCGAGCGAACCCAAGGTGAAGCACGCGTGGATTGAATGGGGTTCTGTTCCGAAGAGGAAGGGGAATTGACATGGGACTGTTCGGTGGAAACACCACTGAGTACGGCTACCGCACGAACAAACGTCAGGAAGTGTGGTGTACCAGCAAGGGTGAAGCAATGCGCAAGATCAAGCGCATTAACAATAAGACCTCACGCACTGGAGAAACAGCCAAGCTGATCCAGCGCACTGTGAAGAACACAGCCATCAAGAAGCGCCCTAAGGATACATGCTCTGGCGGCAAGTGCACCAAGCGTGGTAACATCTGCAAGAAGCACTTCAAGGAGAAGACTGGTAGCTCAATGGAAGGTAAGGAGTGGACGTTGGAAGGGATTCACGCGCGCTGGGATGAGCCAGGACACAGGTGGTCGTGATGTTGATCCCGTTGAAACAGAAGTATCTGCGTGGTAAGTTGGTGGGGTACAAGAGTAAGCACAACGACGGCAGTCGGCGCAAGCTCAAGAACAAGGTCAGTGACAAGATGAAGGTTGCGATCCAGAAGACGCAGCCTAACATGGTGCGCTTGGTCTCGCCCACCGGCAAGAGCAAGATGGTAAGGAAGGAGAGGTACAAGTGACCATCGGTAAGCTCGTAGGTCTCACGGGATATGCAGGGAGCGGCAAGGATACCTTTGCTAAGTCCCTGCGTCTCCGTGGCGGCTACGAGCGCGTAGGGTTCGCGGACGCTGTTAAGGAAATGGCACTGGTGCTTGACCCTTACATCCTCGCCCCAACACCGTCACCCACACGAGGGTATGACTTCGAGCTTCTCAGTGTTGTAGTTCGACGTCTTGGGTGGGACGATGCCAAGAAGATTCCTGACGTGCGGTCGTACTTGCAGAAGCTTGGTACGGAGGCTGTCAGGAACATCGTCAATAAGGATGCGTGGGTGTGGGCAGCACAAGGTAAGATCTGGCCGCTGATCACCGAAGGCACGAACGTAGTCGTGACGGATGTCAGGTTCCAGAATGAAGCTGACCTGATTCGATCGTGGGGCGGCAAGGTGTTCCGCGTCACACGTCCAGGGTTCGAACCCGTGAACAATCACATTTCGGATACGGGGGTTGACACGATCGCCGTTGATGGTGTAGTATCCAATTCAGGGTCGATCGATGATCTTGGTTCGGAAGCTGTGCGCGTGATCAAGCTGATGGAGGCGTGAGTGTACGATGAAGAACCTGATCCGTACGACCTAATTGATGGCATCCTCGAAGCTGAGGAAACATTAATCGACGAAGATATGTGGATCAAGTAACAGGAAAGGAGTCACGATGCGCGGCTGCGTCACACTGTTGATGTTCATTGCCATGCTTTCGTTGCCCTTTGTAGTGTTGGGGTACAGCGTGGCGGCGTTCATCATCATGGCCGTGATCTTCAGCGTGTTGTGGCTCATCACGAAGGGCTTGGAAGCGCTCGGCAATGCTCTTGCTGAGGATGATGAGGAGGAAGATGACGCAACACAGCACTGATATGTACTTGTTCGACTTCGAACGCACGCGTAGCCGAGTGGAGTTGATCATGCACTCCTTCGAAGGCGCTGTAGGTGTGGATCAAGCTGAACTACAGCGCGCCTGGAAATTGTTCGATAGTGCCTTCGGGTCATTGTACGAGGCGCTAGGAATCCAGGAATGACAAAGACCCCGTATCACACGATACGGGGTCTTTGTGTTTGTCACTCTACAGTGACGTCGTCCTTCTTGTCCTTCTGATCCTGCTGAGGCATTACCACAGAGTTCAGGATACTGGCGAGCATGCTACCGCCCACGAGCGCTGCCGTGCTGCCAACGTCAAGGCCAACGATCCCGGCGCCATCAGCACCAAGAGCAACCAATAGGATCTGCGCGCCCGTACGAATCGCACGGATGGCAGCGTCCTTCCAAAATGCTACAGTGAACATTCTTTCACCTCATTCTATCAGGCAATTGCCTGAATGTAGACATCAACTTCACTAGCGCACGAGTACTTGATCTTGGCCTTCGTGCTGCCAAGCGGGGCATCGATCTGATAACCCTGATTTACCTCGCCTCGCCAGCCCTTCTCCAAGTCATAGGTTCCAAGCAACTGATTCTTTGCTGGTCCCCAGAACTCGATTAGGCCGCCGAAGATTGTAGTGTTAGCTGAGAATACCAAACGCACCTTAGCCTGCGGCGGCAAAGAAATGCTCTCAATACTTGTGTCCATAGCAACAGGTAGCTTCACGCTTGAATCTCCATCCAATAGTCGCTGCTTTGTAGGGCTTGCCATCTTCGCGCGAATCCTGTCGCGCAGTCCGTTCATATCTCCTGGTAGACCAGCAGGGTCGACCTTACGGCCGAGAGGCTTACAGATCTCCTTGTGGCCCTTCACACGGTCTACTGAGAGCCCGTAATGAGCACAGAGGATAGCGCACAGCTTCGCGTACGCATCGACCTGCACATCAGGCCACGGCTGTGTTCCCGTGTTCTCGGCCTCAATACCGATCGCCCACGAATTTCCATACACAGAATCGTCAATTGTTGGTCCCGCGTGCCACGCAACACCATTGCTGACCACATAAACAGTTCCATCGCGCGCCAAGAACAACTGAGCCAAAGGCCCAGCCAAGTCTGACCTACCATTGATAACTACACTAAGAGATGGAGCGTTTCCTGTGGCAGCTCCAGCAGTGTGGTGACATACTACCGAGCGCACTCCAGCCATGCTTCCGTGATTTCGGGACGTCCACCCACCGACCTCAATCACATTCATTCCACCAGCACGAACAACACTGGCTAGATCATTAAGATACACAGTTCGATGCTCCAATCGAAACACCATACGTAGAACCATCACTAAGAGTGACAATGAACATACAGTTAGTTGGGTCGTGGTTTGTGTCAATGTCAGTGATGCGGGGAGCAGGGTCACCATCAGCGCCACGGTCACCTTGGTCTCCCTTGTCCCCCTTCTCTCCGGAGTCTCCCTTAATGCCTTGCGGTCCCGTGTCTCCAGGAGCGCCCTGAGAGCCTGTAATGCCCCTTTCACCATCGACACCGTTCAGTCCCGGATCACCTGTCAAGCCACGCTCACCGTTCAGGCCATTCATGCCAGGGTCACCCTTGTCACCCTTATCACCCTTATCACCCTTATCACCCTTATCACCCTTATCACCCTTGGCGCCCTGAATGATAGCACTTCCATTGTCCTGCACGCTTCGAGCCTGCTGACAGTTGAAGTGGTCATTGGAGTAGGCAGGATTATCAGCACAGAACGCGGAAATTTGATCCGCGAACTGCGCCGACGTGCTATCGCTATGTACTTGGTTGTACAACGTCCAAGTCGACATAGCGACGGCGACACACAACAAGACTACATAAACAATCCTTGTACGCTTTGATCGTGCGATGTGTGTTGGCATTACAGATCAGTTCCCGACTGCATTCGAATACGATGCGCCTCTTCTTGAGCACGCATTCGTTCATTTCGTTCCGTTGCAAGATCATTGCGGAGCTGAATAATCTCGGCCTTCAACTCACGAATGTCCTGACGGAACTCCTTAATTTCTTCATCATGCGCCTTGTTGATACGAATCAACTCAGCCTCATGCGCCTTGGTCAAGCGATCAAGTTCCGCCTGATAGCGCCTATCACTAACTAGCCACTGGCGCCCCACATACGTGAGAATCACCAAGATGACACCGACCGGACCGATTGTTGGTAGTGCCCCAAGGATCGCGGTGAAATCCATCGCTTCTCCTAGGGTTGTTAGTTACCGATCTTGTAGATAGTTACACCAGGGCAAAAATCACCAGTAGACTCACGCTGAATGGTCTGTGTAGATCCAATGTACGCGCCAATACGAATCTGTGTTCCTGCCAAGAGGCGCCTAGTTCCTGCCACACCTACGTTGAATGCGTTACCTGACGCGCTGTTCTTGAACCACGTGTCACCTGTCAAGGCTGTACCACAAATCCAGATCCACTTCTCTGTCGTACCACCGGCACGGTATGATGCAGCGATTGTATACAATCCTGCTTCAGTTACCGTAAACACTCCGGCACTGTGAGAGACACCGCTAGGAGTTCCTACAGCAGACCATGCGGTCAGCAATGTGTTAGCGGCACCAACACTCTGAGTGCTGGCACCAAACGACCACTCACCACCCTTACGGGGCACCTCCCCTGTACCGCCACCAACAGCCGCCTCAACAGCCGTTGTACGCGAATCAAGATCGGTGATGTTAGTGATCAGCTTATTGTACTCAGCCGCCAGGGCAACGTTACCCGCGACGGCCGGTGTCATACTCACAATAGCCATGTCATCAGTTCCAAATCAAGCTCTGGTCCCAGCGTCCATACTGAGACGAATCCCAAATTCCCTGTCCAGCAGGACGAAGCAATTCGACAGTCAATGTGTCAGTGAGACCATCGCGCTTTGAGAACTTCCTATTAATACCTGTGATCTGAGCACGAAGATCTGTCCCCAAACCATCCTTATCATCCAGCGTGACCGTATCACCAAGCTGTAGACGAGGGTCGCCAGCAATAATGATATTGTCCGTTGTCGGAATTGGCTTAGCAGTACGCGGCAATAGGACGTTCATCAGTCCCTTGTCGTTGTAATACTCCTGATACCAATCTCCCGACGCTTCATAATTCCTCTGACCATACTTTGTCACAGAAGCATTGTCACTTGTCGTGATACCAAATGTTGACTGATCATTGATCAATGTTCCCGCGATAGCGCATGCAGGCGTCGAGCTAGCATTTCCAACTGTTGCTTGGTTTGATACCGCAAGTCGAGCTGGTTCAGACCAAGGGTTGTACACACGAACACGCATAATTCCATCGCGTGTATACCAAGCTGAAACGTCCAAACTGTTCAAGTTGTTAGGCTCACGCCATCCATCCCCGAAGAGTGCCTGATACACAAACGCATGCGTCGACCACTCATCCCACTGAGGGAAGTTTGTGAACGCTGTACCTGATGTGTGCTTAGTGCACCTCTGCAAGAATCGCGGCTCCATAAATTGGATGTTGTCTACCTGCACATCAAAGTATGCAATCTGCGGTCCTGGGCCAACGTAAAACTGATCCACAGAACCACTATTGTAAACATTTATATTGTTAGCGCTCTGGCGCTTCTTGACCTTGACAGAGTACGAGTTTCGTACACTGTCCAATGAATTTGTGATGTTCAAATCATTGATGTGATCCACGTTAAGTGAACGTACTACAGTGTTCTGCTTGGACTTGATTGTGTTGTAATTCCAGAAGTGGAAGCAGCCACTCTCATCCCAGAACACAGAACCAAACTCCGCACCTGCAACGCTAGTGATGACATCCCAAGCATCCTTACCTGTAAGGCTTTGAGGAATGAATGAGAATGTGTTAATTCCTGCGTCCAATACGGCAGGGTACGTTGCTGAGCGCCACGTAGTACCCTCATACCCCGCCGGACGCGAAGACTTAAAGTCAAAGGTGTAAGCGATATCGCTCAGTGAGATGTTTCGCTGAATTTGGATTAGCCCCACGAGTGGGTCATAATTATTTACCCCATCCCATCCATTGGAAATGTACTGCCATCCTGGATGAGAGTTAGACCCAACGCGCATGTATCCGCGTGTGCCGGATGCTGCACTAGTGTCGACCTGAGCGAACACCTCAATGTTATTGCCCGCAGGGATTGTCAGCTTAGGTGTTGTGTTCGAAAATCCATTGTTCTCATTGACAAACCTAATCCACATCTGATTGCTTCCAACCAAGATGTCCACGCGTCGCTTCTCACCGACACGAATTACCATGATTACGGTGTCAGGAGCTGTCACATGCCACGTACCATTAGTGAATGCTGGATCTACGTTCATGGTAAATGCAACAGATGTCGCACCGTTCAGAGATGTTTCAAACCTATCAGTGATCCAATACTTCTGATAGATGTTATCGGGGTTAGACCCGAAAGCAGCGAAACTATACGGCTTGTTTGTAGGCTCTGGTGACAGAGGGTGAACAGGCCCATTCTTATAGTAATTGACTACGCCGCTCTCAACGTTGGCAATGGGAACAGCGCCAGCGTTATCCCACCATCCAATAGTAGGCAAATGCCCATTAGCGCCTGAGATGAACGCAGTCTTATATCCCTGGGTACCCAAAACTGATGTCCACTCAGATCGTGTCACGGGGCGCCTTGGGGATGCCGATGTGTCACACTGCTGAAGGCACATCTGAATGACATTCTGTGTGTCATACAACTGACCTCGGCGCAAGCCTCGGTTTCCCCAATAATCCGAAATAGCCCACTGAGCTGTGCGCACAGGGACACGAAGCTTCTCTACGCGATCCAACGCCGTCAAATCTACAGTGTTACCGGCGCGCTGTGGTGTGACCGTAGAAATGTTACCGATGAACTGAGGATACCAAACTGTGCCCAGAACTGTGTCAACGCCCAATTCATACTTGATCTCGCTACCGATCACGTCCTTAGTGTACAACGGCGATAGACCGTTATACGGGGAGAACACAGATGTCATGGACAGGTCACCGTAGTCACCACCAAGACCGACGCTTAGTTGAGCAGCAGCGCTTCCCTCAACCAATACAATTTCTGAGGGGAGGGAGCCCTTCAGGGCGCGATCAGTAGAGATGTCTTCAACATACTTGGAAATGTCGCTGAGTGTGTGATCGTAAAGTCCATTGTTGTTCCAGTCAACGCGCAGGCGTACACGGAACGAGCGCCTCTCCGCGAGAATAGCGGCCTCAGCGTTCGCTCCTCCCTGAGTCTGCATGTGTTATGCCTCCAAGATCGTGACTGAAACATTCTGAAGAGGATAGCGTGGGCTTTCACTCTTGATTTGGTCAATTACTACCTTCTGCCATCCTCCTCCTATACTAAATGCAGTGGCAACATTTCCATATTCAACCTGAGGGGCCGCCATGCACAGGTTATATGTTCCTGGAGTTGTCAGCGATACCGATGCACGTACACACGCGACTCCCGCAACGGGCGTGACGGTCACCGAGAACCTTTGCCATGATGTGGTTACTGATGCGGCCACACTGGCACCAGCACCAGGAATGGCCACACCATACTTATCCAAGGCATCCATATAAACTGACGCCGAAGCACTACCGCTTGTTGTACGCAGGTAGATACTGAATGTCACAGGCTCAGTGACATTCACAGGAATAAACCCGCGCAGACCATCCAAGGTGTAGTATTGTGGTCCTGAGGAAATACTGATAACGCGCGGCACCTGTGTTCCAGGTGTGGTGATCCCGGAAGGGAAGTCTCGCACACTGTCTACAGTATTACCGAAACTACCAATGTAAATACCAAGATCATCAGCATTGGTTACGTATGCCTTGCTGCTCTGCTCAGACAACAAGTTCTTTCGCATGGGGTTTCGCAGGAACAATGACTCCGAGATGTGACCCAAGTAACACGCACGTAGAAACTCGTACTCAGCATCGGTCAAATACTTGAAATCAAAGTCGAACGTCTGACGAAACCCTGTACTGTCGATAGTGCGAGCACCACTCAGAGACTGATGAACGCCACCGAAGCGCTCCTCAGTCATCTGAAAATTTGTCTCCGGGGTAATGGGGAAGGCGCGCATATCGCCCAACCATCCCAAGTACCATGTCTTAGAGTCAAATGGCATTATCCTCGCCTACCCAACTTCTGCTGTCCCTTGTTCACCAGGCGCGCAATTCCTGTCTCATCAATCTGCACTGCCCAACCACTCAAGGCGGTCGCAACAGCGTCACTGAGACCATTGTCTACGCTACCGGCAATCTCTAGCTGTGATGTACCTACGGCGGCAATGTCCTGCCCGCTCGTAGTGATCTCACCATGCAGTGTGGGGCTTGTGAAAGTATTCCCAATGTCCGTTGTCATGACATCAAGAGTCTTCTGAACATCCCCATATCCATCCTTCAAGCCATCGATCAAGGACTGCATGATCAACTGACCATTCTTGACCAATAGCTTAGCGTCTGTAGAAGGCGGTCCCTTCCACGAAGGAATCAATCGTGTGATCGATCCCAAAGTACTGATAATACCTGGAATCGCTGATCGGATACCTGAAACCAAACCACTGATGATTTCACGACCCGCACCAATCAACCACGAGCCAGCACCAAAGAACAACGCAATAATGCGGTTCTTGATGCTGATAACTGTCATTTGCACAACGAGCCAAGCGCCCGAAATGCCCTGGCCCAGCCCATTGATAATGTTACGGCCTGTTTCCAGAAGCCAACTTCCAGCGCCAACGAAGAAGTTCTTGATGCGCCCAGGAATGCTCTGGAAGAATGCTACGACATTAGCGAACGCAGTCTGCGCTCCATCGCGAATACCATTGATAATAGCCTCGCCCTTATCCCTGATCCATGTTCCGGCATCAGAGAAGAAAGCCTTAACCTTACCAGGGATCTCGCCCAGCCATGTCATGAATACAGCGAGCTTCTCAACGGCGCCCTGCTGCAATCCATCAACAAGCTCCTGACCCTTAGCGTTCATCTCACTGAACCAGTCAGGAATACCTGCGATGAAATCGCCTACGTGAGCAATCGTCTCCAGAAGACCATCAAACACATGAATGACACCTGTCACTGTGTCAATTACCAGCTGGAAGGCACCAATCAAAACATCAAAACTCTTGCCATCAAGCAAGTCACCAACAGCATCGGCAAAATCTACAAATGACTGTGTGATACTATCAATTGTCTGCGGTGGGATCTTAGAAATAGCATCACCCAAGCGCTCAAAGATTGTACCGAACGCCTTACCAAGCCTCTCCCAATCAATCGACAGGAAGAACGACGAAAGTGAATCGAAGAACTTATTCATGCCCGGAGCGGCACCGTTGAAGAACTTCAATGAATTACGAAGCAAGGCTGACAACAGACCTGTCAACGACACCAAAGTTCCGCGCAAGTTTTCAAGTCCCTTGGCCAACGAACCATCGGCGACGCTCTGATCAAAGAAACCCTTAAACTTGGTTAGGACATCACTGAGCGTCTGTCCCAAAATCTTCATAGCATCTGTTACTGCTGATGCCTTCAAGAATGAAGTGATGAATGCCGAAACACCAGGCTGCAACTGACCCAAGAAATCCTTCACACCACCAAGGGCGATCTTCAGATTTTCGATATTCTCCTTGGCAGTGAGCGTCTTCGCAATCTCATTGATGAAGTTGCTCGTAGCCTCAGCAGCCTGATTCAATCCATCAGAAAGAACAGGCATAAGGGTCTTCAAGGACTGTACAGCAGGCTTCAAGCCCTTCTCAAATGTGTCTGCTAGGCGTGTCTTTAGCTTCGCGAACTCACTGCTAAGTGGCGCGAACGCCTTCTTCAAACCTTCAAAGCCTAGAACCAATGCGGCAATTGGTGCGGCAACTCCGATGATAAGAGCAGGCAATCCGCCAAGCGCGGCGGCAATGATACCGACCAAGTATGTGATAGCACCAGCAGCAAGCATCAACAAAGGAACCCAGATCGTCAACTGAACGATCAATGCTGTGATTGAGCTACCAAACTGCCTAGCGCCATTAGCCAGCTCGGATCCCATCTTCGAGCCCAAATCGGCCAATTGTCCGGCCGCACGCTGTGCGAAACCACCAAGCTCTGCGAAGAATGAAGATAGACGTGATACACGACGCCCTGTGCTATCACTATCATCGCCAAGATCCTTCAGCTTCTTGGCGGCCTTACCGATCTCATCACCGGCCTTCTTAACATCCTGGCCCAGTGTAGAAATACCACCGGTCTTGTCGATGTGGACATTAACCTCTTCGTCCCCAATCGACTTCAAGGAAGCCTTTACTTCCTCCACCTGCGCCTTGAACTTATCAAGGTTGAGTGTTACGTCAACCTCAGCGTCCATGCGCTCAACTTCCTTTAGTTCCTTCTCTACCTCCTGACGGAAGTTATCAAGATCCGGAACTACGCGTACGGAGACGCGACCAACTTCAGCACCACCTGCACCAGCCACGTCACGCCTCCTTCGCTGTGTCGTCTACTGTCAACTCTGTCATTTGTGCCTGCACCATCTGTGCGAACGGGTTGTTCATGTTTTCACGCTTACGGCGCTCTGCATCGCCCGGACGCGGAACAGGGACGGGTGCCTTGACCCTCTTCTTGCTATTCACCTTCGCGAACATGTAATTGGAGATCTGAACGCTTTCTACCAATGCCGCTAGGAGGTATGTGTTCATGTCCCATCCCAAGTACTCTGCGCCGCCTTGAACAGCCGCTACGGTACGGGACGAGTGAGGAAGGTTACGCGCAAGGATGGCAGCCTCCCCGATAGGAAGACTGCCATCAAACTTGAAAACGTCTGTGACGCGCAGCCCATAGTACTCTCGGAAATCCGCAAACATCTCCTCAGGATGCTCGTGGATTAGCTTTCCGAGGGCGAGGCTTCCCCCAAGTTCACATGCTCAAAGTAGGCTGTGAACACGTTGATAGCCACCACCAAGTCGTTACGAACGCTCTCTACCAAGCGGAAGACATTCTCATCTCCCACCAGCTCCATGATCTCAATAACCACGGGATGAATGGCCTTAACATCCTCAGGAGTGAATTCGTGGTCATCGTCAAACTGAAATGCCTTAGCAAGTTCGACTACGCGGTCTCGTGCCTCAGGAGCAATGCGCATAGGATTGAACAACCGAACGATCTCACCCTCTACGCGAATCTCAAATGATTCGTATAGTTCCTCAGCAGCCTTCTGAAACTTGCTGAGATCAACTACCTTCTTGCTCTGTGTCTTAGTCATTATACCTTCCAAATGAAATATGCCCACAGAGACCGTATCGGTCCCTATGGGCATACTACATATATCAGTGATCAGCTCTCAGGGAAGGCCGAAACCTTAGTCCAAGAGTAAATCGGTGTGCCAGGAAGCTTCAAGAAAGTGGCACGCAACGGGAAGGCAGCGAACGAGTCCGTAGCCAACTGAATTGCGTCCTCACGACGAATCGATGCGCTCGAAGCGTGGAAGGCGACACGGCGCGGTCCATCAATGATCACGACCAACAGGGCGCGCTCAATTGTTGATGTCGGTGCGTCCGTGACCTCGATTGTACCATCACCAGGTGAGGCATCAGTGACGCTGTAGTAGTACGACAAGATCTGCTCATCGAACTGCAAAGCGTTGAAGGTCACGAAGTCACTCGGAGCCGCTGTCACAACCTCACGGAATGACGCATTGCTCCATGTACCCTGAACCTCGCTGTCACCGCCGTCAAAGCCGAACTGAGGGAGGTCGTCACGAGAAGTGTGACCTGCGCTGGTCCAGCCAGGGAAGTGCGTATCATCCATCGCTGTGTACGAGGTGATCAGTGCATCCGAAGGACGCGCTGTACCAGGCGCAGCGAAGAAGATGAATCCTGTTCCCGGCGTAAGGACCGCACTATCTACGTGTGGCATATTTCTTTACTCCTTAGGAGATGGGAAGTGGTCGGAACCCGAACTGAATCAGGCTCTGAACGCGCCATGTATTGTCGTATGGCGAGTCGAACTGTGTAATTCCAAAGGTCTGCCTGTATGAGTGCAGATAGCCAACGCCAGGTACGACAGTTTGGTTCTCAACAGCATCCCACAAAACAATCTGAGCCTTCTTTAGAAGATCCTCAGTGTCCTCGTAACACACATCACCGTACGAGGTAATCTCAACCGTACCGCGGTCGAGAAGCTTAGGGTTAACAGGGTAACCACCAGCGCGTCGAACGTTCAGAATCGGGAACTCACGGTCAGTGTTCACGGGAATCCACGATGTAACCTGCACATCTGGGAAGGCAGTTCGCAACAACGGGATAACGATGGACTGAACACGAGGCATTTCCTGCATGTCACTTACCATCACAACACCCCATCATGATACCAATCGATAAACAAGTGCAGGCCACGTACGAATTGACGATTTAGTCCTCGCGCCTGAGACCCAAGGTAATGTCCGAATTCAATTGACAATGCCGCTTCATCAACTAGTGACACGAACGTATCAACTGTTCCACGTGACACTTCAATATGGGCCGCACCAGTCTTACGGTGAGGAGCCAGGCGTGCCTCAGCAATCGAACCAATCTCCCGGCCAACATCGTACACCGCACCGCGAACACCAGGCATGTGAGAGATCTTCTTGTTCAGATCCCTCTCCTTCATCAAGTCGATCATGTGCGCCTCAACGTGTAATCAGTGTGTGCTGTGCTATCACTTCCATTGAAATGCTTAGCACGCCCAATAACACTCCACATCAAGCCGCGCCACTCGACCTTAGCCTCAAACCCAATCTCACGCGTGTAGGAGCGCGGAGGACGAAAGCGATACACCTGCTCAGTGTCATATCCCTCTTCATCCTGCTCAGCGCGCCTAGCTGACGTACCACTCTGTGCAGCAACTTGTACGGCACAATTTGTGATCGTTTCTACATCTGTAGATGAAGCGCGATACATGGGGTTACCATCAGGAGATGTCCAACGCTCTTCGTGATGAACGATGACAGTTTCACGGCCATGATCTAGAAGGCTCACGGTACACGCACCGTCCACCCGTAACTTGGAGGGCACCAGTAGTGGGCGTCAGGCTGCCTTGCGCCTCCCTCAACCCTATCACCAAAAGGGGAAACAGGGACAATCTGGAACATACCGCCACCACCGAACAGCCAATCCCATTCGATAGGCAACAATTCCAAATAACCATTAGCCCCTGCTGTACTGCGTGTATAACTATAGTTACCGTCAGTTTCCGAAACGTAGGCATCAGGGTTACGAAGGACACGAACAACAGCGTTCACTTCGATCATGACTACGAGGCGCTCAGGAATGTCTCCTGCGGCAACCTTAGCGTCCAAGTCTGGAATGCGAAGCTTGATGATTGTTTCTACGTCTTCTAGAAGCTCAGTGACCTGAGCCTCCTCTTCGGGAGTTAGGTCACGGCCTAGACGCGTCTCCACATCAGCCGGAGTAGCGTATGCCATGTTTCCTCACTTCTCGTAGCGACACTTCTCAGGGAAGCGCTCGCGAATGTAATCGCCAATCATGCCGTACTGGAAGCTACGGTCTGATGTTGACAAAAAGTCTCGTCGAGAAAGATCTGAAGGTAGTTCGTAAAGTTCGTGGACCTTCACGTCTTCTCGGTATGACTCTCCGCCCCAATTATAAATATTTCCTGCCAAAGTAACTTGGTGTAGCCAAGCACCATTTGGGGCGGGAGACTTAAAATCTGTGAACACCTGCACCAACTGTTCCTTGGGAATGACACAAGGGATGTGCAATTGATAGTTAACGGTGCTTAGACCACGTTCCATGAGAATGTTACGTGTTGTCACCATGCTCTTACGAAACGCTTCACCGAGTGTGCGACAATTATCGATCGCGTGGTTCAGGTTACCCCAATTTAGAATTGGCATGCGATCAAATCGCTGCATGATGAAGTGATCGTCATTGAACAAGTAGAAAGTGTCGCTGATATCAGGATGAGTGTACGCGGCCATTTGGTTGCGCAATGAGTTCGGGTGCTTCTGTCCCGGGACTTGCTCTACGGGGATATGAATCACATTCTGAACCCATGTGGGCTTATACCCTGCAAAGAACACACGATCATGCTTGAGATTCTCATCAAGTGAACGGAGCGAGTGTCGCAACTCTTCGTTACGTTCCTCTTCCTTCACGATATACACTACATCCGCCACGTCTTTTTACCCTTAGATATGGAAAGGGAGGGCCACCCGAAGATGACCCTCCCCATTCACGTTAGATCAGCTCTCTGTCGGAAGCGGGTAAGTCTCAGTAGGAACTGTGTCCCCACCAGACTCACCAGCAGGAACCGTAGTTCCAGGCACGATAGAGGCAGTGTCGGTCAAGCGCACAAAGGCAGTTGGGTCTACCAACCAACCAAAGGTAGTCTCGATCAACACGGCGACCTGGTTCGTCTGCCATAGGTTGACCTGAGTACCATCAGCAGAGTTGATGACACCAGTGTCGGTAACCTTCACACGAACGGCGTCGGCGTAGCCGTACACCAAACGTGACCAGTCACCAAGGATAGCGCGCGTACCGCTGTCCTCACCGCGACCAACAACACCACTTACAGCCTTGCCCTGCTCAACAGGAAGACCTGCCAAGGTACCAAGACTCTGGTTGGCCAAGTTCAACTGGCCCTGGAAAATCAAGTTGCCGTTAGCATCACGCGCTGTCAATACCGGAGGTACGAAGCGAGCGTCAATAGCCCAAGCGTTCGGCGAGAAACCACGATTTACAAGAGTTGCCCACGCGTTTGTCAGGTCAACGTCAAGTGTCTCAGTAGTAGTCGGGTAGTTGATGCTTCCCGTGCTCTGCTGAATGTAATGGTTGTTTGCGATACCCAACAATGAATCACCATTGTCAGGGCGCTTTCCGTGGAAAACGGCCAAATCGATACCGCGGGAAATAGCACGGGCCATCTGAGGCCCTACACTGCTCCACAAACCGTTCACGTTAGCACGAGCGAACTCCTCAGAGGCAGTTACGATCGTAGCCATCTTGATCGGCGCGAAGCTTGTGCTCTCCCACGCGATACCACTCACTGGCTTGCGGTAGCCCTCACGGTCCTGTGGGCGTGTACCCACACCAACCTGGCCAACCTCAGGCTCAAGCGTGTTCATCGCAATTAGCGTCTCGCCATACCCGACCGGAACCTGACGGCCCAAACGAAGCACCAAACTACCCTCGGTAGCAGTCTCCCATAGGGTTCCTGCGTTCTCCTTAGGAAGCATGTCGTCGGTCAAGTACGCAAGACGTCCCTGGTGACGGTCTTCGCGATTCGGCGAGACCTCATTCTGGAAAGCCATTTAGCGTCCTTTACTGTATTACTGACCCCACCCAAGCTTGCCCGACAAGAAATCGCCGAACGTCTCTTCAGGTGTGGAAGGCTTGTTATCCTCGTTGCCGCGTCCTGCGGAACGATCTGTGGCACGGCGCTTTTCACCGAAACCACCAAATGCTTCTGTGACACTCTTCGCATCAGTCTTAAGCTCGTCGATGGTACTTCCGCGCAGACGATCTGCAAGCGCATTTGCGGGAGAAGCATCGATACCGAGCGCTTCAAGCGCTGCTTCGAACTTCAAAGATGTTAGCTTAGTGTCCTCCAACGTAGCTTCAGCATTCTTTGCCTTTGTCAGCTCATCGTCGTAGGACTTCTGAAGCGTGTCACGTGCTGCCTCAGCCTCACGCAAGCGTGTACGGTAGTTGGCAGCATCGTTGCGGGCGCGCGATAGCTCGCTCTGTGCCCACTCGGGAAGCTGACTCACATCCGATGCATTCGTCTTCGATGTTTCCGTCTGTGTGCTTTCGGTTGTGCCTTCAGTCTGCTTCTCAGTCATTCGTAACCTCCAGGGTCAATACGCGCGGTCACCAGGATCGCGGAATGTCAACATTACGCTACATTTCGTCCTAGGTTTGTAGCATCCTGTTCCAAGTTCTTCGAGTAAATTAGCTCGCGCATCTTGTTCAGGATGAGACGTGTGTTAATCTTCGATTGTCCTACCTTCAAATCCTTAGCAACAGCCTTGCGCGCACGATCATAAATATCGAATGCTTCCTTCTCTTGCTCCAAGGTAGGGTAATTGTCGTACTTGTAAACAGGAACAACGACACATGTGCAATCAGGGTGCCACTTGTTCATCATTTCTGACAAACGTTCAGGGCTCTCTTCGAGCAATGCCTTCTCAAGCTTCTGCGTGTCAAATGGCCAACCTCCAGTGTTGGGGTTGACATACACGGGTCCACGTGAGATCATCATGGTACAGAAGGCGCACGTGGGTGGGCGTGGATCAAATCGGGCAAAGCCGCGGATGGGCTGAGAGGAGTCGCTTTGCACACCCTGAATGAGAGTACGACGAGCACCATCTTCGACAACCTTGATAACGCGGGCTACTGACTCCTCAACGAGATCTTCAGCTGTACGATTCTGCTGAGCGTGCTGAAAGACAGGACGCATGGTCTGCCTGTACCACGTCTCAGGGAAGTAGTCGTCCTTGAAGATGTCATGCCGAGTGTCGTCACCGGTCTGTTCAGCCCTGTTATCGTCATAGAAACGACGTGCAAGGTCAGTTGCCTGGTCACGATACGGCTTCATAACGCGATAGGTCACATGCATCGCCGCATCCCAATCGCGTGCCGACATGTACCCACGCATAAACTGCTGGAAGACATGCAACAACGCCGCAACCATGCGGGATAGGATTCCCTGCTTGGCTGCGGCGTATTCGTTGATGTCCATGTATGTTATACTCTATGTCGGAATGGCTGGACTCGAACCAGCGACATCTCGCTTCCAAGGCGAGTAGGCTACCAACTGCCCCACACTCCGTTAAACGTCTCGCGCGAAGGTTGACCTTCACCAGACGGAATTACGCGCCTCCGAGCGCGCAACGCTATAGCGTGGAGAACACGGGTTTCGAACCCGTCACCTCCTGCTTGCAAGGCAGGTGCTCTACCGAAATGAGCTAGATCCCCATACGATCGTTTCTCATCTGTTCGACTACGGAGGGGGAGAAACGAACAAACCGCCCGCACCGTCAGCGTACTCTGAGAGGGATTCGAACCCCCGGCACCTTGGGTGTAGGCCAAGTGCTCTTCCACTGAGCTATCAGAGTTTGTACCCATTTTGATGTCGCTGAGGGTGCTAACAGCGCTTGCAACCACGTTAGCTACAAGACCCACCGTCGTGGGTAGTCGTGCCTCCAGGTCTTGAACCTGGTACCTCCCGTGTATCAGACGGACGCTCTAACCAGATGAGCTAAGGCACGTGGGGACACGTACGGGTATCGATCCCGCGTCTCCAGGGTCACAGCCTGGTGCTCTACCATTGAGCTAACGTGAACGTTGCGGTGGGTGGATTCGAACCACCGACCTGTCAGCTTATGAGGCTGCCGAGCTACCGCTGCTCTACACCGCAATCAAGAACGCTTAGCAGTGAACGAAGCCACTGTTTGCGCATCCTCTGTTACATCATACTTCAAACGAGTCGCGCTGTCAACTGTCGAATACTGCATATCCCATGACTCCTGAGACATACCCATCAACCCGCCAAGGTTAGTGATCAATGTACCCAACTCATACTGATTTGACTGCTCGACATCCAACCCATAACACAAATTGCCATTCTCTTCATTAACGAAGAAATATGGCGCCATGTCAGGGCCAAAGTTATCCTTAATCTCGGCGATGTTGTCACCGTCCCACACCACAGCCCAAACAGCCTGTGGTCGAACGATTCCAAACAACTTTGCCATCATTTCCCTTTCGTAAGCTGAGCCACCAGGATTCGAACCTAGAACCTCTGATTAACAGTCAGAGATGTTCGCCGTTTACACCATAGCCCATTGAAGCTGACACACCTGAACGGTGCTTTTTACGTGAGCGTCAGCAGACCCACGTTTGCCATCCTAAAGCAAAGCGCTCCCGACGGGACTCGAACCCGCGTTCTCCACCGTGACAAGGTGTTGCCTTAGCCGCTTAGCCACGAGAGCAAGACCATGCTGTTCATACCTACGATTCTACAGCAAACTCAGGCGTTTGTCAAGACCACGTGCTTTGCTTGGTTGACTTAAAGCACGAAATTGTACCCCTACGGGGACTCGAACCCCGACCGCCAGATTGAGAGTCTGACGTGCTGCCAGTTACACCACAGGGACACCAACACGTCTTTTTGGAGCCGGGAGACGTGTAAACCGTATGTCACTTCTAAGCAAGTAGTACAGGAATCGAACCCGTGCCGACAGGGTTGGAAGCTGTCGTGCTACCATTACACCAACCACTCGCATCTATTCTACATCACGTGCAACCACCTGTCAACCCTACTGACAAGCCTCACACTCAGTGTCACCGAGGTTACATGCTGCTCCCAACGGAGCGTCCCACACGTCGTCGACTTCCACTTCCGCAGGAGCCTCAAGCTCCCATGGATCAAGCTGTGCTGTCATTTGTGTTCTGACTCCTCTGCTGTTGTGCCTGAGCCTGTACACGCTGAGCTGCCTCAGGGTCCACGGCCTTTGTTGCCGACGTAGTCTGCATTGGGAAAGTAGGCGAAGGTGATGTGCCAAGAAGCGCCCCGATGTACTCGGTCTTCTCCTGAGCATCCCACAACTCCATCTGCTCCAACTCAGCAGGAGTGTAACGCATATCACGTCGCGCCTGCTGAACCGGGATGACAGGCTTTCCACCTGTCAACTTCACCGCTGCATCTGCCTTAGCAGCATACGTCGGTGTCGATGGGTCTGTCAAGATGGCCTCGCACATGCGTACCTCATCAGGCACAGAGCCCTGCATCACAAGGCAAGCCACGACCATGACGCGCTCCCACACATTGCCGAACATCGCACCCTTCAGCTCAGCCTTCTTCACCAAGCGTGACTCCGCTGAGCGAATGGCCTCAGCTGATGCTGGGGTCTGAGATGAGAATGAAAGGTACTGTGGCGGCAGACCTGTATACGAAGCGGCTTCCTTGGCCAGCTCCTGCAATACGCCAGTGTAGTTGCTCAGCTCAGCAGCGGTGAACTGTGTTGCCTTAGCATTCTCATCTTCGAACGCCAAGATACCGGCCATATACGCCTTGTACTGCGCAGCCGGATCCTGATTCTGCGTGATTGCTTCCTTCTCAACACCAAACAAAAGGCGCTGAGGAACAGCCATCAAATCAGCGGCCATGCTCATGTTCTGCGCAACCTGCGTTGCACGATCCTGCAATGAGCGCAACTCAGGGATGATCTCCGAACGCCCGTACCTATCGCTAATCCTCTCACGGTTCAACGACGGGATGATAGGGACAATTCCGAGATCGTGCACATCTTCATCTGTGACACGAATACGGCCACCCTTTGCGTCCTCAGCGTATACGGTGCGATCAGGCAAATACACAGTGTAACTTTGCTGTTCCTGGTCCAATCCCAGCTTCTCAGACTCAGGGTCAAGGTAAAAGCGGACGGCCCATAGGACACGGCGCGTCCTCTGATCGATCTCTACCCACATGTTCTTCGGGCTTTCGACACGAATCATAGGCGCATCAGCAGGGTGTCCGAAAAGAATGTCCTCGTCGGTGGGGGCGGAAACAGAAATGAATGAGCGACCATGAATGAATGTCTCAAGGAACGAGATCTGAGACTCCTGGTCAAGGTCATTTGCCTTCCACCAAGCCTGCAAATCATCATTAGTTTCCGAGGCGCCAGGGGCGCGGAAACCCACGATCGACAAACGCTCAACCAACGAGTCAAGGTATAGGCGAGACCAACCTACGCTTGCCGACAAATTGGGCAGTTCTCCACGTAGGGGGTGCCCTGTTCGGTCAAGCGTTAGGTCGGCCTCATAATACCTAGAATCGGCAGCCAGCTTGTTACGATCGCGCCCGAGATTTTCACGTGCCTGCTCAATGCAGTCCTTGACTGTCGGCATCAGATAATCTCCAGGCTCTTCTTACGGTTGTACTTGGTCTTTAGGTATTCCTGTCGCGCGCCAAAGGCAAGCACGGCAGTAACAGCAGCATCGATCTTTCGAGGTGAATCCTTCGATTCCTTACCAATACCGATCATGTCGTACGTGTCGCTTGGGCGCTGACGTGCGTTAAGAATGTGCTGCCTCAAAATCTTATTACCATCGTGACGTAGGTTGCCCTCGATAACAGCGTCACGAAAACGCTCACATTCCAACAGGAATTCGCGCTTTGCCTTCGAACGCATATCGTAAGCAATCAAATGTCCAGCACTGGCCTTCACGACAAGTTGCTTACGGAAGTCCGCAGCCCACTGGTCGATATACGACTCAAATTCCTTCACGTCAGCACGGAATGAGACTACATCGTACAGGTCAAATGCACGCCTGACGGCCTTATCAACTGCAACTGTAGGGATCTTCTTGTCAGGGTAACTTTCAGGGTTCCAGACCTCCAACAAGAAAATGGCGCCATCTTCAACACGGCACGCGCAAAGAGCCGTATGGTCTCGACCACGTGAACCGTCAAACCCCAAAGTAATCTGCTCACCAGGACGAAGCTTCATGGCCGGGACAGCGCACTGATCCCACTCCCACGGAGCGATCCAAGCGTCCTCAGCAGCAACGATTTGATTCAAGTACTTACGGCGCGCTTCCGAGCGCACGGTGCGAGGGTCGGCAATCTCTTCGATAAGACGTGGGACGTCCAACCACGTAGAGTCACCACGGGCTACCGTGAGTCCCCTCTGTAGCGACTCGTACTCTTCCATGTTGGTGTCGGCGGGTGCTTCAAGTGCGTCATAGAAAAACTTACTGAAGTTGACCTGGCCGCCGACAATCTTTTCGAACGCCTCATAATCCTGCTCAGCAATTGACTCTTCACCAGGACGGTGCGCGTTGCAAATCGAGAGCCTACGGAAACTACCACCGCGTCCCTTAGCAACGTTACCCTGAATAGCACCGGCCATCTCATGCCCATTATTGTTCTCCAACCAAAACTGCGTCTCATTCATGATAACAAAATGAGAACGACCACCCTCAAGGGACTTCGGGGATGAGGTCACAGCCTCAATACGCCCACCATTCTTCTTGTGAATGATTTCCTTGTGAATGTCAAGTCCATAAGTCTCGATCAGGTCGCGTGACACCATCGTTGGGAACAACGTGAAAGTGTTTCGTGTCTGATCACGAGAAACAGCAGCCACCTGAATCCACGGCGCAGGCTGAGGCTTACCGACAGGGTTCCCGTCCTTGTCCCAATGAGAGAAGGCAGTGGGAGCGCACAGCTCGATAAGACACATGGCGGCGGCAAGGGGGTCCTTACCCCAGCCCTTCATACGCCTAATCACACCACTGTTGAATAGGAAACGACCCTTGTCGTCAATCGCGTACCACCATAGGATGAGACGCATCTGTTCGTCTGTGAACAAAAATGGCTCACCAGCGTCAGGGCCGTCAGGCTGACGTAGGAACTTAAATGCCCACGCCAAAATGTACCAACCCAACGTCTTGTCAGGAAGACCGTCAGGTAGGGTCGTTTGTGTTACTTCGCTCGTCGGGGCGAGACGCAATGAGTCCGTCACGGGGATGCCTCTCCTGGGGGCGTAGTCGGCGCTGACTCCTGGTCAACTGTGCCTGGCGCCCTTCACGAGCGCTTTTGATGGCGTGGCAATGCGCGCACACACCTTGTAAGTTCTGATAACTATGATCATCGCCACGTCGAATATGGTCGACCTGGGTTGACTTCCTCGTGCAACCGTGGTAGCGTAGTTTGCATATTGGATCACGGGCCAGGATGTGTGGCCTGATTGCCGTGAACCAATCAGCAGGAAGTCGGGAACGGCGATTCGAGGTGTTCCAACTCATGCCTCAGCGCGTGACTTGATCGCACCCTCCATGCGCTCCTTGAACTGCAAAATGAGAGCCTCGCTGGCATCGTCGACCTTGTCAGTGACGGCCTTGCGTGCAATCTCAATGCGAAGACGGCGGCGATCACCCTCTGTAACGAGAAGATTACTTGTTGCAGTCTGCCATGCCTTGTACATTTCAGAGGATGGCTTGTTAGAGGTCACGAGTGTTTGCAGCATGAAACATACGACGCGCGCATACTCCCAGTCACTCGGCTCGTAAAGCGTAGCCTGAGCACTGTTAATTAGCCCGTCGTAGAAATCGACCACCATTGGGTGAGGGTCAAACGGTAGATTGAGCGGTGGGACAATTACTTCCCCGAACGCCTCTACCTTATCTGTAGGTACGACGTCCTCATGACGGCGCACGCGCTCTTCGGGACGCTTAGGTACCGGACCAGGCATCTTCTTTCCTTTCGTTGACAGCCAGTGTCACATTGAAGCTACATTCAGTTACTGGCAAAAACTTGCACAGGCCATAGGGGTTTGCCCCTAATTGACATTCTAACCCGCACAAAATGTCGATCCCGCT
>Ga0068861_100000048_pt1 | contig 55893 bp, 84 predicted proteins | sample KBSSwiS42_FD_66593 | JGI IMG/M metagenome (GOLD analysis project Ga0068861, IMG submission 66593) | Switchgrass rhizosphere microbial communities from Kellogg Biological Station, Michigan, USA - KBS Switchgrass S4-2 | ecosystem: Host-associated > Plants > Roots > Rhizosphere > Soil ...
AATGGAAGAACACCAACGCCGGGCTGTTCGGCTCCAGCGTACGAAGATGGCGGCGTGATTCCAGCCCCACGTAAAATCCGATCTATGAGTGTTTGGGCCGTGGAAGATGGCGCTGTCTGCCGTGAGCCATAGCGAGCAATGTCAGCATCCGCACCGATCCGCGCATTCGTCAGACTCGTGTTCGCTGCCACGTCCGCATTGCGCCGAGATGTGTTGGCCCCAATCGAAGCTTCAGCCAATCCATAATCACCGCGCAGTTTCGCTTCTTGTAGCGCCAACTCTCCTTGCGCTGCGATCTGTTCCAGCTTGGCTTTGTTCTCGGCGCTGAGCCGTTCCATCTGGCCAGATTGTTCCAAGCGCAATAAATCCTTGGCCTGTCGTCCGCGCTCCACAAGTTCGAACGTTTGCTGTTGCCGATTCAGGAACGGTTGCAGTGCATCGAGTCCAGCAAGGTTGCGCTTGTCGATTTCGGATTGGCGCAGCAGTGATCCTTCCGCTGCCGCCATGCGACTGCCTTGCACTCCACCAGCCACAGCGCGTTCAGCCGATGTCTGATCCCATTCGCTTGTGTCTGGGTGTTGGTTAAGCAGGCCGGAAATCACGTTCAAGCCTTGGCCAGCGATTCCACCGCCTGTGCCGCCCGGTGCCCATGCTGGTCCCGTAGCCAGCGGATTGTATCCGCCGCCAGAAAGGATGTCCGGCACTCCGATTGGCCCCGGCGCTGAAGGAGAAGCAACGCCACTGGTCGAAGTGCCGGAGGTTGTTCCCGGCAGACTGCCAAGAGCCTGCCCGGGGTAAATCTTCTTGAACATCTCTACAGCCTTCAGCGGATCAGTGGCAGCAATCGTAGCGAGATATGGAGGCAACGATGCAGCGAGGCGACTTTGCGTCGAAGCTTGCAGCGGCGACTGTGCGGCCTTGGCGCGTTCCTCAGCCTGCTTGCGTTCCCACGCCGGTCCGAACATTGGAATCTTCAATGTTCCGTACTGTCCTTGAGTTGTTGCGTATTCAGCAGCCATAAATCAGTTCGAGTAGTTTGGCAGCACGGAACCGGAGTTACCCGGGGCTAGCAATCGTCGCAAGATGGCTTGCACATTCGAGGAGCCATTCGAATTTCCACCCGATGCCGTGCGGCCCATCAACGTCGCGGCGTTCACAGGCTGCTGTAACGGCGCTGCCTGTGAACTCACATTCACTCCACGAATAGCAATTCCACCCGGTTCGGTTGACGGCGTGAGCGGCGTCATGCTCGGCGGCGCGTAGTTTGGTAGCATTCCACCTGTGGGCAAAGCAGTAGCCGCAGCGGACGTAAGCGGCTTGCTCTTGGCCAGCATGTCGCTGAACATGTCGTTACTCAATCCGCGTGGCGGTGCGATTCCGGCTTGTGTTGGCATAGTCCTAAATCATTGTGCCGATCAGTTTCTTTTCCAAGTGCGCCGTTCCGAATGGTGCAAATACGATGGCTGGCCCAGTGACGCCAAGGTAATGATCCATTTCCTGACGCAAGTAGCGGATGGCGTTGTTGTGCTTGAGCAAACTCAACGCTTGTGATTCCTGCCCGTCCTCGCGGCTCTTTTTGATCGACTCACACTCGGCAATGAGCGCGGGCATGTTTCCGATAATCAGGAAATCGCTCGGATTCTTCACCGGCACAAACTCGTACTTCAGCATGGCCGTGACTTGCGCCAGTTCCGTATCTCCATCCAACGGACAGCAGCATTGCGATGGCAACCCGTTGAAATAATAGCGGCGATAGGCCGGGTTTGTTTCCCACGGCTTGTAACGTGCAAGCAGTGATTCGTCTCCGGTGTCGTTGTCCACCTGAGTCACGCGCATGTCTCCGAACGTCATGTCCTTGGCCACGTTCTTGAACGCGGTGACGATGTAGCTGGTTTCGACGTATGGTTGATCGAGCGTGAGATAGAAGCCGTTCACAGGATTCAGTGCGTCCTGAGTGTAGATGCCAACTTCGTTCTGATCGAGCGCCTGACTGAACAGGATTCGTTTACCAACATCGCGCGCGTCTGTGGGATAAACACGGATCAACTGGTTTGTGTCGTCCAGATCAAACGCAGTTGAATACGTGCCGCGATCATACACCTGCAATGGCCCTCCGCAGCCATCGCGTGGACATGTTGGCGATTGCAACCCGATCCCGGCGAACAATGTCTCGTACCATTCGTTCTGAATGTTCCACGGGGAACGGCAGACATCTACGTTGGCCACGCGCGCGAATTGTGGCGGCAAGGTGAGATAAGGATCAGCGCGATCCACGTTGAACACCACCTTTTCCCATCCGCCCCACCAGCCAGTATCGCGTCCGGCAATGATGAGTTGTTCCTGCGCCAGATTCACCAGCGCAGCGAGACGCGGCAGATCACCAGCACAAATCCCGAGCGATTCCTGCGGAGCAACATCGGCGAAGTTTTGAAGCGTCTTGCGCATTGGCTATAGAGTTACACTGACTGACGATGGAATCGCGAGAGAATTCGGGTTGTAGATCAGGGCGTATTCACCGAATGGACATGCCGTGTCGCCGCCAGTGCGTTCATATCTGCACGTGTTTTGATAACCGGCTATGAATGGGAAAATGTTACATCGGTACACTCCAAATACCGGAAGGACTTCCATTTGAAGGCTAAGTCCGTGCGGTGGGATCAGACTGTAGGTAGCCCATGTGCCCGGGCTTGTTAGAGCTAGTGTCGCGCTCGCAGGTAAATCGTCCGTAACTGAGTTGTAAGCAGCGGCGGCGGACGAACTGTGAATTTCCAGCAACGACGGCCAGCTTGGATCATCGCATGGATTGTTTGCAGCCACGGTAAAAGTGAAATCCTTCATGCAGGACAATGGGGCGTATGGCGGAGTGGAATCCAGCACTCGAACTGTGATGGGAAAGCTACCCGATTCGGTAGGTGTTCCTTGAAGCACGCCTGCTTCCGTGAGTGTCAATCCAGCCGGAAGATTTCCTGAAATCACTGTCCATTGCTGCATTTCTTGATCTCCCGAAGACGAAAAGAAGTTGTAAACGTAGGACATGTTGATGACGGCTTCATCAATTGGAGACGTGTTTATGATTGAGAACACTACGATGGTGTACGCGTGAGTTGCGTAGTTGCCGGTATCTCCAACCAGTTTGACTGTGAATGTGAACGAGCCTGCCGCCGTGGGTGTGCCGGACAGCACCCCATTGGCGAACGTCATCCCAGTCGGAATAGTTCCTGACGCGATGCTCCATGTGCGTGAAGACGGTATCTGGCCAGAGATTGAGATATTGAATGTGGCTGCTTCCGAAATACAAGTCCGCTTGGCCACATCGTCACCAAGGCAGAACCGATGCACCATAGCCTGAGCGCAGGCATAGCTGTACGCCATTGAGTTTGCTTGCGCTGCGTTGTTCGCGCGAAATACACCGCCCGGAACAGCATAGGAAAATTGTCCACCTTCCGGGCAATTGATGGTGCAAACCTGTGTGCCATTGAATGCGGATGAACGTGGAGTGGGCGTTGGATTGTCTCGGCCTTCAGCACAGAGTAGCGCTGCTACATCGCAAGCGAACTGAGACGCCAGTGCATCAGCGTCACCCTGAGTGAGTCCAAGGAACATTCCGGCGATTGTCGTGTAGCTCACCGTACCGTCATTGCATGTCACTTCGCAGGTTTGAGGCGTGCTCGGGAATAGTTCCGGTACTGGGCTGCCGTCACAGATGATCTCAGCTACGTTACAGGCGAAGGCTTCGGCGAGCGCATCAGCAGATTCCTGCGTCAGCGCAATAAAGGAGCCGGATGCCACCGTGTAGGTGATTGATTCATCCGTGGAGCAGGCGCACGTTGTTTCCTGACTGTAGAAAACGTCGTAGTTGTCGCACTCACGCGCGGCGCATAGTTCCGCCAGTTCAGTTGTCTCCGCTTCGCACACTGCCGGGATTACATCAGGCTCAGCACAGCCGTAGAAGAACCCCGGCACACGCCTTGAATCGACACCTTCCGCGCTCAGATTCTCGAATGGAGAATCGTCGCACGGACAGTCAATGACATTCGGGCACGGAAAATTCACTTATTTCGCGGCTGTTTTAGCTGCTGTTCCAGCCGCTGCGCCAAAGGTTGTGCCGAGTTCTTTCACGAACCTAGAGTTCGCATCTACCAGCGCCGCAGCTCCCGCGTAACTCTTGTCGATCACTACCGGGTCGTTGAGTCCGGTTACTGAGCCGATGCTGAGCTTGGAAAAATTCGTTGAGTTTGTGGTGACACTCATCACGACGAATTCCAGATTCGTCAGCGCCGTCTGTTTCTTCGTGTCGATCACGAATGGCACACCGCCAACGTTCCCGCTGAAATGGTTGCTCGGCACTGGATTCATGCAGCCGCAGCAGGCGAGCAGCATAGCGAAGCAAAGTGTTTTCATATTTTCGGAACTTTCACGTCTCGTACTTGGTCCCATACCCCAAATGCTGAAAGCACCAAGATGATGGCAACCACGATCACCACGATATTGATGATTAGTTTGATGGTGGAGTTTCCCGGTATTTTTGTGTTCACCAGCCAGAGCACTCCAGCCAGCACCAACAAGATTACGATCAAGGCAATTACGCTCATTTTTATTCCTTTTGTTTTTCTGTGTTATGCGAACAGCGGTGAATCCGCTGGTGTTTGAATCAATCTGAAATTTGGATGGGGCGTCGGCAAGAGATCGAATTGCCCTGAGTAAAGATCGAACGCATCGGGCCTTCCGAAGCTTCGAACGCCGCCAAGCGTGCTGTCGCTCACGGTGAATAACTCGTACGGCGGCCTTGCGTTGCCGTCGTTGGCTATGACGCGCACGAATCTTCGTGGATGCTGCGTTGTCTCGATGCTTTCATCCCAAGCCAATACGATATGCGTTGCCGTGCGTGAGATCGTGATGCTGGCAACCTGTTTGTCGCCGCAATCTTCATCGCTGCTTTCGAAAATCAGCAGCGAACTGGACTCTGTTGGCGTGTCGCACGATACGAGCACGATATGTGGCTGGAAAGTAAGTCCAAACCAGCCTTGGTACGCGAGCAAGATCACGCCTTTCTCTTTATCTGGAATGGCGCACAACTCCGGCAGTTCTCCATAACTAGATTTTCTGCCATCGCGGGGCACCCCATTGTGAATCGGGATCGCAGATATGTAGCGCGGCGTCATTGTTTCCATCACCAAGCCGCTGGCATATTCGCGCCACAAAGAGGCGGTCACTGCTTGTCCACCATCGCCGACATCGAATATCCAGACGCGGCCCGTAACCGGATGTTCTGCCAGCGCGTGTTGATGCGCCGATGGAGTGCCATTGCCAAGCTCGACGTGTCCTTGATTCATCCATGTCCCAGAAGGTGTGCGATAGGCCAGTGAGAAAGCTCCATTGGGAAGATTCTCTGCGGCGGCTACGACAACTGCACCGCTGGTGAGCCGAATCGAGAATGCAGTCTGCGCATTGTCCGTAAGCACTGTTTGACGGCTCATCAACTTAGCCGTGAGTGGCAGTGGTGAATCAACTCCGATCAGGGCGTATTCCAGCGCCTCACGTCCGGCGATGACTACCAAAGTATTGACCGCAATGAGTTGGAAGCTGTGAACGACTGCGCTTATTCCTTCCAACGCAACCTGAGAAGTGCGCCCAGTGTCGTCGTAGAAAACTGCTCTGCTGTCCGCCACGAATGCGCGGATAGTTCCAAGCACGGAGATCATTTCGCGATGATTCGGTGATCCGAATGGCAATTTAGTGCTGTTCACCCAACCCAGCGCCTCCAATGAACCTGAAACCGGATCGGTGCATTTGCTGTCGATCTGCGCTTGCAGCGCCGCGATAGCAGCGTCCACATAAGCCTTAGAAACCATCGGTTGATCGTTAGCAAACAAGCCGTCTTGTTTGAAAACGTACGGTGTGCCACCCACGTTTATGGCAAAACGTCCCGCTGGGTCTTTTGTCGTAAAATCGAAATTCGTCTTCGACGCCACATCGATTCTGGTCGCGCTTAGAATCAAGCGCATTAAGGTCATCTCGTCGCCACCAAGTTCGAGATCACACTGATCGCCGTTCTCGAAACGAAAGGTGACTACGCTCTGGCCTTGCGGGTTCTTCAAACGCAACGCACGTGTACCAGCATGATCGAACACCAAGGCGGGCTTGCCATCAATGGTGAACGCGAGCGATCCCGTGCCACTAGGAACAGCTAACTCGACACGTTCGTTAGGGTTAAGCGGTGAAACAACCAATTTGTTCGTCGCGCTGTCGTAGTTAAATGTGCAACCCGGAATCTCTATCGGTTTCGGTGGTGGCATTATGGTTCCTTTGGTTTTTCTGTTTCTACGATTCCTGTTTCAATGGCTACCTGTGATTTTCTTTCGTTTTCTGCTTTGGCGGATAGTCGCGCCATTGTGTCGTTAAGGAAAGCATCAATCACGTTCCACATGGCCCCAAGTGCAAGCACACCGGCGACAAACTTCTGGGTCGGCGTGAACACCTCCCATTCCGCCCCGTTTAGCGTGCCTACGACGGACAGCAGTAGAGCCATCAGCGCTTTACCTGCACACTTGGCCAGCGGAAGTTTCCAGAACAGGAGCCGCTCCACGAGCGACCCCTGGCTCTGGTTTAGCTTTCTAAGTGTCTCAGTATCTCCGGCCATTATTGCACTGGCGGTTGTGCTGGATTCAACGCGGTGTTTAGCGCTTCCGTCAAAAGCGTGTCGCTTTTGGTGTTCGCCTGCACTGCCGTAGCCAGAGTGAGCAATTGCGCGTCCGTGGCACCTGGAGTGCCAAGTCGCACGATGGCTTCATTGACTACCGCTGTGAGTTCTGTCTGTGCTGTTGCAGCTTGATTAACTGCGTCCGTGAGTGTTTCTAGTGCTGTCATAATTTCGTGTTTCCAATGAGAATCGCGTCTTCCGAACTTGCGCAGTTCCGAAATAAATTCCCGGATTGCTTTCGCCAGTTCGTGCTCGTAATTCATCGTGCCATAGTCTCCTTTATTCATTGCGGTGGCAATGGGCCATTCACCCCATGCTTGTCCGCCTCTTCCTTCATCCCGGCTGCGTGTGCTGCCTTCGCTTCGGCGGCGGCAGCTTTCTCCGCATCCAGCTTGAACTCAGTCAGACGGCTGTTCAAATCTTTGTGGACGCCTTTCACCTTCTGGCCAACCCAAAGCGTCACGAGTGTGCCAGAGAATGAAAACACCGCCGTCAAGATCAGTGGCACCGAGCGAATCAATTCAAGTTGCACTTGCTCTGTCATAATTTCCGGCGTTCATCCAGGATCGCCTGAAGTCGAACCGTGTTCTCTCGAAGAGAGACAGCTACCAAGTCCAGCGTATCCATGCGTTTGGAGAATTCCATCTGGCGCATTTCCAGCACCGTCAGTGACGTTTTGAAATTCGCGTAGCATCCGATGAGAGTACCCACAATCATCACCCACGACACGACGCTGCCCAAGCTGATCTCCCTGCTGAACGTGACGTTTCTCATAGCTGTTCATTCTGATCCTGTAGTGACTTACCGTACTTTCCCCGGGTTGACGTGATTCGGCAATCCGGTAAATGGTGCGCCATGTCCGACAAACTCCTCATCACGCTCCTGTTCGTCATGTCGTTCGATCCGTTCACGGTTGGCGTCGTTACGCTGTGCGGATTGGTTGCTGTTGCTAAACGGATTCATTCAATAGCCCTGAAGGTGCCACTTTTGTTTTAAGTGCGCCTGTACGTTGGCGCGTTCGTTTTGGGTCAGCACAACACTCCACAAGATGACTTCGCAAAATTCTGTCCACGAATACGGCCCACCACCAGTATCTCGACCTGCGCCAAACATGTATCTGTCTGCTGATGCGCTTGCGGCGCGAGCACCGAACACATTAGTGCTGTCAGAATAAATAGACGTTGTATCCAACCGAATCACAAAACTGCTGGCAGGCGTACCGCTGCTTGAACTACTCAATACGTTGTAAAGCCTAAACGTGTTGGACATGTTCACCCCCGGCGAAATAGCATCTCGTCGAACGGTAGTGAAGAATGTTTCGTAAATCTTTTGGTCGCTGAAATAATTCACATAGGAACTCCCGATGACTGTAGGAGTTTGAACACCCCAACACCACACACCGTTCAAATTCGCGCCATCATTAGGTGCGGGATCGTAAAAGTCACGCATCACCACCATCATTTCAGTGTTGGACCTACCGAAGAATATGTTGGTGTTTAGATTGAACATCGCCCCTGTACGGGTCATCACGCGGCGCGCGGGCCATTGCAGTGGGTTCACCGCCGCGCTGTTCGACATGATCGGGATTAGCGAGGCGTTTCCGTTGGTGAAGTCGAACAAGTTCGACGACCAGTCCGGCCAAAGATTTACGGTCGCGCCCGATGGCGGATTTGTGCCGCTATTGATCCTGTCCGCCCGCACCCAAAAGATCAGGGACTCAGGACGCGGCGGACGCCAGTCACCCCAATTGATGAACGGTAGTGGACCAGCAAAAGCAGGCACGCACAGTAAAGACAACAACCACTTTTTCATTGGAAAAATTGCAGCGCCACTGCGTTGAAGTTTGTCTGGTATGGGCCGACGCGCATGGAAATCACGTCGATAGCACCTTCGTTCGTTGTGATTACCGGAGCCATTCCGAAGCTCCATTTTATGTGTGAGTCGTAAAACACCTTGTACGATCCTGGTGCTCCCTGAATCACGTCTATGTTGATGCTCTTGGTGAGTGGTGTTGCGGGCCAGTTTGTGATGATAATCAGAGCGTTCGTGGTCAACGTAAGTCGGAAAGCATTGGCGGATTGAATATCCACAATGACGTTCGTGTCGCTGAATGCCAAGTCTGCTCGGTGCTCCAAAAAGTTTGTGGAAACAATAATGGCGAAGTTGCTGACACTGTTTCCAACGTTATTTACCAATTGAGTGACAGTCGTGGCTGAAAGTGTTTGAAGAATCACGTCCACTTTACCTCCGACGCCATTGGATAAAGTCACGCCAGCAGTTGGGTTGTAGATGAAATTTAAGTTCGTCGGAGAATTCGCCACATTCACTCCATTGCTCCATACGCCGGTTATGGCGGATGAAACGGTGGCGCTCATTGTTTCTGAACCGTCATTGTTCGTAACTACGGTTACGCCAGTGCCAGGTTTAACCAGTTCCCCAATAGTTCGGCCAACGACATTGCTTTGTCCTCCACTAAACAACACTCGATTTGTCGTCATCGAGAACAGGAACAAAGTCTTTGCAATCTCTGTGTTACCGTCGAAGTCCACACCGAACCTGTAGTTGCCAAGTGTTCCCGGTGGGCCATTGTAAATTCCGGCCAGAAGTCCGCTTGTATGGGCCTGAGAAGTGCCAAGCGTGTACGCAATCGTATTTGCTGCGGTGCTCGGGAACAAATCTGTGACGTAGTTGGTACCGTCGTAAATCCAAAACTCCTGAAACCCGCCTTGGCCCACAAACACCATGTTCGGTACCGCAGGGTCACCTAAATTCGTTGAAAGGATTAAGCTGGAGCCGCCGTAAATATCCCCCGCGAAGTAGTTCGATGAACCATTGTTCGTAATTGAACCGTCTGGCGTGATGCCGATGGCGTTTGTGCTCACGGGAATCAGAGTACCTGAACTGTTCGTCCATACCTGATCTCCTCCGCCAGTGGCGTTGTTGGTGACGTAGATCGCGTAGGTAACAGTGCCATTGGCATAATTCGTAACGATGCCAACGTTTGTACTTCCCGGAGCAACAAATACTCGGTTGGTGATGTTTTGCACGACGTAATTGCTGGATACGCCGCTGTTCGTCAGTCCGTTCACGTAATTCACTGTGGCCAGGCTGTTCGTGATCTTGGAACGCAATTGGAACATGCTCACGTTGTAGGTAACACCGCCTTCAGACAGGACGAAGAACGCGGTATCGGATGGCACTGGCCGGTTTGGGTACTGCCAAATTTTTAATCCCGGTTCAACTGTAGCTCCCAAACAAAAGATCAGGATCAAGAACAGTGCTGTTGCTGTTTTCAGGTGTTTCATACTTTACTCCAAAATTGCGTTACCATTGTCGTCAAGAATGGCATTTCCATCGTCATCAAGAATGGCTCGAACGACAGTAGGAACAGGCGCTACGGTGCCAGCGGGCGCTGTTCCGCATCGGATGCCTTCATACTCCGCTTCATCGCGCGGCTTGGCGTAGGCGAATATTCCTCGCACCCGGCAGTAGCCCTTGATGACGATGCGGAATTGGAACCCGTAGCCGAGCGTTGTCGGGCGTTGATTCGTCGTGTCGCACTTGAAGTGCGGCGTCGGCAACGTCATCGGAGTGCGGTACTGCGGGCAAAAATCCTGCGTCGGATAATCGCATGGTTGCGTGGCGCTGAGCAGTTCGCAGTTGTCGCGCGCAGCGCATTCCTGCCATTGATGCCAGAATACCCAGCATGGATATTGATCGGGCCGATAATAGACTTTGAAATCCACCGTGCCGAACATCCGATCCACCCAGAGCTTCAGTGTATCGAGTTGCTTGAATTGGAGCGGGCTTCCCCATGTGTAGCTCGGCGTCTCGATGATCCACGTGATTCGATCATCTCCAAGCCGCCCTTCGTCTTCCTGCAATCCGGCGACTTGCTCCCACAGTTCAAGCTGGCCGCTGGTGCGCCCAAGCACGACGGCGAATGTGCGGAATCGTCCTCCGAAATCTCCGGTGAAATATTGCAGGACATCGACGCCTTCCCACATTCCTTCCCATACTGGCGGCAACTTACGACTGATCGTGGACACCAGATCGAAATTCATCGGGACTGTGCCGCGATGCGCTACGCCGTAGGCAGTTTGAAATGGCAGGCAGCTTTGAAGTTGTCGATTGTCAGATTCTACTCCGGTTCCGAAGCGCAGCAAGGCGCGATCATTGAACTGAATGGCGCGTTGTACTTCCCGGCTCTGTGGCGTGTTTCCGTATTCGTTAAAGTCACGGCTCTTTTGCAGAAACGACCGCACGCCATCTGTGCTCTGGTAAAACTGATCTCCGTTGACGTTGATGACACTGCGATCACTCGTGGTTCCGTACACGGTTTGAACTACGCGCTGGATGGGTTCCGTGAGCGCATTCCACTCTGCGCGAGTTGGTGGAACGTTCATCGAATAGATGACTTTTCGCGTGTAAACCAACAACTGTCCTTCGCCGAGCGCGGTATCCAGATTCGTCGGTGACTTCATCGCTCGGATATTTCCGGCCACGGTGGGAACAACAAATCGTTTCAGCGATGCGAGATAGATATTTTCCTTCACGCTTAAGACTGCGTCCCGTAAATCGTATGCAGCGGTTCCACTTGGCCCGGGGCCAATGTCGCTTCCGAGCCATTCCCGGCCTTGCGCAATCCAAAGTCGGTTCTGGTAGTAGCACATGGCGCTGCCAACTGGGATTTTGGGATTCGCATTCGCCATCGTACTCACTCGGCGCAGCGTGGTTCCATCCCACACCAAAGGATCAGGATTAACGTCGTCCTGAATGACGAGGAACAGATCGGCCTGCTCCATCCAATTCTGTGCAATCGTTCCGTCATTCGGGCTTCCAGCAACCGTTACGTCCACCACTGAATTGTCCGTGTCCACACGTACCTGGTAGGTGTGTCCACCGATTTGAAGCATGAGATACGGCAGATCGAAATCCGGCTCGTACATGTACCCGCACTGGTACAAGTCCGTGGGAAGATTCGTCAGAAACCGATAGCCGTGACGTGGAGAAATGCAGCCTTCACGCACGGTGCCATTGGCCAGCCATGCAAGCTGATTTGGTTGCAGGCCGTTGGGATTGGCTGCGCTCGCAATTGTCCGCACCCGGGATGAATCAACCCCGCCGCTGAAATCCACCGCTCCGGTGACAAGGCGTTCGCTTTTTGGCATACCGTATTTCTACGGTTGTTTGTATAGGGGATTTACACAGCAAGTCAATCAGGGTTAACTCTGGACGTGATCGAGAAATACGGCACGCAATGGCCAGACCACGCCACGCCACTGGAAATTGAAATGGAGTGCATCCGCTACGGCGGAACATGGACAGGGAAATCAGGGAAGGTATTTGGAAAAGGATTGCCCCACCACTATGAACAGATGCGCAGGATCATCTGGCCGGAACTGGATGGGGAGCACAATGGACAGCGATGGCATGTGCTCACGCGCAATGAGATTCTGAAGAACAAAGTTACGGTTCTACTTGGCTGTGGTTCTTCTGGCAAAACTCACTCAGCAGCGTGGCTGTATCTGTGCGAGTGGCTTTGCTTCCCGGAGGAAACGGCGGTTCTGATTTCTAGCACCGACATGCGCGGATTACGGCTGCGTGTTTGGGGAGAAATCACGTCCCTTTGGGAACGGGCTGTGCAGCGATTCGATTTCTTGCCGGGGCATCTGATTGATAGTCGTATCGCCATCACTGCCGAAAAGATTGAGGATGAGGGCGGCGTTGATGACAGGAAAGTCCGCGACATGCGGAAAGCGATTATCGGAATTCCTACGGTAATGGGCGGCAAGTTCGTGGGCATCGGCAAATTTGTTGGGATCAAGCAAAAGCGAGTGAGGCTGATCGCAGATGAGGCCCAATGCCATCCCAAGGGAACACTTGTGGATACGCCGTTCGGAAAAATCCCAATTGAGCGCCTAAAGATCGGGCAGCCCGTAATAAACGCCAATGGAGTTGGGGTCATTACGAACACGTTCAAGCGGAACGCGCAACACTTAGTTTCCGTAAACGCTGGAAACAAAGCAGTTATTTGCACTCCAAATCATCCGCTGTTTACAAACAAGGGCTGGGTAAAAGCTTGCAACCTTAACCAATCGCATTGCATCCTGTCTCCACATGAAGCCATGCAAATATTGTGGAGCGAAAGGCCGGTTGGAATTCGGGCGATTCTGCAATCGCAGTTGTTGCACGAATTGGATACACAAAAACCACCCTCACGTATCGCAATCCGCCAGAGAGGCTATGCGAGCGAACAATCCAATGCGAAACTCGTCAGTAAGGGCACAGGTGGTTTCTACGCTGAAGCGAATTGGCCACAAGCCGAAGGTGCGCGGCGGAAACGGAACTGGTCCGACAGTGGCGGAGTTGAGATTGAAGCAGTTGGTGCCAGAACTTACGTTAAACGTCATTGTCAAAACAGGAATGGCGCGCAGATCATCATACCCGCAGCACTACAAACTCGACGCGGGAATTCCGTCGATGAAATTAGGCGTGGAGGCGGACGGTGGATCACATTTGATGGCAGTGAGAAAATCTCAGGATGCCAAAAAGACACTTTTTCTCACGGGGCTTGGGTGGACAGTGTTGCGCTTCTCGAACAAGCGGATATTGAACGACTCGGCGGCAGTGCAGGCGGAATTGAGGTCTATAATCTTGAGGTTGAAGGCCATCCCAGCTACAGCGTAAACGGCTTTCTAGTTCACAATTGCATGGGTTCAGGGTTTTTGTCGGCGTTCGCAAACCTCAACAAAAACGAAGACTTCCGCGCCATCATTCTTGGGAATCCAAATGACCTTTTAGACCCGCTTGGTCGAGCCGCTGAGCCACTCGACGGTTGGGACGCACACATGGAACCCACGAAGACGGAAGTGTGGAAGACACGTTTTATGAACGGGACGTGCGTGAACCTCATCGGCACGGATTCTCCAAATTTCGATTTCCCTCCAGACCAACCAACACGGTTCAAATATCTCATCAGCAAAGAGAAGATTGCGGACACGCTCTCATTCTTTGCTAAGGATTCCGTTGAGTACTATTCGCAATGCGTCGGCGCGATGAAGATCGGGACGCTCTCCCGCCGGGTGCTGACGCGGAAGCTGTGCGAGCAAGGTAACGCGCTTTCCGATGTTTGTTTCTGGGAAAGTTCCACGCGTACCCGCATCTATGCCGTGGACGCGGCCTACGGTGGAGATCGTTGCGTCGGCGGCTGGGGCGAGTTCGGGATGTGTCTGGACGGCAAAGTGCGACTGCTGATCCATCCGCCGATCATTATTCCAATTTCGGTGCGCAGCGAGAAAGAACCGGAATACCAGATCGCGGAGTTTGTGCGGCGTGAGTGTGAAGGAAATTCAATCCTTCCGCAGAACATGTACCACGACGCCACGGGGCGCGGCTCGCTTGGAACGGCACTGGCCCGGGCATGGAGCGCGGAGTGCAACCCGGTGGAATTTGGTGGGCAACCGTCTGAACGGCCCGTGTCGATGGATCACTACATCAATGATCCAAAGACGCGCGTGCGGCGGCTGAAGCTCTGTCAGGAGCATTACGTGAAGTTTGTCACGGAACTGTGGTTCACGGTGCGATACGCCATCGAAGCAGATCAATTGCGCGGCATTACTGACGAAGTGATGGAGGAAGGATGTATGCGCGAGTGGGATCGCACCAAGGACGACAAGATAGAACTCGAAACCAAGCTCGACATGAAAGAGCGCGTGGGGCGTTCTCCAGATTTGATGGACTGGCTCTCGATCATTTGCGAAGGAGCGCGTCGGCGAGGGTTCCTGATCTCAAAGCTAGCCAATGAGTCCGTGGAGAATTCAAACTATGGCTGGATGCGCGAACTGAACGAGCGCCAGCAGAACTTCAGGCAGGCGCGGGAGTTGGTGTTTCGGTAGGCGGCTCCATCTCAGGCTCAGGTTTATTCAACGACTTGATGAATTCCTCACTGCAAACCTTGCGCGCCTTGTTCGATTCAAACAGCATGCTGAACGCCCAAATCACCCAATCACGATTGATTGATTTCAAGTCACGCTCTTTCAAGTAGCGAATGAACATGACTTCATTCGGCGGCGGAATTTGCTTCTGCTGCGTCTTCTGTCCGTTGCGTTGAATCTTTCGGATGCTCATTGAAGCTCCCTGTTTAGCGCTTCCAGTTTGGCATTGGCGGAACTCCACGCATCGGCAACGGCTGTCGGGGCATCGCCTTTGACTTCGCCATCGCCCGGCTCGGATTTTTGAAAGCCAGCAATCTTCGCTTCAAGCTCGGCAATCTTCTTTACAGCGTTTCGATATTGTCGCACGGCATAAGGGAACGCCCCGGCGCGATTTCGAATCACGGAATGCTTGCTCAATAATTGATCTGGCGTCCACGGCTCGTCACCCTCTTTCAATTGTGCCCCACCAGCAAAAGCCCGATCTGTTTCGTGACGATACTTGGCTAGCAGTTCGGCACCTTCAGCATCTCCTTCCGCTGCGGCAAACACGTCCTTCATCTTCTCATGTTTCTCTCCAGTCTCGTTCATCTCCTTGAACTTGGCGGCGCGAGCAGTGGATTGTTCAGCCGCTTGACGCTGCTGCGCTTCCCACTGCTCCTGCGCTTTCTTGGAACGCTCGGTGCCTTCCTTCCGGTACTTCTCCTTGGCTGCTTCCGTTGCGTTGTGCGCGCGGACAATTTCGTTTCGGCGCTCGATGACATTTTGTGCCTTCAGCGATCCCTCACCGAACAGTTTCTCGGCTGCGGCCAGAGCGTCGTCTTCATCTCCGATGTGAACAATCTGCCAGAATTCATCCGGCGTCATGTTGCGCTTGGAACCATCCTCGTTGGTGACTTTTAGCTGAGTCGCGCGTGAGACTGCGGCGGAAGCCGTTTCTTCGTATGGCTTCTGGTACTGCTCCAGATATTCCTTGGATTTGGTGTAGTCCACGAACCGGATGTGATCCTCAAGTTCATGAAGCCGTTCAGAGAGCTGCTTTTTCTCAGGATCATCAGCGGGCGTTGCTGGCTTGGATTTCAGCGTCTCAATTTCTTTTCGTAGGGTGTCGCGTTCCTGCGCAAGTTGCGCGGCTTCTTTTTCCTTCTCCCTGTAGAGATACCCGAGGCTGTGCTTTTCTTTCGGCTTTCCCTCTCCAGCTTTCTCAACTGGCTTTTCAGGTATTTTGCTATCAACTCTCCGATCTGTCTCGTCGCCGACTGGGTCGTCACTGGCATTTGCTTCCTTTGGTTTATCGACTGGCTTGTTGGCGTCAGCAACTTCTGTTGGTTTCTCGGTGGGTTTATCTGCTGGTTTTGCGGTAGCAGGCTTCTCTGGTTCCCGTCTTGGCTCAGGCTGTGGCCCATCTCCGCTGTGATCTTCCTTGGCGTCCAGCGCGGCGAAAGCCAAATCCATCGCGGACTTTGGTGCGGCGGCAGGTGGAGATGCGACTGATGGTGCTGAAACTGGAGCGGGGGCTGTGGCGAATTCTGCTGGCATACTTTATTTCAATCTGTGATCTATCTGGCCCGGAATGTTACGAGCTTGTTCCACCGGCTTGTCTCCTATGGTTTGGATCAAATCCCGAAACTTCACAGCGCCTTCGATCCGGTACTGGTTTGCTGCGGCCCTCAAGCCATCGTCTTCCATTCCTTCAGGCTTTGGCTTTGGTAATTCCTCCAGCAATTGAAGCAGGGCATGAGCGAGCGCTGACGTGAACGGTTCCGCGTGCGCTATCGCGCGATGTTTCTCGGCATCTGAAGTCAAAAGGAAGCGTTGCTTTGGTGTCATTGAATTCTTCGGATTGCGAAATCACCTATCAGAAACGTGCCGTAGCCGTATTTTTGAACTCCGTCTCGGATTTCCTTCTCGCTCATGTCACGCAACTGCCCGTGCTGTTCCATCTCGATAGCTGATTGAACCTGGCGTTTCAGGATTTCCAGTTCTTCTTTAAGCGGACGCGGCTCGTGCGGTGTCATTCGACAGTCCTAACTTTACGCGATGCGGCTCGGTGTTGTCAATCAGTTCTTGACACGGACAACTGGATTCGATAACGTCGGCGCACTCGATTTAGAGCCGAGTGAAAACACCACAAAACAATTTGCAGCCGTCTGTTGATGGCAACGCCGCCCGGCTTTGCGCTCTAAACATCAGCAGGCGGTTGCAGTTTTAATTGCTGGTTTCCGATGAAATTCAATCATCTGAAGCAAGCGATAAAGAAATGGGAACGTCGTGAAACGAAGTGCGATTCTGGAATTAGCACACCAAATGTGGAGATGGTCAGCGCGAACGCCGTGGAAGGTGAACGGCGAGCAGAAGGAGAAGCTCCACGACCTGTGCTGCGATTATTACGCCCGAGTAAAGAGAGAGTTGCAGGAGGAACGATCCTTTGGAAACCGATTGATCGTGCCGCCGCTATGCTGTTAGCCAAGTCGTCTTGGATAAACCAACCGCCACCAGATCAACCTAAACAACCCAACCAGAAAACCGAAAGAAAGAAGAAGCGTATGAGTTTAAGTCCAAAAAATATGCCGGGAAATCGCCATCCAATGCAGGGTGAAGAAATCGTCTATGAAAAGAAAACAGACGAGCAATTTAACGCAGAGTTATCCACGCAGATGATTAAGCGTTCAGCCAAAGCTATTGATGTCTCATCAGAGTTGATGGACAAGGCGTTGGACGCTCGCGCCGCAATGGATGTGATGTGCGCCCAGTGGAAAGTGGGTTGGCTGGATTTTCAGGACACCTGTGATTCCCGATTGAAAGAACTTCGCATGACACGAATGGCGCTGGACACGGAGATGCGTCAGTTGATGGCGTCGTGTCGAGAAGTGCGGGCGTTCTTTCTGGATAAGGATTACGAACAAGAGCGAGCAAGACTAAAAGAATTTGTTGATGTATGCGAACGGCTACAACGACTCAAAGAATCTGGATTTCTTGATTCGGTTGCCGATACGATGTTGAAGCTCGCAGATACTTCTTCTGGAACGCCATGACGCGGTGCGGTTTGCTAAGCTAAGGTTCGATGCGGCGCGTACTGCTATGGTTACTATTCAGCGGCAGGCTCGGCAGCTTGCCGCTGGATTTTAGACGCTGCTTCCAAATCTGCAATGGTCGTATTTACTTCCGCCTCTTTGATTCGGAGTGCGCTATCGACTGCCGCCGCGTCCGCTTTCGACTGCAATTGTTGCGCGTGAGTTTGTTCTTTCTGCCGTGCTTTCTGAGCGTGCGTATCTGCCATCAGCTTGATCTTGGCTTGGCCTTTAGCCATCTCTGCCATGATTTTGGCTTGTTGCTCAGGCGGTATTTGCCCGTTTCCGTTCTGTTGTTCGCCTTGTGCTTCTTGAAGCCGTTGTGAGAAAGCTTTCGTTTCGTTCAGTAATTTTCCAAGCGCGTCACCCAACTGCTTAACGATTTGCTTGCTCTCTTTGTTCTGCGCCAGAATTCGCAGATGTTCTGCCACTCCGTTGGAAGGCCCATTTGGTCCCGGTATCGGTTGCCCGTCGATGGTTTGGCCAGCAAGAATTTGAAGCCCAGCCAATTCTTCGGGCGTGGCCACGCCTCCGCGTTGCAGGATTTTCTGCACTTGCATAGCCATTGCGCGCAGCAGCTCCTGAGCATATTCGGAATGATTAACGCCAAGCGTAAGCCCCATCGTGGTTCCCAGCAGCATCGTGGTGCTGCTGATCGTGGCGTCATGTATTGAATCCGTAACGGCAGCTTTATTTTGTGGCACGAGTTCATTTGTCTTAGCTGGGTCGCCCGTGACAGCGAAAACGAAATCTCGCAGCGCAGTGCGTTGAGCATCTGGATCAAGCCGATCAATGATGCCGAGCACAAGCTGGCTTTGAGCGATGGCCAGTTGCTTATTGCCGTTCCCAAGAATCTGATCGACGGAGATGTTCCAACAACTGACATTCAGACATTCTTCAGGAACGCCACGGCTGATGCAACCAGCGCGGAAATTGCGCACGTCAACATCCCGGCTGTCCTTGATGCAGAAGCGGCGGCAAATCTCTTTCCACTGGTACTTCTGGTAGAGATACAAATTCTGAAGCATCGAACCAACGAGGGCCGATGACGCATTTACTTCTGCTGTGATCTGAGTTGCTGTCTTTTCTGGGCCAGCGTCTTCATGGCCGAAGTTTCGATTGTAGCCGGTGGAACTGTCCGCGATCTGTTCCTTGTTCAGATTCAGCACTGTCTGAATCAGCTTCTCGTTTACCTGCCAGCGTTCTTCTGGACGCAGAAAATTTATCCCGTCCGGGATCACCGCTCTATCCGTCAGCACTAACTTTACGATCCGATCAACGTCAGCGCTGCCGCTGGCTCGGAAGTATTGCATAGAAGCTTCGAATGCGGCTCTTGTGAAGGCACAGCGCAGCCGGTTCTGGAGATGGCAGACTGAGTAAAGCAGGAACCCTAGCGAACGAACGGAGTGATAACGGAAAGGGGCCACAACTGAGCCATCGGAGAATTGGAAGTGGACGATCTCGCTCAGCTTATCGGCGTATGTGCGATTTCCGCTGTTGTAGAGAAATCGTCCGCGATCACCGAGTATGTTCTTGGATTCTTTGCCGAGTCTTCCGCCGTTTATCGACATGCTGGCTATGTCCGGGCAATCGAGCACCATGCGCCGTTTCCAACCATAATGTTCGTCGTCGTAATCTGTGTAGAAAAAGTCGTAGGCGTTGATGGTGCAGACCTGATCCGTGTTCCAAATTCCGCCGTTCTCTTTTACGTCTTCCTGAAGTCGTTCCGGGGAGAAGCCGGTGGTGTAATCGTTCGCATCCTGTCCGGTGCCCTGCTTCATGGCCCATGCGATAGCGCGTTCTGCTACGTCCACTTTCCAACCTGCATCGACATTCGCGCCATGCGTCATTTGCCAAAGCTTTCCTGGAGTATAGCGACGATAGACGGCGAAGTGCTCCATGTTCTCCATCGTAAGCAGTGTGCGCGATGGGATGAGCAAATCTTCCATCGGCTGCATCGAGCCGCACCAGCGCTCGTTATCACCCCAGACAGTAGGGCCAACGCCGTGTACGATCAGTTGTGACGAGACGTTTTTTTCCTTCTCGATGTAGCGCAGGGCAGAAGCGCCGTCCTTCGTGGCCTTGCGCAATTCCTCCGTGATGATCGTTGAATACTCGCTGCGCTTGTGACTTGGGCCGCGATCCACCTTTACCGTGACGTACTGGTTCGTGGACAGTAGCGCATTTCGGCATTGGCTCGTGGCATCGGAATGAATTCGGGATGGCTCAAGGAAGCTGGCATTCTCAGTAATGTTGTTTTGAGCTACTTCTTCTGGGGAATACGGCGGGAACCCGTTGAACAGTTCGTCGATCAATGCCCGGCGGCGGGCGCGTTCTTGATCGGCCAGCTTCATGGTCCAGCATTCCTGCTCGATGGCTTCCGGCTTGGTGAACTTCATCTGGGTGGGACACTATCTGTCCAACCCGTTCGGCTCAAGGCTTTCGTTTGGCAGAATCGGGGTGATCGTCCGGCAGACGCATGGCCCCCTTGTAGCCCTCCGGGATGTCCTTTAACGCTGTAAGTAGCTTGTCGGCTGTTTTAACAGCATTCTGAATTCGATACGCTTCGAAGTGTTCATCACCTAAAATTGTCGGATAATCGAGCGTTTCCTGTCTATATTGAATGTAGATTCGGACTGTAAATTCTTCGCGTGTTGTCATATCGTAGATGCCTTGATCCAGTGCTCTAGCCCCCGCGTTTAGCTCCGTGGGGCGAAATCACAGTTTCAAACTCGTCATCCCTGGCATCCCATAAAAGTGAACTGGCGGCGGTGCTGGGCCGTAAGCTCGGTGGCCATGCAAAGGATGCAGGATGCACTTCCAATCCGTGATGTCGTAGAAATCGCGCTTGGCCTTGGAGTTGAAATAAGAAAGCAACCATGAGTCCCACTGAATTGCACCGAGCCTGAGTTCTGGCGGGCAATCCTGATAAACCTTGGCCCAGATGTCCGGTGTTGCTGCGTAGAAATCAAGGCCGTTGTCCACGCGCTCACAGGGTTGCAGGCCGACAGCAGGATCGAATTGATGACGCCATGACGTGGCCATATTCGCGCGACACTTATCCAGCTTTTTTTCGACGTGATGAAGCAGATGGGTAACAACAATGTCCGCGTTGAGAATCGAGCACCATTCCGGCTGGCACATGCAGAACTCGGCGAGTCTATAGAGTTGCGGGAATGGTTCGGAAGGAACAAAGCTGGTTTGTTCGTCCTGAAGTTCCGGCTGTGGCTGTTCGTTGAAATAGACGATGGCTTTGAACACTCGCAGCCACGATTCGTGAGCGGCAATCTGGTTCCGGGCGTATTCATGGTTGGCGTCAGTGAAATTTCGAATGCTGGATACGGCGATCATGTCCGCACGAATATACCCAATCCTGGATTGCATTCTTTGGGATAGCCATCGCCCCACATCAATAGGCAGTCCGCCTGCTGACAGCTCTGAATACAGACACCCGTCAACTCTCCCGATTTATTCATTGATTCCAACCATTGACGTACGGGCGGAGCTTCAGTGGCATCCGGGCGATTGCGCAGTGGCACATCGTGGAACAGGAACACGGTTCCCTTATGCGTAATGAGCTTCAACGCTTCAAATTCTTTTTGAGTATGTTCCAGAGAGTGATCGCTATCCACAAACACCAAATCAAAATCTTGTGGGTACAGTCCCGTCAGCACATCCTGGGACCAGCCTTCAAGGAAACGGAAAATGGGAAAGTGAGAAAAGAATTCCCGATCCAGCATGGGCCGGGCATCTACCGATACCAGGCACGCCCCCTTCTTCCCGATGATTGCCCTCAGGATGTGCATTGAGGTAAACCCGGTACACATGCCAACTTCCAGAATCTTTCGAGAATCCGTCATCACGATAAGCGCTTCGATCATTTCGCTTATTTCCGGCGTGGTGATGAAGCGTGGTTCCATCAATGACTCGATTTTCTTTGTCAGCAAAGATCGTTCCGAAAAGAATTTTTTACGGCGGTTCCATTCGGGCTGCTCATCAGCGTACGGATTTGGGTGAATGCCGATTCCGGGCCGTTCCTTGGCCTGCATAACCCGAGTGATTTCAGCGTGATTTATCATTTGCGAGTACACAGGACATCTAGTTGGGGCATACTCAAAGTGTGGTGCGGTTCTGAAGGTTCTATCTCATAGCCCAATGCCTGCAATGGGCGGTAAATGTCACATTCTGTTTTACCGAATGCCGCCAGCACCGGCTTGTTTACTTCGATAAGAAGCGTTGGATGAAATGCGCCCAATAAACTTAGCGCGCCTTCGATCACCCAGGGTTCCCGCCCCTCCACGTCAATCTTTATGAAGTCGAGCCTGTCCATGCACGATACACAAAGCAGGTCATCCAACGTTCGCACTGGAATTGATCCCTCCCCGTAAATCACTCGTTCTGCTCCAAGATTATTCGGTTCTGCCGGGGATTCTGTCATCCGCGCGAATCCCGTACGATCTCCCAACGCCACCATGAACTTCACCACGTTCAGGTACGGCTTCATGTTGTGGAGCAGGCATCGGTAAGCTGCCGGATTGGATTCAATCGCGAACACTCTTCCTGTTGGCCCCACCATTTCAGAATAGCTGGCAGTGTGATCTCCGAGACAGGCACCAGCGTCCACAACTGTTCCTCCTATCGGAATGTACTTTTCAAAAAGACGGCAATATTTGTCTGAAATATCGAGGCGGCGTTGTTCGATGATCCACTGCGACAAATGACTGTCCGAATCCACAACTGCTATGTTGAAATCGGTGACTGTCATGCCAGCATCGCTTCGATCTCGGATTTGATTTCTGGCGTAATTCCACCGTGGCTCCAATAGGCCTGTTTTCTGTCGGTTGGATACGGGTTTCCGTTACACACGTCAAACCAAGTGAAGCGTTCATTCATAAAGCGGTGAGCAAATGCCCCCATCGCTGTCCAGTCCATGCGATCCTGTGGGAATTCATTTCGTCCTTCCAGCATGTATTGCTCAAAGTCTTTCCGGTGCGCTTGCTGAACATGAGCACGATACGATTTGTAGAAATCAATCGGTAGAACGGCGGTATTCATGCACATCGTGTACCATTCCGTGTCCCATCCAAGTTGAGCATCCGTCGCTGGTTTCCACTGGCCGCAATCAGAAACGATGCGATTGATCGGATGGCGTGGATCAGGAACGCCAAGGCTGCTCCATGAACGAATCAGATAGTACGGCTTGTCGTTCCAAAAATAGTGCTCCGGCGTCGTCAGCATTTTGAAGATGCAATCTGAGTCGCTGTGCAGGACGTATTTGGTTCCTTCCGGTACTAACAACTCAGCTTCGGCCATCTTAACCATATGATGGAGCATCCCTTTGCCGCGCACTTCCGGGAATGGTTCCACGTTGAAATGCCAATTTATCGGCATCACCAAATCGGTTGCTTCTCGGAAATCTTTTACCGGAACAACTACTGTGACGCCTTGAAAGCCTTTGCAGAATTTGATGATGGAGCGGAGCGCCAGTTCCAACCACGGAAAATCCTTGGCGTGACTGACGATCAGAATCTCTGTCGGCCCATCCACTGGATTTGGATTTGGTTCTACCATAGTGCCGTCGCGAGTGTGGTTTGGTACATTGGCTTCAGTTGAGTTTTGGCCAAGATGGTAGGCACATCCGAAATCAATGCGAGTTCGAATCGCGACATCTGGATGCAGGCACCTGTATTTGCCATCTTCAGTTTGTTCTTTTGGCACTTCATGATTTGGCTCCCAGTAGGCGCAACTTTTACAGTCGTTCATAGCGTGATCGCGCCGTTTATCAGGTTATCCAGAACCGAATCCTTCAGACGATGAATGAGTACAGTGTTACCCAGTGGCCATCGTTTGAATTGCTCCGCTGTGATCCCGCGCGGTTCATCTCCGCCGCCAGCCGGATGTGGCATTCCACCGACAAGCGTCCAAAGATGGAACATCAGTCGGCTATTGTGGCAGTGCGGAACTACTTCCTCCTTCGTCAGCATGTCCCACGCTTGATCCGTGGCCTTCATTGCGGACGGCATTCGAATCGCAGCGTCATTCGGATAAACAGCAACCCCAGTCATGTGCCCCATGTGCGGCACAATCACTCCCATCCAGGCCTTGTTTGATCTGTCGTATTCAGATTGAAGTTGCTCGATCCAGTCTTTCTTGAGCGCGATGGCGTCAGCCTCAAACCAGAGCCACGGACATTCTTGTTTTGCCATGTGCAGGGCTGTGTGCTGCCATGCCTGATTTGCAGTGTGGGGGTAACGGCCTTGTGGCCGCGGATAAATGAACGTGTCCACTTGAGCAAAGCACGTCTTCAATTTTGAGAAGAGCCGCTGCACAAGGATGATAGGACACGAGATGTCATAGGCTACGATGGCTTTGTGTTCAGACTTCATTCCCATTTTTTGTAGCCAGCGCGCATGTTTCTCGGCCAACGCTATGTCGCCGACGAAGACGTTGAACACGACAACGATCTTGTCGTTCGTTTCCGGGAACAGGCGGCGCTTCAAAAGCCGGATCAGGCTTCCGTCTTTGTTTCGGTGGAACAGCACGGCCTCAGTTTTATCCAGCCACGCTAGATCGAAGGCGTTTACTGGACTGTCGGCAGTTTTCTCAGCTACGAACGTTGGAGCCAGATTCAAATCTACTTGGCCGTTGGCCATGCCTCCGAAGAAATGCTTGATGAGTGGAGTGTGAACACCCTGCGATACCATGACTTCGGCGTTGTCCACGTCCCAGTGAACTGGATGATCTCGAAGAACGAAGCGAGTAGCAGTGTCGGAAGGATACACCGCAATCCCACTCATCAACTTATTTGGCAGTCCGGGTTGCTGGCATTCATAGATATGGCCAACAAATGGCACAGGCCCGCATATTTGGTGAAAAGAATAATCAGCGGAAATAGAATCCAGCCACCCCTTCTTCAATGGCACACAATCCGGTTCCAGTAGCAGGAATGGCTCCTGCCATTTCTCCGCCACGTAACGCACGGCAGCTTTGAACAGTGAGTAAGCCCCAGCGGGCCAGCCTTTGACGGAAGTACCGTTCGTTGTGAACCTAACTTCTCGGAATATGGTTCTCGCCTGATCGCGTAAATCAACAGCATCGCGATATGGAACTCCTGCATCGCAGACGATCAGGCAATCGTGCTCCAGCTTGCCGTCGAGCAGTGCGATCCACGACAGGAGTTGGCGCGCGTTAGCGATGTCGCCGGAATGGGTTAAGAGGCAGATCAACATTTATTTGTTGTCACGAATCGAGTTCGTAGTTCAAACAGGATGCCAACGGCAAACCCCAGCGCGAAAAAAACTGCGCCAGAACAAATCACAAGCCCTACTATGTCATCACCATTCACTTCCGCCCTCGCGTTGCATGTTTCTCGCATACTGTACGCCCGTCAATCTCGTGCGTTGGCCAGTCAAGATAAGTCGAACCAGCTTCCGATTTCCCATCGCGCAGGCATTCCGTGCAAACATAGTGATTCGACGTGAAGCCAAACGATCTGGCTGTGTTCTCGCGCTTTATGAGTTCTGCAAATTCGACATTATTCATTTCTGCCTCCGCGTCGCAAACAGGATGGAGCCAAGCACCAAAGCCATGATTCCAACACTTGTCATAAATGTTTCAGAGCGATACTGTCCGCCGACGAACATGGATGCCATGAACGCAATGGCCATGAGCACCGCTGCCAATCCAGCGCCGACGATGAATTCAGTAACTTTCATTTGGTAGTTGGATGGCTCTCATTATTGGCCGAATTCGCACCGGATGTCGCAGTTTGCGCAAGGCATTCGATTCTCGCTGACGCACTCGACCGGGTGATATTTTCATCAATTGTCCGGTTTGATACAAAGTCATTTTCGGCGTGTTGAAACGACATCGAAGCACAAACGCCTCTTCCGTTCTTAGCGTTAGCAATTGAGTTTCGATTTCGACGATTCCGATGGCATCCAAATCTATTACCGGCAACGGACTCACGAGGATTTGTGCCAGAAGCGTCGTGTTCAGATTTGTCGGTAAAGTCATTGTTCCTTTCCAAACTGTTCTTTGCGTTTCACTTTGATCCGATGAACTCGGCAGCGCCTTGTTCCGCCATCGGCTTTTCTGGGGCAGAGCGCGCATAGCCCTTTGCGGATATGTCGTTTCTGGTAACGTCTCTGAAGACTCTCCACGCCGCGCGCTTTCCTTCGAAGACGATAGCGTTGAAATCTGTCGAGCGATTTATCGTTGGCGAATTTGTCATGGATTGGAGCGGGCATTGGTTGATGCTGAGTTAGTGCTTCCGATCCATATTTCTGTAACTGTTGCCTTGAGTCCTCCAGCCTTCATAGACTTTGAAAGCGTCACCAGACAGAAGGCCAGCAGCATAGCACACGCTGTTGCTGCAATGATTACTTGTTTTTCTATCGTCAACACGCTGGGTGTTATCAATCAAGAACCGGAGCATTGCAAGCTTTGTTTTGCTCTGGCACATTTGGCCATGTTCAAATCGTTGCGCGATCATCCGCCTGGGGGCTGGCGGTTCCATCAGCCCGAAATTGATTGGCCACAGAGCGCGACGGAGTTTCGCGGGCTTGGGATTGATGCGGTGGTGGACAAGATCATCAAGGTGCGGGAAGCCAATCGAGGGCGCTGGCCGAATCTTTCGCTTGATCCAAACTTTGTGCAACGCGAAGTGATTGCCTTCACCGAACCCATCGTGCGCAAGATGAAGGGCGGCGAAGCGTACTTGGTTCCGGGTGAGCTTCCCCAGATGCCGTCCGCGTCTTTTCAGGTGGCCCGCAGCTTTCGCAAGGTTGCCGAAGTTGCGGGCACGGTTAAACGAATGGCGGCAGGAGTGGGACTGCTCGTGGACTGGCTTGGGGATGGACTGGAGTCTGTAGATATTCCCATTGCTGAACAGCGCGCTAAGATTTGCGCCACGAGTGGATTTGATGGTAGTTCGTGTCCGTTTAACCAACCAGCGCAAGGATTGCAGCGACTGTCCGGCGCAGCAGCAGACGACATCAAAGCGTTGATGGAAGCGCGTTCTGAACTGAAGCTGCAAACCTCCTACGACGATAATTTGAAAACGTGCCAGCTTTGTGAGTGCAACCTGAAATTGAAAGTGCTTGCGCCTGCCTCGCATCTTGCCTTCAAAACATCCAAAGAAATCCGAGAGAAATTTCGCACGGAATGGCCTGCGTGTTGGATGAACGAAATCGGTACTTGACGGTAAGACATTCCATGTCCTATCTTCCGCGCAGTTAGCGGTTCCTTCGGTGGAATCCGAACGCTGACACGGTTTCATCCGACGATACAGGATGTAGTTCTACAGGCGCTCGGTGAAATACCCGAGACATTCAGGGCGGAAGCCCGGGAGCCATCGCCAGCTTCAAACAGTTCACAAAACAGTCTCGCTGCGCCTTGACGCATGTGCGTTTAAGAGCCGCGCGAGGGAACAACGTTTGGAGTTTTTATGGCTTGTAGCGCACGCAGTTTCACGGATTTCCTCGTCGATCAACAGCCGCATTACGATGAAATGATCTGGGTGGACATCACCCCGCGAGACGGCCTCGTGATGCACATCTCTACCGGTACACAGAAAGCCGGTGTGGGCACAACCCTGTATCAAGATCGGCTGCACTCCGTTTACCCGGACACCACGCAGAAGTGGAACGCGGTAACGAATGTGGCGTGCGTGGGTTCGCCGTGCGATCCGACTGCGACCAAGATCGGCATGGGTGCCAGTCGGCGTGATTACAATGCGCTGGCGCAAAGCTGGGAATCAGACCTGTTCTGTTACGACTCGATGATCCCCATCAGTCATCCCAAGGAAACTTTCGAACAATACGTTTCCAAGATTCTCCGCCCGTCCACGGTTGTCATCACGTCGCAGTTGATCCGCAAATCGCTCCTGCTCTGGGCCGACAAAAAATGGGTGGCCAACGCGACGATGACTGAGTTCAACCACTTCTGGGATGTGATCCCGGGCACAACTCAGGAAGCGTACCTTTACACGAGTGCGATTCCGACTTCGATGCTCACGCCGCAGATGCTTCAACGTCGAGTCGAGCCGCTGATGGAACGCGGCTTCTTTGGTACCACGCCGTATTCCGGCAAAGGCAATCTGCCGCTGTTCCCGCTCATCACGGATTTGGATACGCTCTGGTATCTGGATCATCTCGGTGGTTCGCAGGGTTTCGGAAATGGTCCCACAATCCAAGGCAATTGGCGTTTTCAGATGTGGGACGCGGCCTCGGAATTCTGGCGCTACGGCCTGAGCGGGCAAATCGGTAACTACGCGGCTCAAGTCGATTCGGGCCAGCTTCGGTTCAACCTCATCACGACAACCAGCGGCGTGGTGGGCTATCCGTACAAATTCCAGTTGATCCTGCCAAAGCGCAACGTGGCTTCGTCTGGCGCGGGCCAGCAGCCCGGCCTCAAGGAAGAGTACAACCCGGATTACCAACTTGCGCAGTACCGGATGTCTTTTATCCATCATCAGAAATCCATCGAGCTTCTGACGCAGGAGAACGTCGCAGTGAATGGCCAGATGCCATTCCTTAAACGCAACTTCGGCGGTGGCTGGCGCTTCGTGATGGACAACCTGACGAACGGTTGCGACGTGAACGGGAATCCGATTGCCGTGGACAACACCCGGCGCAACAAGGGCAAATTCCAAGCGGACTTCCGCTATTGGGTGCGTCCGGCGCGAACTGAATGGGAAGAAGCGATCTTCCACTTGGGCAATCCGCAGTGCGTCACTGTGGTTGGGCCTTGCACGACGAATCCTGGATACCCTGCTCAGGATTACAATTCGGCGAACGATCTCTGCGACTAATCTTCGGAGTCGGGGGTTGGAACACGGGCGGCGTGGAATAGATGCGACGCCGCCCTATTTGAAAGTTGATTTATGGCTGACGACATGTATCCCGAAGGCGAAGCCTCCAACGCTACCGAGAACGAGCGCGAAGACGATGGCGCTGAGACGGCGCTGCTTCCCAAGTCCCTGTTCGGCGGCGATTGCAAGGTTGGCGACGAATACAAGGTGAAAGTCGTCGGCGTGCTGGAAGACGAGCTTGAAGTTGAGCCGATCAAGGAAGCCAAGGAATCAGAATCACCCGGAAAATCTCGCATGGAAATGGCCGGATCGAAGCTCGACGAGATGGACGGCGAATACTCTTAAATGGCAGAATCAGCCGCATTGTTGGAAGCCTCGCGCTGTTACGATCAGTGCATCCCGGACGGCGCTAAACTCGGTGTGCTGATCTATCTGGCACTACAAACCGCAGAACTTGATATGACTCCAGCCGAATTGATGGATGCTTCCCGGTGCTACGATCAATGTATCCCGCAGGGAGCCAAGATTGCCGCCTTGATGTATTTGTTTGAGAACGGCGGGGGCGGAGGTGGTGGAGGCGGCAGCGGTGTTGTTTCAAGCGGGGCCGTTGATCCCGTGGCGGCTCCGGCTGATCCTACTGTGGACAATTGGTACATCAACACGGCTGCTGGCACAGGCTGGCTCTGGCCAGCAGGCGGCGCAGCGTGGCAGCAAATCGTATGAAAAAGCTTTTGGCATTGATGTTCCTGTTTTGTGCCGCGTCGGTATTTGGGGCTGCGCCTCCGATCTACGCCTATCGCACGAATCTGTTTTGGACCAACAACGCCGGAGTGCTTCAGCCGGTGCTTACAAACGCTATGTCCATTGGGCGCAATGGTGGCCTTTTTTTGGGAAAATCAACGTTAGCTGATTACGGCGGAAATCCAAGCGTATTGGGTTTGTTCACTGAAAGTTTTGCAGCTTCTGGTGATCCGGCGTCGGCAACTGTTTACCTCCAACGTGCCGACAGCACGGACTACAATTGGTCTTCCAGCCTCGATCTTAGCGTCAGCGGAAGCTCAAACGCCACAGTTTCTGCAATTACTGGGCTGACGCAAGACGGGTGGGGCTTTAATCTAAGGGCCGATGACACGGGCGATTTGTGGCTAACTCTTTCCGACTCAGGAGGAATCGTCACTTCCTTAAAACCAGCAATAGCTGACGGATTAACTGCTTACACCTTGGGGACATCCATCGCCCATACGTCTGGTAATTTGTTCGAACTCGGGAACACGACCAATACCCCGCTTGCCGTGAGTTTCAACGGGTCTTTGACAGCCAACAGCTCCAACGTCGCAGACATCGGATCGTCACTGTTCCCGTATCGAACAAACTACGCCAAAGCCTTCACCGTCGTAGGATCACAGCGCACTGTGGCGTATTCAGACAACGGAACCATTGTTGGAGACTTTGATGCAGTAAGGATTCGCGGGGCAACGCCGCTGACGACCAATTACGTGATCCCCGCCGTGGCCACGCTAATAATCAGCAACGGATTGATCTTCGGAATTACTGGGCCATGAAGATCGCTATTCTGAGTTTGCTGCTCTCGATCCTGTGCTCTCACGCACAAATCGACTTGAGCAGCACCAACGTCGTGACATGGAACGCGGTGACAAACGATACTGGCGGCACACCGCTGGGAACGAACGTGATTTACTCTTTGGGACTGTTCAATCTTGGCACTGGATCGCCCTTCTACAGTGCGGTGTCCACCACAAATGAGCTTCCCGTTACGCGGTTTTATGATCAGATGCAGCGCGACTTGAGCTATGAAGTGCGAGTGAAGGCCCAGGCATTCGGCTACATCGACAGCGACTACAGCGATACGCTGCTTGTGCGTCGTCCGCGCGGCAAGGCGGGAAAGCCAGTCAATGTAGGAGTGAAATGATTACCAACGTTCTAGCCTCAATCGTGGTTTCTCTGTTCACGAACGTTCACGAGCATCAATGGTCTCCGGTACTTAAAACTCGGGTCTGCGAAGTGAGCGAGCGAACCATGTGGACCTTCCCGGGCTACGACATCCAAGCCTGCGTGAAGGATGAGCGCCCACTATTTCAGAACACAATCCTGTTCTCGTTGCAGAACGGGCAGTGGGTGGAGGCGACCAATGGTCGTACGTCCGGAATATTCTTGGTCATGCCTAACGGTGATCGTTGGTACGTGCCGCACCCGAGCGTATGTCCTCCACCGATGCGATGAGGACATATCGAAACAATTTCGGAGAGAATCACAAAGGTGGCGGCATCGGGCCGAAGTTGCTGGCCTTCCGTCGCCAGTACGGATCAATGATTCGAGCTAACAAGCGGAGTAGATTGAAACAGTGGAGAGGAATCGAGGACGGCTTGGCCCGCGCTGAACATGCGTTGCTCAAGCTGGCGCTTCGGCCATAGCTTCAATTCTTCGGAGCAGCGCGCCGAGTTTGGCCATGCTGTCCTTCACGTATTCAAGGTTGTTGTCGGAAAGCTGTAAGTAGAGTGATTCCTTCCGAAGTCTCGCGCAGAGCGCTTCGCAATGCCCAGCCGCATGCCCGGCTATCGTCCAGTTGCGGAGTTTAACCGCGTCTTGCAGCATGGCAATGGTGTCGTCGAGTTCAGTCTGGAGTTGTTGTTTGGTTTTCATGTATCAAAGATTGCCATGTTCGGTATGCAGCCTTGCGTTCACGCGCGATTACTGACAAGTCCCGGCGCATGGCGTTGATCTGTGATCGGTGCTGTTCCTCGCGCCTAACAGCGGCGTCGTGCCTCTGCTTGGCTTCAGCGAGCAGTTCTGGTTTGGTTTTCATGGTAAGTCAGGCAGTTCCATCCAATGCGTCGGCGTGAAGCAGTCCTCGCCTTGCTGAACGATGCTTCCAACTGGATACGGCCGCTCCCATGCGCGCTTGAACGGATTCCACAAGTGCATCCGCACAGCTCCGTCTTGCGTCACGATAACGAAGTCCATCTTGCCTGGGTCCAACTCCTCAATGGGTTTCCATTTCACGGCACCACCTCGTCAATGTTGGTTGGTTGCGGAGTTGTTTCCCACGTAAAGCGCACGGGGCCGGGCGTGGGCGTGAAGGGTTGTCGGATCGGAGGCTTCCCGCCGTTCAGTTTCAAAACTTCGGTCCAAGCGTCTTCCAGTCGTTCATTGAAGTCCTCCGTTGCTTCGCGAATAGCGTCCTGCATTTCTTCGTCCCGCATGATTCGCAGAATCAGTGGCGGCATTCGACGCCGAAAGCTTGTAAAATACCACTCGCTCCAACCCGTAACAAACATGGAGAACTGAACCTGCAAAATGTAATCCGATGGGAGCGTGCCATCCAGTAGATAGCGCAGATGGTTCACGATGCCGGGAGCCTTTGCCTCCACTCCGATCTCTTGGCCCTCCACAACGGCATCTGGAGAGCAGCCGCACGTCCCGTCGTCAGTCTCGATAAACGCGACGCGCTGCAACTTCATTCCGGTTTCCAGTTCGAATGCCGGGAGTGCAAATTCTTCGAGAATGTTACCCTGCTCCATTGCGAACGTTGAAGCTTCCTTTGGAAGCGGCGCACCAAGCCAACGCTCGGCAAGCTTTTCCAGCATCAGCGTTTTTACGCCTTCTCCGGTTCGCACTTTGCCGAGCGGCGACACTAACCTGTCGGCTTCCGATGCGGTAAGCTTGCCAGCCCGAGCGTTCAACCACTCAAGCGAATGCTGTTGGAATCCGTCGTGTATCTTCATGGCATCCGCGCAATCTGAGCTTCCACCCATTTCGCCCACGATTCGATCTGATCGCTGACGGCGACCGAAAGCATTGCGTCTCCGAAAGGCGGGGCCGCGAGCGCGCGAACAGTGGCAGCGAACGCCTTAAGCTTTGCCTTGTCCGGCGCAGCGGCAGCGCGTTTGGTCGCTAATGCTGCCTGTTTGGCTTCCTCAACGCGCTGCCGTTCCTGCTCCGCTTCGGCTTCCTCCTTTGCGGCAAGCTCCGCTTTCAGACGCGCTGCTTCTTTGGCAGCTTTCTCTGCCTCATCACGGGCCTTGGCTTCGATGGCTTCCCGCTCCTTCTTAGCAATGGCGGCGAGACGCGCCGCCTCAGCTTCCGCTTTGCGTTTCTCTTCGGCGCGCTCTGCCTCGATGCGCTTCCGTTCAAGTTCAGCCGCCTGTCGTTCCTGGTCGCGCTCAGCTTCAATCCGCTTGCGCTCGATCTCGGCAAGACGCTTCGCTTCTTCCGCCTCAGCTTTCAGCTTTGCGTTTTCAGCGGCAATACGCTCGCGGTCGGCGCGCTCCGCTTCCTCTTTGGCCTTGCGGTCGGCTTCGGCCTTTGCCGCTGCGTCGATCTTGGCTTGGCGCAAAAGCTTCGCGTCGCCCAGCATCTTGGCGTAAGCCTCTTCAGTGAGTTCGGAAATGTCGCCGAGAATCGGCGTGTCCATGAGCGGGCGCAATTCGTTCTCGCGTGCGATCTTCAACGCTGCCTTACGCGCAGCCTCCGCACGTTCTGCGATGTCTTCAGCCTCTTGCAGCGACGATTCAACCGGCGCTAAGTCCGCCAGCAGGATGTTATGGAAGCCGTCCACCGCGCGCCCGTAAAGCAGCGCGTGCTCCTTGTGTTTCTTGCGTGTCGCGTCGCTCTCCAGACGCACGGCGCGCAGCGCCAAGCGGCACGCGCGAGACTTTCGAATCTCAGTGACGCACGTCGCGTCCTTCACGCTCTCCGCGACGCCGCGAGCGGAGTTAATCGCCGTGCGCGCCTTGGCGAAGATTGGTCGGAAAGCTTCAACGAGTGTTTCGGTGCTCGCTTTCTCCAAGCCGGTTTGCTTTGCGTAAACGACAAGCTTGCTGTCTGGCTCTGCCGTGGTTGCTACCTGTTCAACGTCGATGGTTGCTGATTCGTTCATTGGTTTTGCTGGGTTGGTGTTTGGGTTTACTTGGCTTGCCTTTCTTTCCGCGAGAGCAACATATCCAATTCCTCGTAGCGGTGCGCCGGTATCTCGGCGAACTTTGGCGCTTTGGAGTTCGGCAATGCAAAAGCGAGGAACGATTGCGCGCAGTCCAGAAGTTTTGCCCGTCGCTCGAATTCGTCGGCTTGCTCGGGCGTGATGAATGCGTTCGGATCGCCTTCAACGCGCGCATCCTCGTTCTCGTTGATCCTGGATTTCAGGCTGAACATCTTGATTACCAAATGCCGCCATGCGCTGGTCGTCGCCCCCGTGTCCGCTGCTGTGGCGTCCTTCATCCGATTGGTGTTGCCGGAGCGCACGGAAAACTCGCGCGTCTCTTCGTGCCCGTCCTTGTGAATGAGCGTTACAATCGCAACGCTCCGTTCAGCGTCGGCTCGCTGGCCAAATAGCATGGTAAATCCGTGCCTGAGCAACACCGGATCGAGTCCGGCTGACAATTCCGTTTCGGAGCAATAGCGGTAAGCCGGTTGGCCGCTGTCTGTTTTCGCCACTTTGTCAGCGTAGAAATTCATCTTGGCGATCTCAGTCTTCAGTTCGAAGAACGCTCGATTGAACTTCTGCTTGTTCTCGGCGGCGATCTCGTCGCGTCGCATGGCGATGATCTCCTTCACCACGGCGACATTCTCGGAAGTGATTCCGCCGCGAACGGCACTCTCAAGAATCTCAAGAGACGTTAGCATCCTGGCTGGCGTGGATGTTTGGGGGGCCAATTCTAGCTGCGGCCTTACGGCCAATGTGTCGTTCTTCATGTTAGTCGATGCTTTTTCTAGCGTCGGTTAAAGCTTCGTAAAGAGTTTCCCCGGTAGAATCGCCAGACCACGATAGCGGAGCCACCGATACCACGGTGTCGGTGAAAAGTATCTGGCAGTCTTTGCCTAGTGATCGCGCCACGTTCTCCACAATTCGACAAGCCGCAGCAAGTTCCTGTGCGTCGTTATTCATGGGTTAGTTTGCTTCATGTGCTTCGCGGAGAACTTTTCCAACTTGGAGAGCTGTTCGTTCATTTTAGCTGCTCGGGGTAGGCGAGCACCTTGCGAGTTTCATCTTGCAGCTCAACCGTTGTGCTTTGCCCGTGACAGTGCGGACATGTCCAGCACGTCTCCGCAATCCAGAACCGCCCAGACTCCCGCCAGTCAATCGAGCTACACGCGCCGCAATGCGGGCAACGGATATTGTGATAATGAGATTCCGGGATTTTCATTGCTGCTTTTCGTTCAGCGCCTCGGCTTGCGCGATGGCGTTTCTCAGTTTGCAGATATTCACGCCGACTTTATAGGCGTCATCTTCGCCACAGATAAACATTTGATCCTCGTGCATGGCCAGATGCAGCTTGGCCACGCTTAGCAAGCTGTCATGGCTCGCCTTGAGCGCGTTGTAGTGGGCGCGGAACCGTTCAATCTGCTGGGCGGCATCGTCCGTCCACGGGTTGCCCAGGACTGTGCTTTGGCCATTTGTGCCAGAACCATGCAAGGAGCCTCCGCCTCCGTCTCCGCCAGCGCCATACGGCGCGCTTTGGTCTGCTTCGTCGTGAAGTTCGTCTTTCATGGCAACACCCCTTTCGGGCCAACAATTTCGCGCCGATATTTTGCAAACCGTTTCCAGCACGCCCAGGAAAGCTTCAAACCTTCCCTTGTCCGCTTCCGCCCAGTGCGTTGCGCGCACGTCCACGTTCAACACTTCGGCTTGGTTGGCTTCGTCGATCATATCGCCTCACGGTTTGAAAGAGCGTTCCCGCCGTGAGACATGCGCCCGAAAGCGTCAATCGCAGGCCGCGAACCTGCTCGGGAACGCTCCAAATTTGTTTTGCTTTAAGTCTCACTCAGAACCGGCGCTCTGTCCGGTTCGGGGTGTTACTTGTTGTAGTTGCGCTGTGTTCTCACCCAAGAGACAGAATCAGCCGCGTGAGCTTCCATGATAATTCCTCGCGGTGGACATGCACCGTAGCAGTCTCGCAAGTAATAGATTTGTGTCCCGTGAACACGATGCACGCGATAAATCACAGTTGGCCACTGCGGGCGAAAGAATAAATCGCCGACTTCCCACTTTGGATATTTCCTCCGCTTGGGCTTGGGTGAATTGTGAGCCTGAATGAATTTATCCAGAGTCATACGATGGCGCTTACTACTCGCGTTTTGGCTTGGCCCTTAATCAGGCGCTCGACTCGCGCGCACAGTTTCCCCGCCTGCTCTCTGGACAGTCCGCGTTCATCCTTAATCTCAACGCTGATACGTACAAGGGTTTTGCGGTCGTCGTCATCGGCTGGCCAATTTGGGGTGTGTCCACTGAACCAACTTTCTGGCTGGCTCATCAAGCGGTGAAGATCGTTGCGATAACTCATAATGGGTATGCTCGCATTTCCGGTTCGTCGTAAACAAAACAGCGGCGAGCCTGATCGAGAATCACGGTGTCTATATCCCAGTCATGGCCGAAGGCATGGGTTTGGAACACTTTCACCTTGCCGTCAGGCGATACCCGAATTGCCTTACGACCAAAAACCGCCTTGCCGAAAAAATAGCGTTGCGCTGGCGCTGGTAGGCGAATCCATTTGTCCTCCAATTCGGAGAGCTTCACCGCTTCAAAAAATCCAAGGTGGTCCTTTGCGCCTTGAAGGTAGAAAGTCTGTCCCTTGGTATGCCTTGCACGCGCCAAAACAGTACAAATTTGCCAGCCGGGTTTGTAACCAATTTCGGTGCTGACAACTTGGTTGCCCGTGTCAACGTCGGGCGAATTTGTTTCTTGTCTCACGTCCCTAATCTACACGGGCGCCAAAACGAGCACAATCGGGGAAACCCCGCGACGTGACTACCGTATTCTCCCCGATATAACCCGGGCCAAACCTTGGTTCACGAATAGTAGGTCCCCCGATTGCGCGCGGATTCTGAACGTGATTGAATCCTGTTCGCTGGCCAGAAGCTAGCTCCCGCGTCAGACCGGGATTGAAGAAAGGCAACAATGGAAAATCCGATAACAGTTCTAGCGAATGTGGCTCGCGGATACGCCACTGATTCACAATGCGAAAACGCACTCAAGCGAGATGTTGAGTTGACAGAGGCTCTAAGTAACGCTTACGAGGCAATGCTGGTAATGCGCGCCATGCTCGCAAAGGCTGACGTTTCCTTGAAAGGCGGAAAGCTTCAGCAAGTCATCGACTCGGTTGCGATGACGCTTCATCCGGTGAAAGGGCAAGTATGAAAATGCGCCGAATCAAAGTGTCCTACGTCGTGAACATCTCGGATCAAGAATACAAAGCGCTTGTCGCCCTTGGCCGGGAATGGGGATTGGACTACGACACGAAAACAACGGTTGCGCGCCCTCTGCAAATCGCCAAGCGAGCGTTGCGTAATTCCGGCGAATCGGGTTGCCTCTCACTCATTCCAACAAACAACTGCGTGTTTTGATTTTATGCACAACGAACAATTCCACGATCACGCGAGCCATTTAGCCGCTCACGCGGGCAAGTCCTCAGTTGCCGCCCGGTCTGAAGTGAGCGGCTTTTAACTCTCAAAACTTATGACAACCTTACAACCGAAACATGCAAAACTCAGCGCCGTAGGTCTTTCAACCTTCCACGGACGCGAAGTCTATCCGTTTTTTGTCGCGGGCTGGCTCACGCTGGCCAATGGCAAAACTGAAACGTTCGCTTGGCACGTCCCTGATTTGAACTGGGGCGGCTTTGACTGGTCTTCCGTCCAGATCAAACCGGACGTTGCCGCGAAAATGGTCGAACTACAGACCGCTCAAGAAATCTGGATTAGCTACGCCCGGCCATGAATTCGAAGCAATGCCCAAAGTGTAGCGCGTGCTCACCAGACAACGCCGCTAGTTGCCGAGACTGCGGCTTTCAATGGCCGGTGCCAATCTCTCACGCGGACTATGTAGCGGAGAGTAATCGGAATTACGACTTGGGCCGAAAGCACGCGCAGGACGAATCCGTTCCAATGGAAAGCGCCTTGTTGCGACTATTCCTTTCCTGCGCGCACCTGCGGCTTAGGTGTGAGCAAGTCTGTCCGTCGATCAAGTCATTCTCAGACTGGGAAGACAACACGAAGGCAATGCAGAACGCCGAGAACGTGCTCCGCTAACCCTTAGCGCAAACCCTCACGCCGCTGGCCGCAAAACTTATGACAACACCGAAAACCGGGTAGTGGCCTGATTTGATTTTTCATGTTGACAATAGCTAACAGATCGGTATTCTAGCGGCACAATGAATACAACAAAACGTTTGGTTGATAAGTTGATGGCGATGGAAGCGAGCACGGCTGACAAGGGTTTGCTGGACGTGTCGAGTGTGGACCTTGCCGAAGCATATCGGTTGGCCCGCGAGGTTAACCGAGGCAGCGATAAGTTCAGCCGTGACAATGAAGTGTTTGTGGCGATAAACACGTTTGCGACATTCTACCGCTTCGACCTCGCGAATGGTGTTTACGCCAACTCGCCATTGATGCAGGACTTTGACGGTTCTGCTACGGGCTACTGGGAACGCCGCGCGCATTATTTCGGTACTTCTGACGAGGAGCTTGCTCAAATCAAGCGCGACATAGCGGCTGAGGTTAAAGAGGAAAGGCACAAGGAGCTTCAAAAACATAACGCCAAAGCGAACGGGGGTGCGCTGTGATCACCATCGAATTGGAGCGATGCCCGTTGTGCGGTCACACTGCCATTCAAACAGTGAACAACGGCGTCGCGCGGGTAGCATGTTCGCGGTGCGGATTGAACATTGAAAGCTGGATACTTAACGAAGCTCCGGTGGTAGCAGTCAACCGGGTTGTCGCGAAGTGGAACAAGCGCGTAACCGCTGACCTTCTTGCAACCTTGCAAGGGATTGCGGATTCGGCTGCGCACATTGGAAACAACGTCACGCCGAGCATGATTGAGCGGGTGGCTCGTAAGGCCATCGCCAAAGCCAACCCTTGACCTATGAACCGACTCACTAACGAAGACCGCGCGCGCGCCGTTGCCTGCCTTGTGGAAGGCAACAGCCAGCGCTCCACTTGCCGCATGACTGGACTCGCAAGGCAAACCGTTCAGCGGCTCGCTGTGGACCTTGGTGAAGCGTGCGAGAAGTTCGCCGCAAAAGTCATGGTGAACCTGCCATGCACGTCGCTTCAATGCGACGAGATTTGGAGCTTCTGCTACGCGAAGCAAAAGAACGTTCCATCGCATCTGCGCGGTACTGGCAAGGCCGGGGACATCTGGACTTGGGTTGCCATCGACCGGACGACAAAGTTGATCCCAGCTTGGTATGTGGGCGACCGCACAACGATGAGCGCCTACAAGTTCCTTCGCAACCTCTCGCCCCGTCTCGCGGAGCGCGTTCAGATTGCGACGGACGGGCACAAGGCTTACGCGCTGGCCATGAAAGGCGCGTTCAACGGCTCGCCAGTCGATTACGGAACGGTCGTGAAGATTTACGCGGAGCCGTGGGGCGAAGGCAAATACAGCCCCGGCGTCGTCACCGGCGCGAAGCGAGAGATTGTCTTTGGCGCGCCAGACCGCGACGCCATCTGCACAAGCCACGCGGAGCGGCAGAACCTCACGATGCGAATGGGAATGCGCCGTTTCACCCGCCTGACCAATGGCTTCAGCAAGAAAGTGGAGAACCATCGGCTCGCAGTGGCGCTCCACTTTGTTCACTACAACTTCGCGCGCATCCACCAGTCGCTGCGCATCACTCCGGCGATGGCGGCGGGCCTGACTGACCACGTTTGGGAGCTTTCCGAGATAATCGGATTGCTTGAGACTGAGGAGGCTGCTCTGTGCGTTTAATCGCATCTTGCACAACGCTGAAGGCCAGCGCGTTCGGGTCTTGCGGGCGCTTCTTGCGCTTGCCGCGTTTCTTTCCTTTGGGCCAACCGCCAAGCTTCGCGTTCTCGCGCGATGCTTTGGCCTTGGCCTTTGATTTCACGCTGCCAAGCAGCGCACCGATGTTGACTTCGTGCGTCGTCCCGCACGCTGGGCATGTAACCTTCATGCCCCGACAATACTGAACTGTTTCCTATGTGCATGACAAATTTCAAATCAGGCCACTACCGAAAACCGATACACCTCGCGTGACGAAAAGCGTAACGCCGGTTACGCCCCAAGCAATCGAGCAAACCCAAACGCCCACAAATCCGGTGTGGCAAGCGTTGGCACTTCATTTGCCTTCCCTTGTTTCCATGAACGATACGCGAACCTTCAAACCCATCGAGCAAATGACGGAAGCCGAAATCAAAGAAAGTGCGCGTGCGCTCGATCTCGCCTTGCAAGAACTTGGCAAGGCATCCGAGAGCATGGACAAGCAATCATCCGTCAGACTTAACGACGCCAAGTCGTAAGCTCGATCTCACTTCACGCCGCTGGCACCATTCCAGCGGCCTTTTGCTGTACGGGGGCTGAACCAAGTCTCGCCACTGCCAATCAAAGCCAGCCTCAAGTCAACGTGGGGCGATTTCAGCCCACTCTTGACGACAGTCACAAGGTCTGGCATTGCTGAGCCATGCTCGAAGCCTTAGCAGAGCCGTCTCGAATCATCGGAATACCCTTCACGCCAGATAACGCCGCATCCAATGCCAAGCGCTCATGGGAAACTCGCCGAGCGCGGCCACAGCGCGAAGCCGATATTGAAGCCAAGCGCATTCAGGCCGATTTGTCCCTAGTTGAGGAGCAAATCAGGCGCGCACGCAAAGAGCTAAATGACGTTGACTCAGGCTATTGCGAACATTGCAAGCGTCAAGGGATGCCACCGCATCACAGAGCGCAGTTGATGAAGGCTATCGACACGCTATTGGAGCGCAAGCGCATCCTCCTTTGTCGGCCTGGGCCTGGAACCGTCAAGAGTAGCCCCCGCCAGAGCCGAGACCGCGCTCCGATTGCGCCTGTTGATGCACCAAACCCGCCAGAAACTACGCCCTGATTGTCAATGGTTTACGTCAACACTACCCATAAGCAGTATTGTGCGTAGTACAGTTTCAGAGCAAGGCATCTCTTATTTCTCTGGCCGGGGGTGGTGGCGGGGCCACCGGGTAGGAGGGGGAATTTGCGACAGGCCATGCACGTATGACACCCACGTTTTACGCGCAGTCAATTTTCCCAATGTTTTCAGGGTGGCGACCGGGGAACCGGTGTTCAACCCATAGTTTTACGAAACCTGATTTTCTGGGACGTTTTGAAGTTATGATTGAAGTGAAATGTTGTCGTTGTCTGGAGTTGCTCGATGAACCTGGGGCGCTGGTATTCAGTCCACCAGTTCCGAACGAGAAATTTGGGGATGTTTGTGCCAAGGATCACCTTTGCGTTGATTGCTACGCTGGCCTGATCGGATGGTATGAGTCATGGAACGAAGAGCACGGCGATCAGAGTTCGATTGCCGAGTGATCTTCTGCCTTCCCCAGCGCAGCGTTTTGATTGAGGGAAGGTGGGTTGGGATGAACTTGCGTCGGATATTTCCCCCTGTACCCCCATCTGATCTGATCTGATGCGATTGTCTTTCATTTTTTCTGGACAAACCGGACATTTCCGGGACAATCGGAGGACATGTCCAAGACTACGAAAGTGTTTATGGCGGGGTTCCGAGCGAGGCTGCGGGCGTATGTGAAAGCGGAGATGACGCACTGCGGGCACGACGACTTGGTGCTGGAGGCTACCGAGAAACATCAACGACTCATTGAGTTTGTGCAAACAGAGCACGACGCGCTTGCTCGGAAAGCCGGGTTGCCGTGAGTGGATTCACGTTGCTCTGGGGAAAAATTCTCCTGTCGTCGATCTGGATCAAGGAATCGAAAGAAACTCGGATTGTCTGGATCACGCTGCTGGCGCTCCGAGATCAGAACGGGATCATTCAGTCCTCTTTGATCGGGTTGGCGGATGCGGCCAAGGTGTCAAAGGAAGAGTGCCAGCAGGCGTTGGACATTTTTCTTGCACCGGACCCGGACGACACGAGCGGCGTGGAAGAAGGCAGACGGATACGGGTAGTGCCGGGCGGATGGCAGATTGTGAATCACGATTTGTATCGGTTTTCCACTGAAGCCAAGCGTGAGTTTTGGAAACAGCAAAAGGCGGATCAGAGGGCGAAGAAAAAGGGCCGTAGAAAACTCAAGGAGCAGTTTCCCACCACGCCGCCCGGATCACCCGACGAACAGAAAGCAGTGAAAAAATTCGAGAACGGGGAAATCACGATGGATCAACTTGGAGACGAAGGCACATGACTGATACGCAAGCCGCCTATCGTGAATACTTGAAATCCGATCACTGGCGAGCACTTCGGATTCAGGCATTCCGGGTTTATGGGCGGAAGTGCTACAAATGCCCTAAGCGTTTCGGGCTGGACGTTCACCATTTGCGTTATCGCCATCCGTGGACGGCCTGCACTGTTGAGGATGTTCGCCCGTGCTGCCGCAACTGCCACGAGCTTGAACATGGCATTGTGCGCGTGGTCGCCGTGCGGGTGAAGCGCGTGTGGCAAAAGAAGCAGCCGCGCCGTCCGAAAAAGCAAAAGCATCTCAAGAAGAAGAACCTTCGGGTGTTGCGCCGGCAATGGATCAAGCGGGAATTAAATCGAGATGCCGCCCTGTCAAATCTTCACTGGAAACGCCGGAACTGGTCGCTGTGAACTTCAGCCGTCACTTGTGGGCGGCTGAGAAAAACGCCACCGGCCAGTCGTGCGAATAGCCCCGCCGTGTTCATCAACTTTGACGTGGGAATGGCACGAGATGACCAGTGAAAAGTGAATCCACCTGTAGCCGCGAAAAGCCCTTGGTGAGCATCCGGGTCTTTCGATCCCCGGCAGCATGGGTGGAAAGTGGATAGATTCATGGCTTTACCTGAGTCACATGAAGGTTCCAGACGCCGTTCTGCTGGGTGCTGGCGATGGTTTCGAGTTCCTCGCGCACCGCAGCGGCAGTTTCGGCGTATTTGTATGGGCCGCGAACTACGAGATGGTTCCGGTAAGCATCGGTGAAGTACCATCCCGGTTTAGAAGGGCGGCCCCAGGTAATGGACGACTCGTTTGATGAGTTGAGAGACGGTTGCCTACTTCGTTCTCTCGGGGCCGTTAAGTTTAACTGTGTCCGTGGCACGGAAAACCAATTGCCGCACTTTCCCCGATGGCGCAAGAGGAAATTTTACGGGTGGTTAAATCTCGTAATCGGTTTCGGTTATCCGATTTCCCCGGATGACTGAAGCCCGGAACATCCTGGCGATTTCGATGAGAGCATCCATTTCCCAAGTGCCGAGTTTGGATTCACCAGCAATGTGCAGAGTTGCCGTCTTTTCGCCGAGTGGGAACTGCCACTGATAGGTTTGTATATTTGAAACCGATGAACGCGGCGGTGAGACTGAACAAAGCGCTGATGGCAACGGCGAGCGCGCTGGGGTTTTCCATATTGGTTTCGGATTTTCGGTTTTCATTTTACGTCGAGAGTTGTGATGGCGTCGCGGGCTTTGATAATTGCTTCGCGCGCGCCCAGAACGCCAGAGTCACAGTCAATGCACATGTCTGCCGCTCGCGTCATCCCGTCACGGTAGGATTCAAGCTTGATTTCCAGGATCACGCTTGAAATCACGGTTTGCCCGTTGGTGAGAATCGGGTTGTATCTCAGCCCGTTTCCAAGCGCTTCCGCCATCTTGCTCGCCCATTCGTGCTCAGTATTCACTTCGGCTCCTTCCCATCGGTGAGTTTGGCGTGACTGAATTCAACTGGCCATTCACCGTAAGTCTGGTTTCGTCCAAGCTCTGGAATCTCGACTAATAAGCCGGTGTATTCCCATTGGGAAGCGCCTTCATCTCTGGCAGATACTTCGTTACTGCTGAGTCCTTTTACTGTACCGACATGCGGACCAATCGAGCGGCCATATACGTCGCGCACAAAGCAGCGAATGGAGCGCCCAAGCCACCGTTTGAGAACCATATCAGCATTCGATGGCGGATTCACTTTGACTGCTCCTTCCCATCGGTGAGTTGCGCTCCGTTAACACGACCAGCTTCGTAAAGAATCGCATTGGCACTTCTTGTTATGGCGTCCACCGTGATCCAAGGAATCACGTCATCGCTTTTAGCGGCCTCTTCAATCCTTACAAGCCACGTCCGCAGCAGGTTCACTTCGTACACTATGACTTCGCGGTATTTATTTGGATTCATCGGTGAGTTGCGTGAGGGCTTCTTTTGCGATGTCGGCCATGTTCATACAACTGCCAATCATCTCGGAGTGGAACGGGTAGTCACGCAATCGAACGAGCGCATCCGTGGCGATGCGCAGTTTGTCTCGCAGTCCGGCATTCTCTTTGGCCATGACTTGAGTCGCGCCGAATGAACCTTCCGTGATGAATTTCAACTCCGCCTTCAACCGCTCGACCACCTGCTTGAGCAGCGCGGGCGGTTCGGTGGAGGAAAGTCGTTCTCTTTCCTCGCAAAACTGGCACCGTTCCACGGCGATATTGGGGCAGGGAACGACGGCTAGTAAGCCGAGCGCGCTATGCAGCTTCGCCTCCTCCCGCTCTCGGGCCGAACGTTCTTCCGCGAGTTGCTTTCGCACGGCGACAAGCTCATCGCATTGATGCTGCATTAACTCGCTCTGTCTTTGAATCTCATCGCCTTTAAGCCGGAACCATTCTTGGGCATCCGCGAGTTGGCGCTGGAGCTCGTCGCGCTCGGCGCTGAGGCAATAATAGCAAAGGTCAGCTTTATCAGTATCTGATCCGCATTTGGTGCATTCACTCATTCAAATCCTTTCCGTGTAGTTCAATCTCAGTTCGTTCGTTCTCCGGCCTGCACACTTGCTCCTGTTTCACCGTCAGAACTATGTCTTTGCCGGTGTCGTCTCGGATGAGTCCGGCGTATCGGAGGCAGTCGATGAAATATTTCGGACAAAGGTTGTCAGGATCGCAGAGCCTTCTCCGGAAGCTTGTAACGACGACATGAATGCGTTCTGGGTACGGACTTTCTCTTCGCGCCTCTCCCACGGGTTCATGGCGAACAATCGGTTCAAGCTCGGAACGCGGTGAAACACGACGAGCTTTAGATATGGCTTGCCTTCGTTCATAGTCGATTCGCTGCTGCTCAGTCCATGACGGCATCTACTTCGCCTTTCTCCAAACAACGGTGCCGTCGCTGCGGAAGCCGAGTTCAACGTTGGTGCGATTCGATCCGACCCCGCTTTCCAGAAGGAACTCGTAGGCTATGTGTCCATAGATGGCGTTCGTTCCGTAGCGTTTCACATGCTCGGCGTATCGCAATTCTTCGTGACGCCTCATGTCTTCGTTAAACCAAGCCGTGGTGAGCTTGGGAGCCGCAGCGATTCCGATCAGGCACATTCCTGCAAGCAGGATCAGTAGTTGGTTACGTTTCATTTCCATGTTTCTCCATTTCTAATCAAGTCGTCGGTTGAAAGCGCGGCGTTGGGAAAATGCTTGCGCGCGTGCAAGGCACACAATGCCATCCATCCGCCGCCCATTGTTGGATAAGCGGCTACAGTCGGTTTTTCACAGAACTCGACTATTGTGCTATGGCTTTTACGCTCCGGTTTATTTCCAATCATCACCTCGCAAACACAACTGATTGGAGCCGTCTTCCAATCCTTAGATGTTTGGTGCTTCATTTTGTTTGTTCTTTCTCCGTGTCTCCTTCAGCTTTTCCACTCTGCCTGACTGTCGTCCTTTGGTTGGTTTTGGGTATCCGCAAAAGCACGGTTCCTCTGGGACTACGACGGTTTGTCGCAGCTTCTCGTATCGTTCAAGAACCGCTCTGCCGATTTCAAAATCAGTCTCGGTGTTCATTTGATACTTCTCAAATGCCATTGCGGTAAGATTTCATTTTCGTCTCGCGTCTTGCAGTCGAGACACTCATCGAAGTTTTCATCACCGCAGCGGCAGGCTGCCGCCGATTCACCGCAGATGTTGCAGATGCGCTTCGTTCCATCACACCGGAAGCAACCGCGAGCTTTGAAGGCTGCCAGTTGCGCCGCTACCGCTGCCGAACAAGGCGCAGGTCCGCGTAGCTCGGATTGGTTCTTAATCGCCCGCTTTTTCATACTCAATCCTCTCGCGATAAGTCAGGCCGTAGCTCTCCGGTTCATCAAACGGGCAATCGCAGCCGAGATTGCTGCCGCAAAATTGGCACGGTTTTCCGTCAACATCGCAAGCGGTTGTCCCGGGCGGCAGATTCCACGTTGAGTTCATTCCTTCACCTTCACGTTGGCTTTGAGCAATTCGACTGTGTTCTTGAACGCGCGCCGCAAAAGCTCGTCGCTCAGTTTGAGTTCGTAAACGTTTCCGCTGCGGCCCATGCCAGCCATGACGCAATCCGAAATGTGTTCGATCACGTCGATCAGATTCACGTTGGCGGGCACACCATCTTCCTTGTCGAGATGGTGGCGATGGATTTTGCGGTGATTATCCCACCAACCCGTTTGCTTGAAGCCCGTCACGAAGTCGGCATGAAACCAGTCGATTGCCGTAAGCTTGTCGTAGTCGTGTTCGCCAGCCGCTTCGGTGATTTTGCCATTGAAGAAGGCGAGTGCTTTTACGATGTCCCCGATGTGCTGGCGGCTTGATGCTAGCAATGTTTCCTTCGTCGTATTGGCGAAGTCGCATGTGCGAGTGTCCGCCGTTGCTGATTTTTGTATTTCGATCACAACATCTCCTTCTGTTCGTGTTCCATCGGCGGCTGGCACCCGAAGATTTCTTCGTACGCCCATTTTTCGGCCTCAGCCTTGGTTGCGTGCGAGTCCATGCAAATTCCGGCGCGTTCTTCGAACAAATATTTCTGTTCTTCTGTGGCGTTATTCGGCAGTTGCATTGTACTTCTCCTTAATCGCCTCTTCCCGAGTCTGCCACCACTTCCCATTCGGATCGCCTAGCTCGCGATCAAAGACCCAGTTTCCAAAGCCGGTTTCGCGGCCAGAAAGGAAGCCAACAGGGACTTCGATGGCGATGGCCAATGGCAGAAAGATCAGTTTCAAATTCATGTCTCCACAAAAATGGTTCTGGTTCCAAGCTTCAGGAACTTGATTGCGCGATACTTCCCGCGTGATTTTCGCATCGTGATGGCGCTCACTGTGACGCCATCGCGTTCGGCCTGTTCCATCTTCCACTGTTTCAGGGGTAGTTTCATCGTTTCCTTTGTGGCCCGGTATTCGGAAGCCCAAGCTTGTCCCTGCGCCGGGCTTCAGCGAACATCGGGCGTCCATCGCAAACCCGCACATGCGAGTCATAATTGATTTTTCGAGCGGCGATCTCCAATCCGCACTTGGGGCATTGTATTCGTTTGTGGCTCATGTCAAAGCTCCACAGAATTCAGCACTATCTCGCTGTACATCGGCGTGGCCTTGGCGAGTGCGTCGCTAGGATCATCCGACTCCACGATTTCCATGCGGATAAATAGCGGCTGGCCATCAACAGGCCGAAGCAACGAGCGTTCCTGTTTCGTCGGCTGCAAAATCCGGTGCATCGGCGTGATCGCGGTGTGTGCCGCGTAGAGAATTGCGATCTTCACGCCTTAGCCTCCTGAATTCGTTTCTCCGCAGTTTCGCGCATATTCACTTGGCTGGCAGGAATCGGATGCCAGTTGGACGCAGTAGCCGTTTGGCTCGTCTGACACGATAAGCAATAGCGCATGACGGCCACTTCCTCGCGGCCAGTCCGTCCCTGCCAAAGTGCGTGCTCGTAAAACCAATAGTGATCGCACTTCGTTTTGCGCTCGCGGATTCCGGGTTTGGGTTGGGTTGGTTTCATGCGTTGAAAAGGTGTTTCATCAGTCGATCTGCCATTCGGCCAGCAAGCTCGACGTTTTGTTTACCGATTTGTGAATGGCCGACTTCTGCACACATCTCGTCGAAGATCGGCATTTTGATATTCGCATACCATGATTCTCGGAATGCAGGATCACGCTGAAGCTGCTTGCTCAAATACCGCACAGCCCAGCCAGTTCGCCAGTGCCATAGATTCGTGAGCCAGATGCGCGCCATGTCAAGTGGTGTGGAGCAGGAACAAACCTCGCTTGAGTCGATCTTGGTTTTGGTGTCGATGGATAGCGTCGTAGGTTTCATACGATTCCTTTCATCACTTCGCTGATGTGTCTAGGTTTGGTTTCCACCTTCTCCGCCGCGCGCCCGCTCTGTTCCAGGACGCGATCACGAGCGGTTTTCCTGGCGATCAGGTTCCGTTCCCATGCGCTGGCTTCACCGAGTCGCGAGTTGAACAGTTCCGGCTCAAGAATCTTGTGAATCTGCAACCGATCCCGGTACTTCGGCTCGCGCTTGGAGTTCTGCCACAACATGAATCGCAAAACGGTGCGAAGGTTCTCTGCCGTGAACTCGTTCCGGTGAAAGTTGTAGAGTAACCGTTCGGCGGGCTTGTATTTGCACTCGGTCTGGCCTGTCATCTCGACGAAGACGGCGTAGATTGCGCGGAGGGTTTGGGTCATATCGAAAAATCTTCCTCCACTGTGCGAATCGCCTCTGAACGCTTGATGTTGTGGAGTTGTTTGTAAATGTGCTTCACCTTCAATTTTCGGGCTTTCTTACGGCATTCCTTTAGATCGACGATGTGGGTCGTGTGAAACCCAGCCGCCTGAGCCAGCCGCTGTGCTTCTTGATCTATGGCTGCAAAATGCTGCAACGGGAGCAGTCCGCGAGCGACTTCCACGAACAATGTTTCCTTTGCCAGCTTCGCGGCCTTTTTGAGAACGTGTTGACGGTGCGAATAGAGTCCGATCTGCCGCTCGAACTCGGCCTTCTCTGGCGGCGTCAGCGCATCGTTCCGTTCTTTGATTCTTAATTGGCAAAGCGATTCGTAAATCTTTTGCGTCTGATGCAGGTAGCCTTCATACATGACAGGCGATCCAGCGAGGTGCTTGTAATCGCCATTGGCGTTGATGCGCGTGGAATAATCACCGCGCATCTCCTGAAAGTGCAGATTTTTCCCAGCGGATTTGCTCATGGCTTTTTCTTCCACGCGGTTCTGCCGTAGCGATCCTGAAGCAATCGGATCATCTCTGTGTATGCCGCCACCTTACCGTCGAGCTTCGCGTGCGGCACTGTGCCACGCTCAAATCGTTCGCGGGTTTCCACTGCGGCCCTTCGTTGCGCTACAGCGCCATGCCAGATAAAGTAAATGGCGTTTCTGTGAGTGAGCGGGAGGAGGTGATTGAACTGGCCAAGCTGTTCAACTGCCGACGTGTATTTCAGCAGCAGTTTAAGATCGCGAGATAGTTTCATACTCAGTGTCCGAATCGGGCGACGTTCATTCCTCAGAATCCTGACATTCCAAAACCGCCGTGTTCTCAAAGAGAAAATTTATGGCGATTCGTACGCCGGTTGCAGTGCCCTTGTAGTGCGCTTCTTTCACGACGTTCCCGCTCAGCTTTTCGGCGAGTGCGTATCCATTCCACTCACGTTCAATGTCTTCAAGCCCTGCAATAATGTCTTCAATTTTCATGGCTCAGATTTTTCGGGAACCCACAGATTCAGCGTTTTGAGGAAAGCTTCTGCCCTCTGTGCAGCAGAGGCGGAAAATATTCTCGTGCTGCCGGCCCGATAAACAACCCAGCCAAGCTCATCGAAGTATTTATCGAGATCAGTCAGCACCTTCTCGGCGGAGTTCATGGCGTTCAAATCGTTCAAGTAGTCTGGCAGCGGCACTTCATAATTGCGGCCCGGAGGAATCCCATGCGGCGACGGTTTACGCTCCGGTCCTCCAGCCCCAAGAACCGTGAGTCGACACTTCGTCCATCCGCACACTTGTCCGATAGCGATGATTTGGTCGTGAGCTTTCATGCTAAAAGCGCCGGGAATGTCCACAGGCTGTAATGAGGTTGTTCACAGTGTCCATTTAATCAAAATCCCTTCGAACGGAAGGCCGTGTTGAGCTTTGAACCAATCGTGCAGTTCAAAGAAATCTCGGAATCCATCAGCGCGTGCGAAATCATCGCACGGTTCGGCATAGCTGTTCACCGCAACGCCAGTATCGGTAATGTCGCATCTGGAGACCTCGCATATCTTCGCCTCGCGAAGCACACGCTGTTTGCTTCGATATGGTTTGCCCGTCCATTCGCGAAGACTGATTGGTTCCGCTGCCTTCGGCATTCTGGCAGGAACGGGGCGCACGGTCTGGCGCTTCACACCAGATTTGACGAGCGGAGCAAACTGCGGTTTGAACATGCGAACGATCATATTGGATGCGGGATGTTCGTTGCTGCCGAACTTGCTCTGGCTCCTTCTCCTTCAGAGTCGATTTCGTGGCCGTCCCGCGCGACCGATTCGCATGTTTGAGCCGCACTTTCCATTATCTTCCCGGCTCGCGCAGGATATGGCCTGCTCTGAGTGATCCCGGTACTGCATTGGCTCGTTGATAAGTCCTTCATGGCACAAACTCCGGGCAATCGTGTTCCAAATAGGAGTGGCCATTCCAGTTCAGGCGCCGCGCAATAGCGTCAGCCTTGTTTATCGGAGTGTAACCGCCATGCAGCAAACTACCATCTGAGCCACTGGCCAGTGCTATCGCGTCTTCGATTGGACATGCGGTGTTGTGGCCGATGTGATTCGGTTTTGGCCCTTTCACGCACCGATCACAGTTGCGGTCCGTCCACATCATAAAGCTGGTTCCGTTTGGAAAGAGTCGAAACTTTGGCTGTTCAATGGTTGTCATTTTAGAGCTTTTGTTCGCTGAATGAGTGCGGCGAGCAGTTTATTCACGCTCAATTCGGCTTGGCCTCAGCCATTTGCGTGGCCCGGTGTTAACTCGGAAGGCTCCCCGCCGCACCCATTCAATGAACTGTTTGTTCCCTGAGTGCTGGAATCCTGCAATGGTCTTTGCAGTCAGCCATTGCCCGTTGTTGGATCAGACCTGTTCGCGTGCTGCACTACGAACTGGCCTTTGTGATCGCACGATCGTTTGATTCCAGCACTCAAAGAACTGACGCGATGGAACCATCTCCCGATTATCCTCACAACCTGAAAGTGGGGTAGGGGTTTCCCCTATCTCGTCTTTTCTTTTTCGTACTGAGACACGCCAGCGCCGAATGCGCTGAGGGCTTCGAGAACCACCGTTTTGGGGATGCCATGTTCTTTTGCGATGGCAAATATATCCTGGTACGTGAGCGGCACCGTAAGTGATTTGGCGGCGCTTCCAACTGTGACAGGTTCACCAACTGGATTGCGTTTGTTTCCGAGCGTGATGTCGTAAACCAATCCAGCTTCAGGGTTCAGCTTTGTACGCAAAAAGCGCAGCGCAACATCTTCCTTGGTCTGGCCACCGAATGGAACCTTGCCACTGATTGGAACCACTTTGCCTTTTATCGTTTTGGTTTCTCCGGTGCCCATGCGAGCGCCAAGCGTCGTCACTTGCTGGTAGCCACCCCAAGGATCAACCCTTGTGTTCCCCATCACTGCTTTTCCAAAGTCAGATGAACGCGGGTCTTTCTCGTGTTTGTCACCGAATAACTGCGCGACGTTCCACAGCGCATAGCCGCCGATCAACATCCGCAAATATTCTTTGGCAACAATCTTCTGCACCTTTGCATCCAGTCCCGCTTTCACAAATGGTTGGCCAAGCAAAGTCTGAAGTCGGGATGTTAGTAGCTTCGGCGACCAAAGGAAACTTCCGGCGACTGTTTGTGTGACGGGATTCAGTTTGCCTCGCCCGGTCATTACGTTGACTAGATTCCCGATCTTTTCCAGTTGCACTTGCGTTGGCGCGCTTTCTGGAAACTCGGAAGCAAGCAGTGTGTCGAACAAATCAGAGCGAGTCTTGTTCAGGAATGTGATGAAGGCTCGGTTGGACATTCGAACTCCGCGCGCAATCGCTTTTACGGGAGCCGTGACGATAGTTTTCGCGGTGTTTCCGGTGCGAAAATCCAGCGCGGCCCAATCATCAAGGATCGAGCGTGCATTCTCTTCCGCCTTGGTGAAGCTGTGTTCGTCTAGCGACGTGTATTCGATCTTCGCAGCCGTATCCAAGCCGTTCTTGGCATTGGGGCGGTTCCTGATCTCCTGCTCGATTCGGCGAGCGGTAGTTTCAGACGCCCAACCTTTGAACATTTCCCTGAAGGCGTTCGCCGTAGCCTTCCATCGCGTAGGACTTGGAACGGCGGCGAGCAACGCGCCTGCGGCTTGACGTGGCGCAGAAAAGTCAAACGAAGCGACGAGGTTCTTCGGCAATCTCCACGCCTGCCGAATGCCGTCCTTCACTTTCTGCCAATTGGAGCGTGCCGCCATGCGCGCTTCGTAGTTCCCTTTGAGGTATTGCTGCTTCCAACGCTCGTTCTCGGCGCGGAGAGTGTTCAGCTTGTCATCCGGCACGAGTCGCAACGGCTTTTTGCGTGGCGACAGGAAATCTCCGCGCGCGATTCTATCCTGAAGGTCTGCGATGCTGTTCAGAGTGCGCGTGTGAGCCGCTTTGAGTGTGATTTCTTCCGGTGTGAGCTTGGGCTTCGCTGCGTTTCTGAGTTGCTGCTTGATCTTGTTCAATTCAGCGAGTTCCGCGCGTTTCGCAGCGAGTTCTGGAATGACTGGTTTCTCCGGCGTGGACTTCGCAGCTACGTCGCCTTCGTTTATTTGGCGTGTAACTTCTTCGATGCGCTTGTCCACTTCCGCAATCTGTGCGGTTTGTTCTTTCACGCGCTTCGCTTCCTGAAAAGCTTCGTTCGTGGCTTTGAGATGATCCACTTCTGCTGCTGCCGCCTGAGCGCGGGCTTTGATGGCGTCGATCTTCGCGTTGCGCAGCGCTGGCTTCACGGGTTCTCCGCCGAAATCGCCTTTACGAGCGCGCTCCAAACGATCATTCCACATCGCTTCGTTCTTCTCAGCGTTGCGCTCGGCAATTTTCAGTCGCGCCTCAATTGACATCGGCTCTTTCGGGAACATTTCATCGCGCTGGCGACGCAATTCGGCGAGTTCCGCGCGCTTGGCCACGACTTCAGCGTCAGATGGTGTCACACCTTTCTCGCGCACGATCCTGCTGCGCGTGGAAAGCTCGAAACGAATGTCCGCGATGGCATTGTCGAGCCGAGTCTTGATCGTTTGAAGCGAAGTCGCGAGTTGACGCACTGGATCAGTCACCTGAATCCCGCGCTTTTTCATTTCCTCGTGGATTTTCTTGGTGAGGCGGCGTGTTTCTTCAGCGGGTGGCACGCGACGCGGTCCAGTGGCGAGCGGAGCCTGATTCTTCTCGACAACATCGGAAAGCGCGGATGTTTTTTGTGCTTCGCCGCGCAGTTGAGAAAGTCTAACCTTAACGGCGTCGGTTGTGGCGGGACTGGATTTGCCGTAATCAGAGAACGCATCGCGCACTTGGCGGTCTGTCATTTCTCCGAAGATCGGTTCCAAATCCGCGCGCACCGCCTTGACTACTCCGTCCAGCGTGTTCACGCCTTGCTCGACATAAATCTTTGCAAGTGACTTGACGTACTTGCTCAATTCGCCTTCCACGAAACCATCTGCCGCCGCTTCAGTGAGTCCTTCGATGATGGCTGGCTTTTCCGATTGCTTTGAGAGCGTGCGCTTGACGGTTTCTTTGAATTCTTTCGGAACTCCTTTTCCAGCGATCCCATCGGCTACCTTTTGGCTCTCTTTGAAAATTGTTTCGAGATGGGGCGTGATTTTATCTGAGAATTCCCCAACCATTTTGGTTGACCACTTCGCGAAGTCTAACCCACTGCTGTAAAGGTGTTCTGCTCCAATGATGGCGTAGTCCCGAATGTTGGGGAGATACTCAAGCCCGGAGCCACTGCCGAAAGATATTGGGCTGGCGGCGATTCGCGCACGAGCGGCATCTGCGGCAGTCTTCAAATCTGTGCCGATGCGCTCAGCGAGCTTCAGGATGTACGGACTCGGAGCGTTTTCCTTAGCTTCCTTGAGCGTGCGCTGCAATTCTTCGTTTGCCGCGCGGAGACTGTCGGCTTCAGCAGCCTGACGCTCAGCGTCCGCGATTTTCTTTTCCAGTTCCGAGATGCGCTCAGATTGGGCTTTGACTGCCGCGTGTTCTTCCGTGGTCAGTTCACGGCCTAGCGCCTGTGCGCGCTCGCGCGACATGGATTCAAACGAATAATCTTCAAAAGCCAACGCCTGACGCCAGCGCAGTTCACGGCCAGCGTGTGAGCCGCGCGATTTCACGGCATCAAGGAATTGCGTCAGCCGCTCGCTGTGCTTTTGGAATGCAGCTTCGGCTTCAGCCTTGGCTTCCGGTGTCTCGGCAGTGAATGTACGCTCAGCGGCATCGTTCTTTGCATTGAGCAAATCTCTCTTGTGGCGCAACAACAGCGCGGATTCGTCTCCGGTAAGACTGCGGCGCGGATCAGCTATGATGGCGTCGGCCAATTCTTCAGCAATAATGGGATCGGAAGCTTTGGCTCGTTCCCAAGACGCGGCCATCGCTTGTTTCTCCGATGGTGGGGCATCTTCTAAGCCATGCCCGATGCGTTCAAGTTCAGCCGTGGCGTTCTTCAGCCCTGTGCCAGAAGGTCCAAATTCTTCTGGCCGCGCACCGCCCATGCCGATGATTTCAGAAACAGGCGCAGCGGCTTCCGCAGGTGTCGTTTTAGCCTGCGGCGCTCCAGCCGGTTCCACCGCCGCGCCTGAAATTACTGGTGCTTCGCCCGGTGGTGTTTCTGCTGGAATTGCGGGTGCAACTTCTCCGGCAGCTTCTTGTGGTGCGTTTCCTGGCTCCACTCCTTGCAGTTCCACTTCGGGTCGTTCTTCACGTAACACGCCCGCATCTGACTTTTCGATTTGAACGGCATTTTCTACTCCTTTCGTTTGTTCTGCGGCTTGAACCGACTTTTTCAATCCAAGCTGTTCAGCTTTCTCAACGGCTTTCCGTGCAAATCCAGAAACTTTAGACGGCAGTGCGGAAGCTTCGTGGCTGATTCCCGCTCCGAGCAGCGCTCCACCAGCGATGGCGCTTGTAGCGACGCGCGCAGCAGTACGTGTGTCACCAGCTTCCATAGCCTTATCGAATTCCGCTTTCTGTTCCGGTAGCGCCCACACGTACTCACCAGTGAAAATTCCCAACAGGGCGCGTCCAACATTTTTACCCATGCCAACGGCTCCAGCAGCGAATGGCACTTGCAGGGCTATGTCACGAGCGCCTTGCGCTGTTCCTTTCACAGATTCAGGCAACGCGCGAAGGACTGGATCAGCTTCAAGCGCGATGTCCGTGGCCTTGGTGACGGCCTCACGAACAGGCGGCGGAGGTGTAGAGAACTCGAATGCCTTGCCAACGATGTCCTGCGGCAGCACGTTAGGGCCAGCGCCGACTTTCTGTTGCAATTCGCGTTCGTATCCACGCCCGATGCCGGTGATTGCTCCAATCGGCCCCATGCCGATTCGTTCCTTGAGTGTGGGCGGTCGGAGCAATTCTGCCGATGGGTTGTTCGCGGCTTCTGCGGCATCTTTAGTGAGACGGCTTCGAGTAGCCGCTGCTTTCAGTTCCGGCGTTTCTCCGCGTAGCTCTGCGATGCGTTGTGCAAACTGCGCTTTTTCTTCCGGCGAGTTTACCTGCCGAAAGCGCGCAATCTCAGATTCGATCTCGCTGTCAGTCGGATGCGCGACGGGTTCTGATGGCTTGGAATGATCGTAAGCCGGAATCTCTTCGAACGGCTTGGATTCGTCGAAGGCGGGAACGTCTTCGAATGGCTTCGTCTCATCAAAAGCTGGCGCTTCAACTGGCATTTATTCTCTCCCGAGAAACTCCGCTAACACGCGGACGATCTCGAATTCCTCTGCGTCCTCACTCTCCACGGGAATGCGCCGGCGCTCAATCTTAAATCGTCTGCTGATGTGATCGAATGATCCACCGGCATCTTCAGTGGAAGGCGTCGGAGGTGGAATTGGTGGCGGAACAAATCCAATGCACGTCGGATATTGCCCGAAATACAGTCCACCAAATGTTGGTGGAAAACAGATCATATCGTGTTCCAGCCATCACCCCACAGGACCATCAATCGTTCAAAGTAGGCTTGGTATTGTGGGGCTACGGCTGAGAGCGAGTATTTTTCGACGGCTCGTTTCCTGATTTGATTTGGATCAAGAGTTTTACAGTTCTGAATGGCCCGAATAAATTCGCCGAGATAGTTGCAGCGGAAACCAGTCTTGCCGTGCTCGATTGTTTCAGTGAATCCGCCAAGATCAGTGGTAATCACTGGCGTTCCACAAAATTGCGCTTCCACGGCAACCTGATTGAACGGCTCGACATAGATCGTTGGCGTCAATACGCACTGCGCACGGCTCATCCATTCATTGCGTTCCGCGCTTTTCAATTCACCAAGATATTCCGCTCCATTCGTGACGAGTAATTTGTTTCCGTGCCCGATTACCTTGAGCGGAATACCAGCAGCCTCCGCTGCACGGCAGGCGATAACCAATCCCTTTCGCTCAATCAATCTTCCGACGTAAAGAGCAAATGGTTCCTTTTCGGATCGAAACGGAAATTCTGCCTCATCATAAA
>Ga0068861_100000050_pt1 | contig 54921 bp, 55 predicted proteins | sample KBSSwiS42_FD_66593 | JGI IMG/M metagenome (GOLD analysis project Ga0068861, IMG submission 66593) | Switchgrass rhizosphere microbial communities from Kellogg Biological Station, Michigan, USA - KBS Switchgrass S4-2 | ecosystem: Host-associated > Plants > Roots > Rhizosphere > Soil ...
CGGCTTCGAGAAATACATCTGCACGGTCACCGTTTGCGTGGCCGAGCGAATGTCAGCCCACAACCGCGGGTACACTGCGCCATTTGCGAGCACTTCGACTGCGTTGCCGTTCTCGATCTTCATCCCCGAGAACAGCTGCATGGTGCGAGTGAACAGTGAGTCGCGAACCCCGGGCAGCTGCTCGTCGCCGGCTGCGAGGACTCTTCGTACGGGAGTACCGCGCGTGACTGTCAAAAGCCCGATGAGCGCGAACGCGAGTGTCGCCAACACACCGAGCACGGCACCGAGCCGCTTCATAAACCGAGTCATGGAACCACCGTAGACGCTCGCCGATTCTACCTGACACCTGTCGCAGCGCAGAGGCCGTTCCACACGCTCACGGCTTTCGCATTACCGCCAAATCCCCGCCCTTATGTCCGCACCCGTTCGCACTGATCGTCCGCTCGACGGAAAAGTCGCGGTTCTCACCGGCGTCTCTCGGCCAGGCCAGGTGGGTGAAGTGGTCGCGCGTTCGTTAGCCGAACAGGGCGCGTCGGTTGTGCTGATCGATCGAACCGGGGTGGAGGCCGAGGCCCGGGCGGCGGAGCTTCGCGAGCGGCGGCTTCGAGCGATTGCAGCGCGCGCGGATCTGACCGACAGGGCTCAACTCGATGCGGTCGCGACGTCAGTCGAACGGGATTTCGGCGCGGTCGATGCCCTCGTCAACATCGCGGGCGGCTTCAGCATGTCGGGCAAAGTCGCCGACAGCGATCCGGACGCGTGGTCGAGGCAGTTGGACGTAGGCCTCACGACCGCGTACCTGACGACACGCGCCTTTCTTCCCCTGCTTCGAAAGCGTCGCGGCGCCATCGTCTTTTTCGCCTCGGCAGCTGCCTTGCCGGGTGGCCGGATCGCGGAAATGTCCGCCTACGCGGTCTCCAAAGCCGGCGTGATCACGCTAATGCGCTCGGTAGCTCAGGAAGAGCGCGATTCAGGGGTCCGGTCGAATGCTCTTGCCCCCACCGCGATTCGGACGACCGCGAACCTCGAGACCATGGGTTCGGCTCCGCGATACGTCGAACGCGAGGAAGTTGCCGACGCCGTGAGCTTCCTGTGTTTTTCCGACGCCGCACAGTCCATCACAGGTCAGGTGATCCAGCTCGGCTGACCGGTCGCTGCTTCGGTATCACGACAGCCGCCCGACACACGAGCAGCGGATTACCGCCAGGAACCACACATCACAGTGCCCACGGCCAGTAAGGCGGTGAGGCGTGAAAGACAACGAATGTGAGACTCGGCTCTAGCTTCACGAGACGCGCGACAGTACGCTACCGCATGAGCCTCGCCGCGCACCGGCGAACCGCCACGCGCACGATTGTGCTCGATCGATCGCTCGAGGCATTGCCGCTATTCCGCCTGAGTGATTCGGCCGATGACTCGGCGGTCACCTACGCTCCCGAATCGGGAGGACGGTGGCGCGTCCTGCCAACGCCCGGTGACCGCGTTCCCGGAACGTTCGACCAGGACGTGTACGTCGAGCTGCTGCGACGCTACCACGAAGCGAACTGCCCCGAAGATGGCTCGCTCACGTTCACGCTCCACGCCTTCCTTCGCTCGATCGGCCGACGAGTCGACGGGCGCACTTACGAACAGCTTCGCGGTGCACTAAGTCGCCTCGAGCGCACCGCCCTCGAATCGAGCGGCGTTTACTACGATGCCGCCGGCGCTACCCGTCTCGAGGGTCGCTTCACGATTCTCAGCTCCATCGCTATCGAACGCCGTCGATACAGTGACCGCGAGCAGCTCGCACTGTTCCCGACTTTCTCAGCGTCCGAGCCCGGAGACGCACGCGTCACGATCTCGAGCGTGATCCGCTCGAACATTGCCGTTGGTCACATCGTGACGCTTTCCGCACCGCGATATCTCAATCTGTCATCACCCGTGGCGCGTCGATTGTACCGGTTGTTGGAGGTCGCACGAGAAGACGGGACAGTGACGTGGCGAATCGCTCTCGATCAGCTCGCCGAACAGTTGCCGCTCGCTCAGCGTTATCCATCGCACCTGCAGCGTGTGTTGCAACCGGCGCATCAGATGCTGCTTGCGGAAGGCCTGGCCCGCGATATTGCCTTTAAGCAGCATCGGCGCGAATGGTTCGTTGACTACGTATTGGCATCGCGTTTGGTGTAGGACCTGCGAACCACCCTACATTTACCCGAGTCGCTCCGCACCTGAGTTGCTCCGCCCGGCTCCACTACAACGAAACGGAGTTTCCATGGCAACGAAGCTCGACAAGACGATCAAGCGCGAGATCGAAATGGACGGTCAGGCTTACATGGTCACCATCTCGCCCGATGGCGTGAAGCTGACGCAGAAGGGGTTCCGCAAGGGGCGAGAGATGTCATGGCGCGCGCTGTGGGCCAGTGGAAGTGAAGAAGGGGCCGGTGCAGGCGCCGGTGGAAATGGCCAGTGACGCACACTGCTGGCGTACAGTCCGTTTGAGGGCGCGCGGAACTCCTCCTCCCACACCGCGTATCTAGTTTGTCTACACCCCGTTGAGCTGAGCAATTCAATGAATCGAAAACGCACTGCGCTCCTCGCGAGCCTTGTCGCCACGCCGCTTCTCGTGGGCGGGTTCGTTTTTCAGGAGCGTGCAACCACAGACGGCGCTCGGCTCTTCGGCCAGGTGCTCGACCTCGTTTCCTCGCGCTTCGTAGACACGGTCGATACCGGTGCGCTTTACGAAAAGGCCGCCCGCGGGTTGGTCGGCCAGCTGCAGGACCCGTACAGCGAACTGATGTCCCCATCGCAGCTCCGTTCATTCAACAGCAACACAGGTGGACGCTACGGCGGCCTTGGCATGTCCATCGAGGAGCAACAGGGCAAAGGCATCACCGTCGCCAAAGTCTTCCACAACACCCCGGCTGAACGCGCGGGCATTCGCGAAGGTGATGTCATCGTGTTGGTCGATACGATCTCTACTCGCGGGTGGACTTCGAAGAAAACGGCGGATGCGCTCACAGGCACTCCGGGCACGAAAGTGACCGTCGGGTTTGCGCGTCCAGGCGTCACCACGCCCATCAAGATCGAGTTCACCCGCGCGGTGATTCGGGTACCGGCGGTGCCCTACGAGATCACGTTCGATGGAAAGGTCGGCTACATCCCTCTGGATCAGTTCAACGAGAACGCCACTTCCGAGCTCACCGAGAGCGTTCGGCGTCTGCAGAATGCGGGCGCGCGCGGGATCGTCCTCGATTTGCGTAATAACCCGGGTGGCTTCCTCGATCAGGCGCTCTCTATCAGCAATCTCTTCCTCAAGCAGGGGCAGGAGATCGCGAGCGTGCGCGGGCGAAACACCGAACCGCAGATGTACTTCGCGCGTGAAAAGCCTGCCGCGCCCGACGTTCCGCTCGTAATTCTCACGAACCAGTACACAGCGTCCGCGTCGGAGATCGTCGCTGGCGCGCTGCAGGACCATGACCGCGCGGTCATCGTCGGCAACACGTCCTTCGGCAAGGGGCTCGTCCAGACGCTGTTCAATCTGGACGGCGGTTGGGCGCTCAAGATGACGACCGCAAAATGGTACACGCCGAGCGGACGCTCTATCCAGAAAGAGCGGAAGCTGATGCCCGACGGCCAGTTCGTCGAAGTGCATCCCGACTCGCTCGAGTCCGATTCCGCGCGCAAGTCGCGCCCCCAGTTCAAGTCCGATGCCGGACGCGTGGTCTACGGCGGGGGCGCCGTCACACCTGATCTGCTCGTCCAGGCCGATACGCTGACGACGGCCGAGCAGGATTTCCGCAAGGCGATGGCGCCCAAGTCACAGGAGTACTACGTCGCTCTCTATGATCTCGGCTATGAGCTCAAGTCTCAGGTGAAGCCGGACTTCGCGATCAAGCCGGAATGGCGTGCCGATTTCCTCAATCGACTCGAGAAAGCCGGCGTGAAGGTCGATCGAAAGCAGTGGGACGCCGCTTCATCGCTCGTCGATCGCGATATCGAGCTGCGCGTCGCTCGCGCCGCGTTCGGTGACTCGACGGTTCGCCGGCGGACTCTCGATGATGATCCGCAGTTGAAGAAGGCCATCGAGATCGTCCAGAAGGGCACGTCCCAGAAGGATCTCTTCGCCCTCGTCGCTTCGAGGCCGCAGCGATAGCTTTCCGGCATGACGAGAAAGGCCTACTGCGCCGCCACGACCCTCGTCGTGGCGGCTTTCGCATCTGGGTGCCACCCGACGCCAACTCCATCCTCTGCCGCGGTCGCGGAAATCGGCGGCGAGAGCGTCGCCGTATCCGTTTCACCTGAGCCCGGCGAGTCACATTTGTCGAACATCCGCCGCCTCACCAACGGCGGCGAGAATGCCGAGGCGTATTTCAGTCACGACGGTCAGTGGCTGACGTTTCAATCGACGCGCGATGGCCGCACATGCGATCAACAGTACACGATGCGCATCGACGGCTCGGCCGTTCGCCGAATCTCGAACGGCGACGGAAAAACGACGTGCGGCTATTTCTTCGACGGTGACCGTCGGCTGTTCTTCGCGTCAACGCACGCGAACGGGGCCGCGTGCCCGCGCCGCCCCGATCCGTCGCAGGGGTACGTCTGGGGGCTCGACAAATTCGACATTTACACCACCGACCGGAACGGTTCCGAGCTGCGGCGCCTAACGAATAACAACGTCTACACCGCGGAGGGGACGCTCTCTCCCGACGGCAAAACGATCGTCTTCACATCCCTCAAGGACGGCGATCTAGACATCTACACGATGAACGTGGACGGGTCGAATGTCCGGCGCCTTACGACGGCGCCCGGGTACGACGGTGGGCCGTTCTTCTCACCCGATGGCAAGCGCATTGTCTACCGCGCGTACCACCCGACTGACTCGGTAGAGCTTCGGACCTATCGCGAGCTCTTGCGGCAGGAGATGGTGCGTCCGAACAAGATGGAGATCTGGGTGATGAACGCCGATGGATCCGACCAACATCAGGTCACGAACCTCGGTGGCGCGAACTTCGCGCCGTTCTTCACTCCGGACGGCCGGCGCATCATTTTTTCCTCCAACTACAAGAATCCACGCAGCCGGAACTTCGACCTCTACCTCGTCAATCCGGACGGGACGGGTCTCGAGCAGGTCACCACCAACCCTGACTTCGACGGCTTCCCACAATTCAGCCCCGACGGTCATCGTCTGGTCTGGGCATCGAATCGGTTCGACGCGAAGCCCGGTGAAACGAACATCTTCATCGCCGACTGGAAGAACTAGCGCACAGGAGAAGGAGCCAGCATGCTCGGCACGATCCTACTCGCGATTCTCGCCGCATTCGGCCTGAGTATCATCGCGGCCGGTGTAAAGATCATCGGCCAGGCAGAAGTCATGGTAATCGAGCGCTTGGGCCGCTTCCATCGCGTCGCTCGATCAGGCTTGAACCTTCTCATCCCCTTCATCGAGCGACCACGCCCGATCGACGTCCGCTACATCGAGGCTGACGTGTCGGGCATGAAGCGCATCACGGCCGGCACAACGTCGCGTATCGATCTGCGCGAGCAGGTCCTGAACTTTCCGAGCCAGCCTGTCATCACCAAGGACAACGTCACGATCGACATCGACGCGGTCCTGTACTACCGCATCGCCGATCCGCAGAAGGCGACCTATGCGGTTCAGAATCTTCCGTATGCCCTCGAGACCCTAACGAGGACGACGCTCCGAAACATCGTCGGCGAGATGGAGCTTGATCAGACGCTGGCGAGCCGCGATCAGATCAACAAGCGGATGCGTGAAGTGATCGAGGAGGCGTCCATCGGCTGGGGCGTTGACGTGACGCGCGTCGAGCTGCAGGCAATCGAGCCGCCGCGCGATATCCAGCAGTCGATGGAGCTGCAGATGCGCGCAGAGCGCGAGCGTCGTGCGGCCGTCACAAATGCCGAGGCGGGCAAGCGCGCCGCCATCCTCGAAGCCGAAGGCCTCCGTGAGTCGCAGGTGCGAAAGGCCGAGGGCGAGAAGGAAGCGGCGATCCTCCGCGCCGAGGGCCAGGCCGCGGCGCGGCTCGCGATGGCCCAGGCCGAGGCCGAGGCGATTCAGCGGATCACTGCCTCACTGCCGGAAGGACAGGCCGCAATGTACCTGCTCGGTCTGAAGTACCTCGAGGCGCTGCCCGCGGTTACGCAGGGAAAAGGGACCACGATCTTCCTGCCGGCCGAAGCCTCCGGCGTGATGGGCGCGCTCGGCGGGATGCGTGAGATGCTGAAAGCGACCGCCGGTCAGGGTGGCGCGGTGGGCGGTCAGGCGACATATACGCCGGCTCCTCAACGCCCCGCATTCAAGTCGATCGCCGACGGAACTTCGGGGTCGAACATCGCTGGGTCGAGTCCGTCCGGATCACCCGACAATACCTAGGAGCAGGCGCGAATTGGCGAAGGCTATCACGCGAGAACGCGCCGAGCGAATTGCGCGTGCGCACGCCTGTGAGCATTGCCAGGAATACAGCTATAAGAAGCTGGTGGTGAAGCCATCCAGTCCCGCCAACAAGGCGGAGTTCAATGAGCTCTGGCACGCCGTCAAGGTCTGCGGCGTGTGCGGCCTCCAACAGGAAATGGGCATCGACGCGGAAGGCGACATAGTCTACGTCGCGTGACCCCGCGAGATGGCCGCTCAGGGCCAGGGCGTTTTTTTTGAGTACGGCCGGCCGAACACCGCGCTGAGCGCCGCGTCAGGATCCTCGGTGCGCACCACAACGTCGATGCGCTCTCCCGTGACGATGGGGCGGTCGAAAGTGCGATATCTGCGATAGCCGTGGCAGAAGCACAACGGACCGGGCCGCGCCAGCCTGCCCAGCCAGATGTCCGGCAAACCGATCCACGCGGACACCCAGAAATTCGTCATAGTCCGAGGCCACATGTCAGTGTCGTCGACGATGCCCCTCGGCATTGATCCGTGCTTTCCCCACTGCACGTCGATCGCGACGGGTCCTCGGTCTCGCCAGTCGGCATGCAGGATCTTGCCATGCCAATACGTCCAGACTTCGGACGGCGCTTTCGTCGAGTCGTAGCCGACCCAAACGATCTCCTCGTCCGTCGGCTTGGTGAACGGGATCCACGCCCCGTGGACGTCGTCGCTCCACAAGAGGTAATAACCGATTATCCGCCGGTTTGGATGGATCACAGCGGCGATGCGTTCGAGCTGGAACCATTCGTCGCGTTGCAGGTACAACACAGGCGCTAGTGCACGAGCCATCTGGGCGTCTGGGTCATCACTTGGAAGCGCGTTAGCAACCACGACCGGCTGTGGAGGGATATGAGCCTTCGGCCCGCACCCGGCGAGCAGCGCTGTTGCTGCCAGCGTTGCATTCAAAACGGTAACCGCAAAACGAAAATCCACTTGGATTTGCGTATTTAGATGGTTACTTTGTTGGTTAGGTGGTTACTTGCGTGGAGTGGGACGCTCTCGCATGAGAGCTTCCGGCGGTTCATCCTCGGGGAGGAAGCATGAGAAAGCCACGTCCGAACACGTACAACCCCGCTCAAGCCCTGCATCTCATTTCAAGCGATCGGAGTGGTCGCCCGCTCAGTTGTCCATCGTGTTCGGGGCCAATCGAGCGAGATCCCACGCATACGCCGCCGCCTCCGCGGTCCCAGGTAACACTCCGTTGTCGCAATTGCGGGCGGTTCGCGCGATACATCGCCGGCGCTGCCTAACACGCTGTCGGCAAATCGTTAAGCAGAGCTCGTCTCGCCTTTGCCTGTGCACATTTCTTGCCCGTTAGCACTGGTGATTCGCGTACATCTGTTTATTTTGGTGTACGGTTCTTGATGTAGTGGCCGTCCTACTTTGGGAAGGCCGGCAAGATCCGCGTCACAGTTAGCCCCAGTACGGGACGAGGAAAGGTTTCATGTCACGCATCAACGGCGTAGTGAAGTGGTTCAACGACGCGAAAGGCTTTGGGTTCATTTCGCGTGATGGCGGCCCCGATGTGTTTGTCCACTTCAGCGCAATCCAAGGGTCCGGATTCAAGTCGCTGGCTGAAGGCGATCGCGTCGAGTTCGAGATCGTTCAAGGCCAGAAGGGTCCACAGGCGGCCGACGTCGTCAAGACGGCCTGACCTCCTTCCCGACAGCAAAGAGCGCCCCGGCGTACAACGCCGGGGCGCTCTTTTTCGTTTTTTCTCCCTACTAAATCTTTCCGCGCCAGCGGTTCACGGCGCGACGAACATCTCCAACTGACGAAGGTCGCCGTTGCCATTCGTCGTCGCTGGATCGCTGCAGGCACCGAGCAGGTGCGCCGTCTGGTTGTAAAGGCGTAGCGTCTGCACCGGAGCGATCATCGCTCGGCCACCCCGACGCGAAATGAGCAGCGCCTCCTCACGCACCTGGCGCGGCAACGCGCGCGCGAGCGGATGTTGGAGCAGCTCATCAATCCGCTGCGTGTTGCGCGCGAGCAAGGCAGTACAAAGTGAATCCAAAAACGCCAGCACAGAGACCCCGTCGTATTTGGTGTTATGTACACATTGTAACTAATACCATGGACGGTCAACCCGGTTCCCCGTAACGGGACAGCAAGAAATCGGAAATACGAAAAAAAACCGCACCGGCAGGACAACTGAGCCGGTGCGGATCGGGATCGGTTTGGTGCGCTGACCGGGTATGGTTAGCCGGACAACAGGTCGAATCTCACGCCGCGGCGCTGGCTTCGACGCCGCCGTGGGGCATATCGAAACAGCTGCGCTGGACGACCGCGACCTTCGCTGCGCCACTCATCGGTCGGCTCGACAAGCCATGCTGCCTGCAACGCCCGCCGGAAGCTGGCCTTGTGCAGCCGGCGCCCAAGCAAGAGCTCGTAGGTTTGCTGTAACTCGCTGAGCGTGAAAGTCGGTGGCAGAAGACGAAACGCAATCGGCGCTTGGTCGAGCCGAACGCGGATGGCGTCGAGTGCCGCGTCGAGCACGGCGCGCTGCCGAGGAGTCAACGCAGGAATATCAGACAGCGCGAACCACGCGCTATCATCATCAGCCGGAATCGGCGCACCTTGCGGAATCACGCCGACGTATGCGACCGAAAGATCGGTTTCAGTGGGGTGCCGCCGTCCATCACCAAAGGCACCGATCTGCTCGAGCCACGTCGGCTCGACCTGCGCTGCATCGGTCGCGATTCGGCGCGCGGCATCGATCATCGACTCGTCGGCTTGCGGCTCGTCGTGAGGTACCCACCAGCGCTCGCGCGTTCGTGTTTCGTCCGCACGAACGAGCAAGACCGCGAGTTGCTTACCCCGCGGCGTGAGGAGGACGACATCGACAGAGAACGTCGCACGCCGCTGACCTGGTCTCGCGGCGGTGGCCTGAGGGCGTTCGCGCATCACGCGCGAATTAGTCACGAAAGGAGACTAATGTCAAGGCCTCGCGAAAATTGTCACGACTCGACACCAACTGCGACGTATCATCGCGCGCGCTTATTGTAGGTCCATCCTGACACAGCGTCAACGTGCTGCTGTGCACGAATCGCGCACGGCCCGACGAGATAAAGCTTGCATGCGCGACGCGCACGCAGTCACCACTGAATCGTTCCCTTCTTCGTCGTGTCCACGTCCTCGCCAGTGCCGCTCCTGAAAAGAAAGGCCGTCATGTTGTTCGTCAGGAACGCGCGCGCTTGTGGGTCCATCACGTTCAAACCGTAGTGATTGATCAGCATGGTTTGCTGCTTGATCCAATCACTCCAGCATTGCTGGCAGATCTCCTGGACGACGCGGGTCCCGATCTGCCCGGGAAAAGGAGCACGGTCGAAGCCGCTGCGCGTCTGACCGCAGCGTGCGCATTTCACATCAGGCATGACTATCGAAGTCGATTCGCACGAGTTGGGAGTTGCGGGCCGTTCCGATGTGAGCGGCGATCGAGTTCATCCGAAACGTAAAGTGCCGGGCGGCTGGTACCCAGTGGTACCGAGCGCCCGGCACTTGCTCTAGAGTGCGATGTCGTCGAATCGTTATGCGCGCGAAGTCCCTCGCGCGTACTGCACCTTGGCCAGCCCGAACAGCGACAACAGTCTGATGTAAGCCCAACCGATGTCGAACTCGTACCACTTGGCCTTGAACTTCGCTGAGTGCGGATCAGCGTGATGGTTGTTATGCAGCTCCTCGCCGCCGAGCCAGATTGCGATCGGCGAGATGTTCCGGCTCTCGTCTTTCACCTCGAAGTTCCGATAGCCGAGCGCGTGGCCGACACCGTTGATGATCCCTGCTGCCCAAAATGGGATCCAGACCATCTGCACGCCCCACACGATAGGTCCGACGAGAAAACCGAACAGGTACAGATCCGTCGCAAGCATGACGACGATGCCGAGCCAGTTCAGCGGCGTGAGCAACGCGCGCTCGATCCAGTCATTCGGCGTCCCCTTTCCATACTTCTCGAGCACGCCAGGCTGACGGACCGCCGCGCGGTAGTAGAACGCGCCCTTGAGGACAATGTTGCGGAGACCTTCCAGCAGCGGACTGTGCGGGTCACCCTCTCGATCGGCGAACGCGTGATGCTTGCGATGGCACGCCACCCATTCCTTAGTGACGATCGCCGTCGACAACCACAGCCAGATGCGCATCGGGAGCGCTGCCAGGTAGTGCAACTTCACACTGCGGTGCGTCTGCGATCGGTGCAGAAAGAGCGTTACGCACACGTTGGTGATGTGCCCCGCCACCAGGATGAACAGCAGCGGCTTCCACCACGCCGTGCCCCAACTTCCAAAATCTGGCATCGCCTAGTTTCTCCGTCCCGGTTACCCATCTGCTCCGGAGGGATCAGCAACCCAACGAAGCGGCCCGGCGCGCGAAAAGCCGACGGGCAACGAACCCTCAATGTACACAGCGCCTTTCTGAGTTGCCAACCAATCGGCCGTATTGCCGTGTTTCACCCGTAGAAGGGCTTGCTCGGAGCCACATGGCTACGTAGCGTCACCTTCAATGACGAGACGAGGCAGCCCGTCTATCGGTAAGGATCAAGGCGCGAGCCCTCCCGGCACCGCACGGTTTCAGCGACGGTTTGCCGATCGTTTCGCGGACGATTTCTTTCGGCCTTTTGCCGGCGAGCTTGCCGCCTCGTCGCTCGGCATTGGGACCTACCTGGGCGAGTGCGATGACGCCGACGACACCAACTACGCCACGGCCATTCGAGCCGCGCTCGAGCGCGGCATCAACGTTATCGATTCCTCAATCAACTACCGTTGCCAGCGGTCCGAGCGGGTCGTGGGCGAGACCCTCCGCGCTGCGATCGCGGACGGGTTGGTCAAGCGCGATGAAGTCATCATCTGCACAAAAGGCGGTTATGTCCCGCTCGATGGCGCGCCGCCGCGGTCACGCGATGACTACCTCGAGTACCTGCAACGCACGTTCGTCGATCCAGGCATTGTAGCACCCGAGGACATCGTTGGCGGTGGCCACGCGCTGTCGCCGTCGTTCATCGCGCATCAGATCAAGGCGAGCCAGGCGAACCTTGGCGTACGGACGCTCGACGTCTACTATCTCCACAACCCCGAACAGCAACTCGACTCGGTTCAACCAGCTCGGCTCCGCACCATACTTCGTCGCGCCTTCGCACTTCTCGAGGAGCGAGTCGAAAGCGTGGATATCGGCTGCTATGGATGCGCCACATGGAATGGGCTGCGCACGCCGCCCGATACGCGCGGCCATCTCGACTTGAGTGAGCTCGTCGGCATCGCACGCGATGTCGGCGGCGACAACCACCATTTCCGAGTTGTTCAGCTTCCGATCAATCTCGCGATGTCGGAAGCGATCCGGGTGCCGACACAGCGACTCGGTGGCCGGCGCGTGGTTCCGCCGCTCCAGGCAACGGCGGAGTTGGGCATCTCCGTCGTCGCCAGCGCGAGCCTCATGCAATCGCGCCTTACCAGCGAGTTGCCCGGCGCGGTGCGCGACACGTTTCCTTCCCTGACGACCGATGCGCAGCGAGCGCTCGCGTTCGTACGTTCGCTGCCTGGCGTCACCTGCGCGCTGGTCGGGATGCGGACGCTCGCCCACGTTGAAGAAAACGTCGCGGCGGGGATGCGCTAGTCACGCACGGCAGGCATCGGCGGCTGCGCGAAACACGGCTACATCGGCGTGACGTGATCGGCGAGGGAGAGGCCTTTCACCGGTCGTCCCCGGATGGCGATCGCGGTGAGAAGGCCGATCTCCACTCGCCTGCGTGCTCACGATCTCGCATCGCGAAATCACGCTGACCAGAAAGTTGGCGATTGTTGCGAATCACGCAATACATCCCTCGACGCATTTCGCGGCTGCTGGATTCGTTAGGGCAGCGAGGTCAACGCGCTAGGCGATCCATGCCACGCGAACCTTGTGATCTGCCTCTCGCGCGTTGCTGGTCCCGGACTCAACTTGGGAGTTCCGGCCTGCCGATACGGTTCGACATGACGAGCGTGACTCCATACGGTGCGTTGCCCTGGATAGCAGTGATCGCGTGTAGCCTCGCGTCACCTCGTGTGACAGAGGCACAGCTCATGAGCGCACGGCCGGCATCCGTTGCCCTCACAGTGGTCGTACCGCCACGCTCTCACCCGCTTGTCGCGGCCATATCCGACGCCAGCGTGTCCCTCACCAGCACGACACCGACCAGGATAGATCTCGAAACGGCCGTCGATGTGATGAATCGTTCGGCGACCCGGCTCGAAGTGCGGCTCGGTCGCACGTGGAGCGCGGAGTCGACCTTCGTCTCGGTGAGAAACTCGCGTGGCGAGTTCGAGCGGCTGTCGGGAGAAACCGGCGTCGTCGCGATCGAGGCTATGCCGTCGGTGATCGGCTCGACCCGCGCGCTCCGGTTTCGCGTGGAGTCCGCGCAACCACTGAATGCGTCGCTTCCAGCAATTCCGCTCGAGTACCGACTGACGACGGGCCGCGGCGACGAGTTCTCGGTGTGGAGCTTCTCATCACTGCTGCAGGTGGGCACGGGCCGGTGACGACTCCGGCAACACACGAGGTCAGTCGTTAGGCTGCGCTGGTCGGATCGGTGCCGATGCTGAATCGGTCGGCCCGCGATTCGAAGGAATCCGCCGTACGACGATCCTGACCGGTGTGCTCTCCCGCTCGACTCGCGGCGTGACCGTCGCCGGCGTGGAGACGACCTCGAACTGGCCGGCGGCGAGGAACTCATCGACCAGAACGCGGACAGCCGCCGCGCGCTTGGAAGAACGTCGGACAAAGAATCGGCCCTGCGAATCCGTGAAGACCGTCGACCCGCCGACGTCGATTGCCGCGCCCTCCACGGCGACGCCCGATTCGTCCACAACCGTTCCTTCCACGATGTAGCGCTCGAACTTGATCTCGACTGGCCGGTTTCCTCCTCCCAGGACGTCACCGGCATAGAAGAACGTGTTCGCCGAGCCCGTATAGTTCACGCGACCGTCCGGAGTCACGAAGCTCGCGGCGCTCACACGGTAGTTGCCCAGGGGGAGACGAACGTTGAGCGCGATCGTTTGGGCAAACGGCGCGCGCGGCCGGTAGGGCGTATGAATGACCTGGTAGTCGACGCCGATGGTCGTCAGCCCCGACGCAAACGCTCCGCCGAATGCCACCGTCGTCCGTCCGCTCGCGCGCGTGACCACCTGCAGGAGCGACGCGCGCGGGGTGATGAACTCGCGCAGATGCAAGATAGGAGTAGTCGAGCGCGCTGGTGAGGGTGACCACACGCGAAGCAGATACAGTTCGGTCTCAAGCCACCTCGTGATGTCGCGCGAGGCGCTCACGTACGAGCTCGCACTGCGCGTTCCAGGCGTGCGCGAATCGAACAACCCACCCGCCACGCTCGAGCCAAAAAGCCGTGCGGACCCGAACACCTGATTGAGGGTCGCCCGATCCGGAGTCCCGGGAAGCGTCGAGTCCTGCCGAAAGTTCTGTCGACCGATGCCGAACGAGAATCCTTCGGCGGGCCGCAGTGTCAGCAGGACGTTCTCGCGATCCGCCTCGCTCTGCACGGGCGAGGGGACGCCCGTTCGGCGAAAATGCTCGCCCATGCCGACATACGCCATGCGCAGGTCGACCTTATCGCGCTTGACGGCCATGCTCGCTGAGCCATACGGCTCGTTGCCGCCCACTCCGACGGTCGCTCCCGCCTCCACCCCGGACGGTTGCTCCCACTTGATGCCTTGGAGCACCGTTTGACGGGATGAGAACAGGGCATGTGTCGTTAGGCGGAGCGTTGGCGACAGCGTGCGCTCCGCCTGCACGACACCGATGGCCTGGTCCTGATGGAGCGCGTTCACGAACGGTGCGGGCATCGCCGTTGCGCTCGCTCCGATGAAGGCGTAGAGCGAGGATCGCCGAGTTGCCCGACGAATGCCGGCGCCCTGCGCGAAGATGCTGTGCGAGCCTCCAAACACGTCGGTGGTGAAACGTACCGGAATGGCATCGTTACCCAACCGGAGCGTATCGCGGCCAATCAGGTGCTTCAGGAATACGCTGAACCGGAACCCGTTGAGATAGCCAAGTCCGACATTGCCCTCGAATCGATCACCCCAGATGCTCAACGCGCCGCCGTACCCCTGATACAGCGACGACCCACCCCCTTCGAGCTCGAACACCTGTGCGCGGACACGCTGCGGCGCCACAGCCAATGTCGCGCCGAGACAGACGACGCGAAGCCCGCGTCCGATCCGCGGATGCGCCCTCTGCGACCTTTTCACTGTGAGACCGCGCGAATGTTCAGCGTGCCCGAATACGACCCCGTCGTGAGCGTGCGTCCGGTGAGATCCAGCTGCAACTGCAGGTCGACCGTCTGCGTGCCGGTCTTGCTGTAGCCCAAGATCGGCTGTGTAAAGAGCAGCAGGCTCCCTCCGGCGGAGCCAACGCCACCGGCGCCGCTTTGGGTAAACGCGGTGTATGTCGTGGGCGCGCCCTGGACGCCCGTCGTCAGGACACGTCCCCGTATCCAGCTCGACGGGATCGACACCGGGCCGCTCGTCATCGCCGCCGCCGGATTGCTGAAGTAGCCGATCACTTGGACAGCGCCGGTCGACGGGGCCAGGTCCCACGCCAGCGTGATGCCGACGGTGGACGGGAAATTGTTAGGCGTATTGTCGACGACGCCGGAAAGCGATTGAATCGCACCCGAGGCAATGTTCACGGAGATGGCACCGGCAACCGCAGCGGCTGCGATTGGCGGTGAGCTGACGGTCGATAGCACCTTCGCCTGCGAGCTCGCCGCTCCCGGAAGGAGTGCCGAGCCCGCGATGGCGATGACCCACGACCGCTGCAACCACAACATGGGATCGGATCCGGGAGCGCAGGGCTGGTGGTGCGAGCGCAGGCGGCGTCAGTTCGCAGCCTTGCGTCGCTCCTCGACAGTGAAATTCGCGAATCGGAGCACGAGCTTCTCCGGAGTCGCGTCGTCGCTCCAGGGGATTTCGAGGCTCCGATGACTCTGGGGGAACAGCGGGAAGGCACCGCCCGGAATCGGTTTCTTGCCGTCCACGCTGACCTCACTACTGAGCACTCGGCCTAACGACGGGCTCGTATTTTCGAGCTCGACATGGACGCGTTTGGCCGCTGAGTCGAACTCGAACGCGCGAACCACGACGTCTCCGCGTCGCAGCGGCTCGGGCTGCAACATGTACACGACGTGCGGCAACTCGATCCGGACGTTGAGACCGGTCTGCGTCCGGGCGCCCGACAGTACACTGCTGACGAGAAACCACGCTGGAAAACTCTTGGCGGTGGCTTCGTAGAACACCGTGTAGGCCTCGCGTGGCGGAATCCGAAAGCTCATCGCGGAGAGCTTGACCTGCATGCGCGTCGTGTCGAGCGGCTCCTCGATGAGAGTCCCGTTCGGTTCGACGTGAAAGCCGCGCGCCTCGAGCACGACCGTCAACGGAAACAGCGTCTCGTTGACGAGATCGAACTTGCCGCGCGCCTGCCCCGAATACTCGACGACCGCTGGGCGCACGGTTTGCGCGCCCAGCGGTCGAGCGAGTCCGAGTACGAGGAGGAGTGGAACGAGGCGCACTCGGCGGATCCTGCGCATCGCTATTGGGTGACGGCGCGCAGATTGAGCGTTCCCGTATACGTGCCGGGAGTCGTCGTCTGGCCGGTGAGGTCGAGCTGCAGCGCCAAGTCGAAGGTGCGGCTCGCGCTCTTGTTCGCCCCGGTGATCGCCTCGGCGAGCAGCGTTAGGCTGCCGCCCGCGGTACCAACGCCACCGACCCCGTTGTTGGTGAACGCCGTAAACGCCGCCGGCGCACCCGATATGCCGGCCGTCGTCACCTTACCCTTCACGGAGCTGCTGGGAATGTTGAACGTACCGTTCGTCAGTGCGGCCGTCGGCGTTGTGAAGTAGCCCACGAGGGTGACCGACGCGGCCGATGGGTTGACGTCCCACGCCGTCGTGATGTTGACGGCTACCGGAAAGTCGTTGGTCGTGCCGTCCGTGATCGAGCTGATGCTATAATTGGCACCCGAGTTTACCGTCACGGTCAACGACGGTGACTTGGTGGCGTTGAGGGTCACGGTCCCGGTATTGGACGTGAGGCCGGCCTGCGCGGAGGCATTCGCAGTGACGATCGTGACCGCGGTTACGACCGCGGGAAGTGCGCGAAGTCGAATCATTCAGGCGGTACCAGAGAAGGGTGAAGGCGCATACCAGGTGCGCCGGCCATTGTGCCGCAGCTCACAACCGAGCTGATCCTTTCGGGCGTCACTTGCGCGGTTGACGAACAATCCATGCCGCCGTCACCCGAGTCCCATCGTTCGGTGACTCGAACACCGGCAGGTTCGACCCGGCTGACGCCACGCGAGCGGTCACATTCCTCGGTCGCGCAGGCCTACTGATTCACACTATTTGGCGGGGATTTGACTACCACATAAGTCGAAGCGAAGCAAAGGCTTCGAGTAAACGTCTCGACTTGACCCGGCGGAACAGCTCGCGACGCTTCGTCGGCTCGATCTCCGCCGACGCCGTTTTGCTCGCGAGTATCATCGCCGCTTCCCACTCGCTTGCTGGTGCGTGCAGCAGAGTGTGCGAGGAGTTCGCGGAAACAGACGTTGCAATCCGCAAATAGACATTGATTCTGCGGCAAATTCGCAAAGTCGCCCTCGACCTCATCGAATCTTCGATGGGATTGCGTCGTCGCACCGACATCCAGGTGTATCGCCCATCGTGGACCTTCATCGCTGCGCGCGAATCTTGCGCAGGCTCGCCACGTACCCTCCCCGAGGATTCAATCAATGGCGACAGCATCGAAGTCGTCAGGCAAGAAGACGCGTCGGAAGACCACCGCCGCATCGAAGCGCTCGTCAACGCGCTCCAAGAGTACCGCGAAGGCAGCAACACGTCCGAAGCGAAAGAGCTCGACCAAGGTCAGCGCACGGAAGTCGGCCGCCAAGCGGACCGGAACGCGGGCAGCAAGGAAGCAGTCGCCGGTGACGCGCATCAAACGCGTGGCAACGACGGTGCTCCAACAGGGAGCGACCGCGGCGAAACAGGGCGTTCAGGCCGTCGCAGGCCTCGTCGAAAACGTGAAGGACCGAGTCACCACCTAACGGCAGTTCGAAAATGCCAGGACGAGACGGGACGGCTCGAGCCGCCCCGTCTCGCACTCACGATACTCGCGGTTGCCCGGAGTGATGCGCGGCGCTCGGCACCTTGCCGGAGTGCTTGACGTGAGTCTCCAACCAGTCGGCGACCGCGGCGAACACGGCTTGCCTGCCGTAGTCGACGGTAACGATGTGCCCATTGCCTTCGGTCCAGAGCAGGCGACGGTCGGGTCCTCGGAACAGGTTGAAGGAACGCTCTGCGGCGTCGGGGGGGATGCGATTGTCCTGTCGCGACTGAACGACCAGCGTCGGAGTCGATACCGCCGGAGCGGCCGCACGCGCGCGATCGACGACTCGACGGAGCTCGTACACGAGCCGGGGCGTTGCAAACCCGTAAGCGAGATTCCGCGCGGCCTCGTTCGGGTCCCGAATCGAGCGGTCGCCACCCCCGCGCAAGAAGGGGAAGAGCACGGCCAGAGTGCGATGCACGCTAGCTGCGCGCCGAAGCCTGGTCGGCATACTGAGGTACGGCGCCAGGAGCACGAGCGCACGAACGTCTCGTGCGTCGGCTGCGAGAATCGTGGCGAGCGCTCCGCCCATGGATAGGCCGACGATGGCGACGCTCTCGTATCGTGCTCGAAGCTTCACCAACTCTTCCCGAGCGTAATCGACCCACTGATCGGCACGACTGCTAGCGAATGCGTCGAGCGTTCGCCCGTGACCCGGCAGCAGTGGTGCGCGCACTGCCCATCCCTGCGCGTGCAGGTGGTCCGCCAGATACCGCAGGGTCTGCGGGGTGTCGCCAAACCCGTGCAGGAGCAGCAGACCGTAGCGCCCGTCGGCAGGCAAATCGATCGGTGACGCACCAGTGACGATGCCGTCCGGGCCAGGCGTTAGGCGAGCACCCACGGTCTGGCGCGCACGGGTCGTCGCGCGGGTCCGCGCGAAGAACACGGCGGCGCCGACTACCAGGAGGGCAATGAGACCGGTCAAGCCGCCTCGGCGCGGGACATCGACACGTTGGTCAGTAGGTCGCGACCGTCGGATCGACGTCGGCGCTCCATCGATCGATCCCTCCCGTCAGGTTCCACACACGCCGGAAACCCCGCTCGACGAGGTGCTCGGCCGCTGTCCTGCTGCGCAAACCGTGGTGGCAATACAGAACCACGTCCCGGTCTGGCGGCATTTCCCGCGCCGCGTTTGCGAACTGCCCGAGCGGGATCAGTCGAGCACCATCAATGCGCGCGATTCGCCACTCGTACGGCTCTCGAACGTCGATGAGATCGATCGGGTCGCCTCGCCGAACTCGTTCAGCGAGATCCCGAGGAGTGATCTCCTGAACGCTCCCGGCGAGCTGGCCGGGTGCCGTTACGTGCGGTGCGCACAGCTCATCGTAGTCGGTCAGCGATTGGATCTCGCGAGTTCCGCAGGCAGCGCAACTCGGGTCTCGACGCAGTCGGATGGTGCGGAAGCTCATCGCCTTTGCGTCGACCAGGAGCAACCGACCCGCGAGCGTATCGCCGATACCCAGAATGATTTTGATCGCTTCGGTCGCCTGAATCGTCCCGACGATCCCCGGAAGGACACCAAGCACTCCGGCTTCGGCGCAGCTGGGCACGAGTCCTGGTGGCGGCGGTTCTGGAAAGAGGCATCGGTAACACGGGCCATCCGAGGTCGCGAAGACCGACGCTTGCCCTTCAAACCGTAGCACGCTGCCGTACACGTTCGGCTTTCCGAGCAGCACGCACGCGTCGTTGGTGAGGTAGCGCGTCTTGAAGTTGTCGGTCCCGTCGATGACCACGTCATACGCAGCGATGATGTCGAGCGCGTTCGCGGTACTGAGCTCGTCGTTGATCGTTTCGACGTGCACCAGCGGATTGACGGCGCCAAGTCTCGCGCGCGCGGAATCTGTTTTTCGTTGACCAACGCTGTTGGTGTCGTGCAGAAGCTGGCGCTGCAGGTTGGTCAGGTCGACCGTATCGAAGTCGGCGATGCCGATCCGTCCCACGCCGGCGGCGGCCAGGTAGAGTGCTGCCGGCGATCCAAGCCCGCCCGCGCCGACAATCAGAACGCTCGCACGCTTCAGCCGGCGTTGACCGGCTTCACCAACTTCGGAGAGCCCGATGTGCCGGCTGTATCTGACGAGCTCTTGCGCCGTGAGCGAAGCGTCGGGAAATGAAACCTCGGCAGGCAGAGGCGTTGGTGTTACGCGGGCCATGGCCTAAGGCGAGTGATGGGAACCGGGAATTCCCAATATACTCGGCCGTACCAACGTCGTCTGTACGCGACGAGCGGTCGAAATGGCGTTGATTCAGTCGCGAACGTCGGCTGCGAGGCGGCCAGTCAAGATGATCGGAACCTCCCCGTCGAGCCTCGCGCCATCGAGGCGTTCCGCGAGCGCACCCACCGGCGAGACGTAAATGGTGGAACCCTCACGTTCCGCCAGACCTTCAGCGACAAGGCGCGTGAGAACCAGCGACACCGACTCACGTGTCGCTCCCACTAGCTCGCAGAGCAGCTTGTACTGAGCACCCCCGAGCGCGATGCGACCGTCGTCTGTGGTGAACACCCTCGCGCGTGCGAGCTGGACGAGCGACGAGATCAACCGCTGTTCGACGCTGAGGGTCGCTAGCTCACGAAGCTTCTCGAGGAGGGCGGTGCGTTCCTCGACCATCTGCCCGACCAGAACGAGTGCCTGCTGCGGCCTTTCGCGAACAAACTCTCTGAATCTGGAACTGCTGAGGTGCAGCGTGTCTGATTCTTCGTCGGCGCGGGCGTCAGTGGCGTAGCGTGCGTTGGAGCCGAGTCCTTCCCAGCCGAACGTTTCGCCCTCCCGCGCCAGCGCGGGGACAAACGCTCGCCCGGCCTTTACTCGACTCCGCAGCACGACTCGCCCGCGGACGACGATGAACATCCCGTCCGCTTGGGCACCACGTTGATAAACGAGGAATCCTGCAGGCCAGGTCGCCCTCGCAGCGTATGCGGCAACGGCATCCGCAATGTCGCCGGGTAGTCGCCTGTCTCGGTGTCTCAGTGCAGCATCCAGCAACTTTGTAGCTCGCATCCATCAGACAAATGTCGCACGTCTGCAATGTCTGTTCCGTCTGGACACGACGTGTGTTCAGCGCTTGCTTTGAACAGCAACCTATTTCTCATCATGTCCGCGCCTCTTCATTCGGCCGAACGTCGCCTGGCATCGATGGTGGCGATTATCGGCAACGATGCCGTGCTCGAAGCTGCACCGGCCACGCCGGTGCAGCTGGCGCACGCATGTCTTCGTCGAGGGTTCAGCGTTGCGGTCCCCGCGAGCTGGGGTGACGAGCTAGTCGCGACCGAAACTGTGCGTCGGCTCGCATCGAGGGAGCGCGGGCCCGCGGTGATGTGTGTCTGCCCGTTCGTCCGATCGCGTCTCCTCGCACCCGGTCCCGACCTCGCTCCGTTCCTCGTGTCGCTCGTGGCACCTCCGGTGGCAACGGCGCGCTATCTCCGAGCCGCATACGGAGAGCGCGACGTGCACATTACCTACATCGGTGGCTGTCCGAGTGCTGAGGATCCGTCGATCGATGAGCGCCTAACGCCTGACGCGTTTCTCGCCGACCTCGCCGAGCACGGCATCGCACTCGCGGAACAACCGCTCGTCTTCGATTCGATCGTCCCGCCAGACCGTCGCCGTTGGTGCTCACTCCCCGGTGGCACGCCGACCGCCGAAACGCTCTGGAGCGATAGCGACCCGCGCGCCCTCATCGAGATCGACCGCGACGACGTATCGACTGACCTCGCGCAACACCTCATCACGCACGAGCACGTGCTGCTGGACCTTGCTCCGGGTCTGGGGTGTCTGTGTAGCGGCGCCGTCCGATCGTCGCCAGCGCGCGGTGCCCGCGCGGCTGTCACTGCGCTCGAACCGCCTCGAGCGCCCAAATCGGTCGTCGAGCCGGCACCTACGGTCTCGCTCGACGCTCCCGTGGCCGAGCACGTCACGTCGCCTCCGCTGGTCGCGGTAGGGCCGGCCGGAGGACTCGAAGAGCGGTCGTCCCTGGAGAGCGGCTTGGATGAATTGTTGGGGAAACAAATCGATCACTCGTGGACGGAAGTCGAGCCGGAGATCGAGGTCACCGTCGACTTCACGGTCGAGGCCGCGATACTCGGTCTTGGTGCCGCCGAGATGATGGATCGAGCGCCGACCATAACCGAGTCCGCACCCCAAGCGCCCGAGGGAAGTGCGGCAGCGGGTGCCGAACTCGCGGAGGCGGTTGGTGACCACCCCACCGGCCCTCGGACGGTGCCTGAGCCCGAGGCCACGGTGTCAACCGTGTCCACGCCGGAGAGCGTCGCTGAACCGGTCGCCGCTGAACCAGCTGCGCCGGCGACATCCGAGCGTCCCCGCGTTAGGCGCCACGCGCCGTCGCCAATGCCTGTGCGGTACCCGACGTCGGCCATCCCCCGAGCGACAGCCAGCGACGGGAAGGCGCTGCCGCGTGCATACGTCGCGAAGCGACGGATCTCATCCGCCGGAACCCCACCGATACACGAGGCTCGAGGAGGAGCGGAAGCGGCACTGCCGAAGAGCGAGGGTGAGAACGGATGCGCTCCACCCATGCCCTTTCCCTCGCCAGCAACCGGGGCCGACATCCAGACGGCAGCACAACCGTCAGCGGGTAGTGATCCATCGCCGGCTGAAGAAACGTCGGCGATCGATACCGAGCGGGCGCCGGAGAGCACAACCGCCCATGAGTCGGAAACGAGTGAGCTGGTGACACCCGCGCCAAGCACGCCATCGTCCGACGCACCCAGTGGCACGCCGGGCTCGGATCAGTCATCCCGCTCCGACTCGAACGCGGCGGGCAGCGCGCCTACCGAGACGGATAGTAGCACCGGCCCGCTCGTCGCACTGCTGGTTGCGCTGCTGCGCGCACTCAAGTGACCCAAGCAGCCACCGTCCGATACGACGGCAGCCCGGCTTCGCCTAACGCCGAAGGATTCTGGTTGCGTCCTCGAGCGCGGACGACGCTGCGTCGAAGCGCCGCGCGAGGTCGTCGATCTCGCGCTGCGTAAGTGCCGGGTCCCCTGTTCGAATCGCCTCGTTGACCGACGGGAACACGATGTTTGCGTAGCCGTTGTTCTCGTCGGCTGCGTAGATGAGGTTGCGGTACCACGGACGCGTCCGGAGACCTTCCGGACGCGTGAGCGATCGTTCGACTCGAAGCAACGCGGCGTTCGCGGCCGTACGCGCCTCTCGTGGGAGCGTTCGCGTCAGCGCGGAATCACGCGCTGCGGTATACGCCGTCGCGCTGCGTGCCATGCGGTCGATCGCCGTCGAGAGACTCAAGGACGACGTTTGCCATTTTTTCCCGCCGATCGATTGGTCGACCGCTGGGAGGTAGCGGCGCATCGTCCGCGCAAATTCGATGTAGTCGTATGGCAGGACGTCTGCGTTTGCGAGGCGAAGCACCATCGCGGCGCCGACGCGCGCGGCCGCGGCGTGATACCGATAGCCTGGATCGCCGAACGTTTCCATCCAATGGCGGCTGTCGTACGCCGAGTGGTAGACGCCCCCTGCCCCACCAAACCCCCACTCGGCGTGCGGAATTCCGAGGTGATTGTAGAAGCCCGCGAAGTCCGAGCCGCCACCTGGGTCGCCCATCGGTGGCTCCGCCGTATCCGCCACGGCGGACGCTCGTCGCCACACGTCGTACACGCTTCCCTTCCCACTGGGATCATCGACTGACCGTGCGAGCGACCGAAGCGTAGCGCGCAACGACGGCGACCCGCCTCCACCGAAGCTCGGCCCCTGCGCAGCAACGTCCTGGTTCAGGTAGGCGACTCCACCGCGGAGTAACCGCAGGGTGTCGTCTTCGACATACTCCGTCGATCCCACGAGCCCCCACTCCTCGGCATCCCATGTTGCGAACACGATGGTGCGCTTCGGGCGCATCCCGCGCTTGGCCAGCGCTGCGACCGTACGCGCCGCTTCGAGAACGCTAACCGTTCCGCTCACATTGTCAGCCGCACCTGGGCCCCACGCGTCACGGTGGCCGCCGATGATGATCAGTTCATCGGGGAATTCCGTCCCGCGAATCACTCCGAACGTGTCCCAGATCGTCTTGAATGGTGCGGTGGCCGTGTCGGTCGCCACCGCCACTCGCGCCGTAACCGGCCCGGGACCGACGTGATATCGGAACGGGAGACCACCCTGCCACGACTGAGGAATCGCCGCTCCACGTACGTCGCGGAGTAACTCCGTCGCATTACCATAGGAGATCGGGACGACGGGAATGCGAGAGACGCCGGCCTGCCCCGGTGTGATCCGCGCCGCGCCCGTTCGGCTCGGCGTGCCGGGCGTCGTGGGGTCGCCCGCGCCATTGAACACACTACCGCGCTGGATCCCGTTCGCGGGCCGCATGGGACCCGCAGGATAGACGTCACCCCGAACGAAGCCGTCATCCTGCGGATCGCTGTAGATGAGCAACGCTGCGGCACCGTGGCGTTCTGCCTCACGCGCCTTGATGCCGCGAAACGAGCGGCCATAGCGCGCCAGGACGATCTTGCCGCGAACCGAGACGCCTAACGAATCGAGCGTCGCGTAGTCCTCGATCAGTCCATAGTTGACATAGACCACCTCGCCGGTCACATCGCCGCTGCCGCCGTACCCGTTGATCGCCGGCACCTCCGGCAATGCGGACGTCGAATCGACCGAAATCGGCCCCTCGGCAAGCGAGAGCTCGCGGGCGTCCGGCGACCCACGCCAAACCCGAACGCTTGTCGGGTGAGGCATCCACACCTGGTACGCGCGAACGCTGGTCTCCAGCCCCCACGAGCGCATTCGCTCGATGACGTAGTCCCGGGTTCGTGCCTGTGCCGGCGTACCCGACATGTGCGGTTCTCGTGACAGCGCTCGGGCATACACCCCGGCGCTCTCGGCCGACGGCAGTGCGATCGCTGCCGCCTCGACTCGGCGCTCGGCGTCGGCGCCGGTCTCCGAGTACCCCGGCATTTTGCTCGGAGATTGAATGCGCGCCGCTGCGACGCCAAGCACGCATGCGCCGGCCAGGAGAGCACGGGATGCATGCCTCAGAAATCCCGAATTGAAGGCCATGAAGAGTCGACCGATTTGTGTTGTGAGGTTTGGCAATGCGACTGTGCGGCGCTGGGCGACGACGTCTCTGCGGGAACTCAGCGCTGATCGTCGTCGAGGCGTTCGATCGCGCGCGCGATAGCCAACTGGAGCGAGGCTTCGCGTTCTTCCGCCGTCGCGGCTGGTGGAAGCGCTGCCGCGAGCTGTACGCACTGTCGCTCCATCTCGTCCTGGACGAACCGCAAAGAAGGGTCCCGGATACCTAACGCTTGGAGCGTTGCGGACGCGAGCACGCGTAACTGATCGCGCGTGGTTGGCGACAGCCCATCGAGTGTCGGAGGACTCGCGACAGGCACCGCCTTTGAGACGCCTTGGGGCTCGCGACCCTTCAGCGCCGCCGTCATCGGCAACAACCGCACGGCGAACGAGCCGGGCGAATGCTCGCTATGGTGCTCGACAACGCCCCGAGTTGAGAGAAATGCGAGCAAGCGCTGCACGGCCTCGCGCACAACCGGAATGCGCGCGAAGCTGTGATTTCCGCGGCCTGTTACGATGAGGACTTCGCGAGCACCCTCAGCTTGTTTCATGCGGAGCCAGCTTTCCGCTCGCTTCACCGCCTCGGCCGCCGTCGGCAGCGAGGCGCGGAGGTTGAGAGTACCGCTCCTGCCGAAACGGAGCTCATCGAGCGCGTGCTGGAGCGGGCGTCGAATCACGCAGCCTCAGCGCAGTGCCGATCGCAGAATGTGCCCGTCCAGGCGCTCGAGCGGCTGTGTGTTCAGCACCGCGGCAAGCGTCGGTGCCATGTCGACTACTCTCGCGAACTCGTCGTACTTGCCCGGCTTGAATGGAGCGCCGTAGAAGACAACCGGCACGTGAGCGTCGTAGTCGTGCGGCGTACCGTGTGTCGCTATGCCCGGTACCCAGTAGTCGTAGGGACGCAGCGTAACGACCGCTTCGACCGGCAAGTCCGGCGGAGCCATGTGCAGCCAGCGTCGCGCGATCGCGTCTTTCGTCGTATCGGCGTGTGCGAGATCACGCATCAGATCGACCCGGAGAACGCCGGGAATTTTTCGTTCAGCAGCTACGAACGCCGCGACGACGGAATCGGGCGAGACGCCCTTTGCCTTGAGCGCCGACCGGTTCACCAACAGGAACGGTGTATCCCAGATGAATTGGGACGAGTCCTTCAACGCCGCGGCTACACGGGCTTCCGCAGCCCAGGCAGTGTCGAGCGCGGCATGAACGAAGCCGGCTCCCGCGTTAGGGTCGTGCGACTTGATCCCCGGATAGGGTGCCATGCCGTGATCCGAGGTGAATGCGACAATGACGCGCGTGGAGTCACGCAGCTTGTACAACGAATCGAAGAACGTGCCGAGGTAGCGATCCAGCCTGATGATCTGGTCGTGAAGCTCGCGCGAATCCGGTCCGAACGCGTGGCCCACGGCGTCTGTCGTCGAGAGCGAGATGGCGAGGATGTCCGTTCGCGGCCCGTTCCCCAGCTTCATCGACTGCAGACCGTCCAACGCGAACTGCAGCGTTAGGTCGTCCATCCATGGAAACGCGGGAAAAACAGCCGCGGCTTGCGCGGAATCGGGAGGCGCACCGTGCGGAAACGTCACCCCGCCTCGGCCCGCATTCTCCTGCTGGACGTCATCCGGTTCCGGGTACTGGTCCTCAGGCAGCAACAATGTCCACACCTTCCCGGCGGACTGGGCGGGGATTCGCCGAGCGTTGAACTGCCGCACCCAGGTGGGCAGCGTGTCCGCGTAATACATGCTCGTCGAGAAGTTGCCGGTTCCGGTATACCAGAACACAGACTGCTTGTTGCGCGCAACGGGTAGAATCGCGCCTCGATCTTTGCGGGAGACCGATAGCGCGCGAGAGCGCGGATCGGTCTTCTGCAACCAGTCGATCAGCGTTGTCCCGCGAAACCGCTTTGGCGAGGCGCCGGGCGCACCGCCGCCGATTACCGGCGCAGTTGGGTCCTCGACACCCGCGGAGTTCTGGACGATTCCCGTGCTCCGCGGGAACCGACCGGACATTGTCGATGCATGGCCTGGTGCGGTTTCCGTGATCCCATGGTCCTGAAAGGCGTTCGTGAAGACCGCTCCGCCCCGGTAGAGTCTGGCCAGGCCACCCGTGAGCTGCGACTCGAACCGGGTGAAGTAGTCGGGGCGCATCTGGTCCACGGTGATGAAGACCAGCAGCGAGGGCGTCGATGACGTCGGCTGCGGCGGCCCTTGCGCGGCCACTACGGCGGGCAACAGTCCGGCGATGAGTTCGATGATGAGCGCGCGAAGCATTCGAAGGGGTGAATGAGGCTCGGTGAATCTATCCGCGAACACCGTCACCGCTATTCCGTGCGGAGCCGTCAAAGGCAGGCGCGTGTCTACCCTCGTCGGGAATCACGCGTGAGAGAATAGCCGTAGTGGCCGCGTTTCCTTTGTTGAGTGTGGCTTTCGGGTTCGTTGACGCGTCGGTTTTCACGACGGCCCTCCTGCCAGGATTTGCTGTTGTTGACCCTTGATGAGGATGGATCTCAAAATGCGAGGCATGATGCTCTTCGCCATCACGGCATTCGCCGCGATGGCTTCTTCCCCGGCGGCAGCACAGGTGCGTATGACCCAACAGGGTTCTAATCGCCCCGTCTCGTTCGCGTTTGGTGGCGGGGCCAGTGTGCCGGTCGGGAGCTACAAGGACGCGTTGAAGGCGGGATGGAACGGGCAGGGCTCGGTGATCTTTCATTTTGCCGGCCTGCCGCTATCCCTCCGTGCTGATCTCAACTACAACAAATTCACCTTCAAGAATGATCTTCCGTTCTCCGCTGGCGGAACGCCTGGAACCGCAACCTCGACGGAAGACATCACGCAACAAATCCTGGGCGGGCTCGCGAACGTCTCGATCCCGTTCCACATGGGCCCGGTCTCTCCTTATATCACCGCCGGGCTCGCGGGGTTCAATATCAAGACCAACCTGGGCGACGTCGTCCCCGGGGAACAGGACGAAAGCGCTACAAAGTTCGCCGTGAACGGCGGCCTTGGCCTGTCGATGAAGCTCTTCGGCGCATCCGCCTTCGTCGAGGCGAAGCTGAACAACATCTATACAGACGGGAAGGCCATCGGCAGCAAGGAGCTCAAGGACCTTCAGTTCGTCCCGGTCACGTTCGGGTTCGTGTTCTAGCGACGCGCCACACGAGCTCCGCTAAACGAACGCCCGGCATGGAGCTTCTCCGTGCCGGGCGCTTGCCTAACGAAGCGATTTTGTCTCGACCTAGAGCACCTGTTCGAGGATCGCGAGCCCTCGTGCCAGGTCGTCATGAGACGCGATCAGGGGCGGCAGGATCCTGACCGTGTGATCGCCAGCCGTGAGGACGAGCAAGCCCGCCTCACGTGCACGGGCGACGACGTCGCCCGCTGGCTCGCCAACATCGATGCCCCACATGAACCCGACCCCCCGAATGGCCCGCACCCGGTCGGTCCGATCGCTGATCGCGCGAAGCTGCGAAGCCACCCAGCTTCCCTCGGATTTCACGTGCGCCAGCAACGACGGGTCAGCGATCCGGTCGAGCACATGCAATGCGATGGATGCGACGAAGGGGCCGCCGCCGAACGTCGTACCGTGATCGCCCGCGTTCATTGTGGCCGCGATGCGATCATTCATGAGCACCACGCCCATTGGCAAGCCACCCGCGATCGGCTTTGCCAACGTCAGCATGTCAGGCTCGATGCCGATCTGCTCGTACGCGAAGAGCGCACCGGTTCGCCCCATCCCGCATTGAATTTCGTCGAAGATGAGCGCGACCCTTCGCTCACGTGTCAACGCGCGCACTTCGCGAACAAAGCCGTGATCGAGCACGCGTACACCGCCTTCGCCCTGCACCGGCTCGAGTATGAGTGCCGCGACGGTGTCGGCATCGAGTACGATGGCGAGGTCCTCGATGTCACGCTCGACGATCGACACACCGCCCGCGAGCGGGCGGAATGGTGCACGGTAGTTCGGGCGATCGGTGGCCGCCAGCGATGCGAACAACCGCCCGTGGAACGCGCCACGGAGGGCGATGATGTCGGTCTTCGCGGCGCCCTCGGTCGTTCGAGCCCATTTCCGCGCGAACTTGAAGGCTCCCTCGTTCGCCTCGGCGCCAGAGTTACAGAAGAACACCTTGTTCGCGAACGAGAGCTCCACGAGGCGCGCGGCGAGCTGTTCGCCTGGCGACGTTCGGAACAGGTTCGAAACGTGGATGAGGCCGTCGGCGGCCGCACGCATGGCGTCGCGCAAACCCGGGTCCCCGTAGCCTAACGCGTTGACCGCGATGCCACTCGTGAAATCGAGGTACGCGCGGCCCTCGGCGTCGAACAGCTCCACGCCCTCACCGCGCACCAGCTCAACGGGAGCCCGCTTGTAGAGGCCGAGGAGCGCATCGGCTCCCGCCGGTGCCGTCGTGATCGTGGCCATCGTCAGACCGCCGTTGGAGAGAGAGTGATTGCCGTGCCTGCCGTCGTCGAGCGAATCGCCTCGACGTTGCCAATGCGCACCCGAGCAACGCCCAACTCCACCGCCCGGCGCGCCGCCTGCAGCTTCGCTGCCATACCGTGGTGGGCAGTCCCATTGTCGATGAGCGCGATGGCCTGCTCCACCTCGAGATCCGGAAGGACGACGCCGTCAACGACGACCCCCGGAACATCGGCGACGAGCACGAGCTCATCGGCGGCAATGGCAATCGCGATGGCAGCCGCCGCATCGTCCCCGTTCACGTTCAAGGGCATGCCCGTATCCTCGTCCCGCGCGAGCGGCGAGATGACCGGCACGACGCCGCCAGCCATCAGGAGCTCGAGCAACCGGGCATCGACGCGCGTGGGTGCACCAACCTCGCCTAACGTCTCGCGGGACGTGGCCCGGGCGCGCAGAAGCCCGTCGTCCTCGCCCGAGATGCCCACGGCGCGAACGCGCTCGCTGACGAGCGCCGCCACGAGGCGCTTGTTGGCGCTGCCAGACAGTGCCATCTGCACGAGCTCGAGATCGTCACGCGTCGTGACGCGGCGGCCGCCGTTGAATTTGGGCGTGAGGCCGAGCCGCCGCTGAAGCGCGGACACCTCGTCACCGCCGCCGTGAACGACAACCACGCGGTCATTCGTCGTCGCGGCGCGGATGGCACTTGTGAGACCGGGGTCGGCTTGTGCCCGGCCACCGATCTTAAGGACGCGCGTCATGTCGGTAATCCCATCGGCTCATCCAGGCCTAACACGACGTTGGCGTTTTGCACGGCCTGACCCGCGGCACCTTTAACGAGGTTGTCGATCGCCGACAGGACGAGCAGCGTCGGCTGGCGAACTCCGGCGACGTAACGCGCGGAGATCCTCACCACGTTTCTCCGCACCACATCGCGAAGCGAGGGCGGCTCGGGGGTGACTTCGACGAACGGCTCGCCGGCGAACTCATCGCGCCACGGGGAAAGCGGATCCGGTATCGTCTCCGTCACCGGGACGGTGATCGTCGCGAGAATTCCTCGCGCGACTGGAAGCAAGTGCGGCGTGAATATCAGGTCGGCGTCGGCTCCGGCTCCCTCGAGAACGGCCCGCATCTCCGCCAGGTGGCGGTGAGTGTTGGCAATCCCGTATGCCCGGAAGTCCTCAGTCACCTCACCGAACAACAGGTCGGTGCGGGCAGTCAGTCCCGCGCCGGTCACACCGCTTGCTGCCGTGGCGTTTACGGTACCGCCCGATGCTATGAGGCCCCGCTTCGCGAGCGGGACGAGTGCCATGAGGATGGCAGTCGGGTAGCAGCCCGGGTTTGCCACGACGGTGGCATCTCGGAGCTGTCGCCGTACGAGCTCCGTGAGTCCGTACGGGACGTCGCTCGGCCCGTTGCCAGGACGGAGGTCGGCCGAGAGATCGATGGCCCTTGCTCCGGTACCGCGGACGCGCGCGACCCAGGTCGCAGACGCACCGTGTGGAAGCGCCGAGAACACGAGCTCGGCGTCCGACAGCGGCGCGTCATCGTGCGCGACAAAGCGGACGTCGGCGCCGCCGAGCCGCGCCTGCTCGCCGCGTCGCTCGTTCGCGGTTGCGAACACGAGCCGCATCCGCGGGTGTCGCGCAATGAGCGCGCACAGCTCGCGTCCGGCGTAGCCGCTCCCACCGAGGACTCCAACAGGGATTCTATGCACGACGAATGCATATTATTGCATCAGAGGGATGTCAACTGCGGGGGCCCGGGCAGCGTTCGGCCGGAGCGTTGCTCTCGCGTCCTGCCGCTTGACCCCGCGCCATGCTATCGTCTCGTCGATCGATACGGAGGAGGTTGGGTGGATAAACGGAAACGTCACGCGGCAATTCTGGAGTTGGTCGGCGGGCAGGCGGTTGGGAGTCAGGAGGAGCTCCGGGTGTTGCTGCATCGGCGTGGTTGGGACGTCACGCAGTCCACGCTCTCTCGTGATCTGCGAGAGTTGCGATTGGCGCGCGTCCCGACGCCTGAGGGCGTTCGATACGCCGTTGCGGACGGCGCCATCAGCAGTGCGGCGCGCCCGGCGCTCGATGCCCTGCTCCCCCAACTGCTGACGCGAGTCGACGGCGTCGGCGAGCTGATCGTCGTGCGGACGGTCCCTGGCGGCGCCCAACCCGTGGCGTCGGCGCTCGACGGCGAATCGTGGCCCGACGTGCTCGGGACCGTTGGAGGCGACGACACGATTCTCGTCGTCTGTCGGTCCGCCGCCGCCCGCGAGCGCCTAGAGCGGCGCCTGAGAAAGCTCGCGGAAATCTGACTCGATGCCGCACGGCAGCCGCATTGACGGTGATTGTGCCCTGGTGTTTATTTATGCAAGTCACCTGAATAGTTATCTCCTCCTGGAGCGCTCATGAAGACGATTGTGCTCGCCTACTCGGGCGGGTTGGATACTTCGATCATTGTGCCGTGGCTGCGCGAGAAGTACGACGCGCGAGTCATTTGCGTCGCGGCGGACATCGGTCAGGGACCCGACGAGTTGGCTGGCGTCCGCGCGAAAGCGTTGGCATCCGGCGCGGAGGAGTGCTACGTCGAGGATCTTCGTGACGAGTTCGTTCGCGACTTCATCTTCCCCACCCTGCGAGCCGGCGCGATCTACAATCGCAAGTACCTGCTGGGCACTTCGATGGCGCGCCCGCTGATCGCCAAGCGGCAGGTGGAAGTCGCACGCGCCGTCGGTGCCGACGCGCTCGCGCACGGATGCACCGGCAAAGGCAACGACCAGGTTCGCTTCGAGCTGACGTACATGGCGTTCGCTCCGGACCTGCCGGTCATTGCGCCGTGGCGTGAGTGGGACATCCGCAGCCGCGAGGACGCGATCGCCTACGCGGCCGCCCGCAACATTCCGGTGGCCGCGACCAAGGAGAAGATCTACTCTCGCGACAGAAACCTGTGGCACATCTCCCATGAGGGCGGGATCCTTGAAGACCCGGCCCAGGGGCCGCCGAAGGACGTCTTCATGCTCAGTACCGACCCCGAAGACGCGCCTAACGAACCGGAGGAGGTCCGCATTGGCTTCGACGCCGGCACCCCCGTGTCGGTGAACGACAGGGAGCTCGGCCCCGTTGACCTCATAGCCGAGTTGAATGCCATCGGCGGGCGTCACGGCGTCGGCCGCATCGACCTCGTCGAGGATCGCATGGTCGGCATGAAGTCGCGCGGTGTCTATGAGACGCCGGGCGGTACCCTGCTCTATGCCGCGCACAGTGAGCTCGAGCAACTCGTACTCGACCGGCGCACGCTCGCGGCCAAGGACCTCGTCGCCCCGCGGTACGCCGACATCGTGTACGAGGGCCGCTGGTGGACGACGGAACGCGAGGCATACGATGCCTTCGTCGACGTCACTCAGCAGCGCGTCACCGGCTCGGTTGCCCTTCGCCTCTACAAGGGCGCCGCTGCGGTGATCGGCCGGCAAAGCGAGCACGCGCTTTACGATGAGCGGTTCGTGACATTCGGCGAGGACGACGTCTATCAGCAGAGCGACGCCGCTGGCTTCATTCGCCTCTACGGGCTCTCGATGCGTGTGCGCGCGATCAAGGATCAGGAGATGGCGGCCGCCCGCGCCGCGTCTTCGGCCGAGGGAGCGTCGGAGCCGGCGCTCGTCGGCGCGTGAATGAGGCTGCAGTCGCCGGAGCGCCAGCCGTGACCGGCGAGAAGCCGCGTGCAGGCGGCGAGGTGCGCGGCGGCGATGCCGCTAGCTCGCCAGCGGCCGACCGCTCGTCAGGTTCGACGAGCCACAAATTGTGGGGTGGGCGCTTCGCCGGAGGCCCGGCCCCGGCGCTCGAGGCCGTCAATAGGTCCATTGCCACCGACTTCCGGTTATGGCCCTTCGACATCCGCTTGTCGAAGGCATGGGCCGTGGCGCTGTGGAACGCCGGCGTGCTCTCAATCGATGAAAGTCGCCGGATCGAGGCCGGCCTCGACGCGGTTGCCGAGCGCTTCGCCGCTGGCACAGCGCCGGTCGCGACCGACGAAGACGTGCACACGATGATCGACCGGCTCCTGCACGCCGAGATCGGCGAAGTCGCGTCGAAGCTCCATACGGGCCGGAGCCGGAACGATCAGGTGTCGACGGCCACGCGTCTCTGGTGCATCGATGCCTGCGACAAGCTCGACGCCGCCGTGCGCGGTCTGCAGCACGTGATGATACGGCAGGCGACCCAACATCAGCAGTCGCTCATGCCGTCGTACACGCACATGCAGCGCGCGCAGCCCGTCTCGATCGCGCACTGGATGCTGTCGCACTTCTGGCCACTCGACCGCGACCGCGCGCGGCTCGCTGCGGCTGCTCGGTCCGCTGGCGTATTGCCGTTAGGCTCCGGCGCTGTCGCCGGCTGCGCCTTCCCGATCTCCCGTGTGCTGCTCAAGGGAAGCCTTGGCTTCTCGTCGGTGTCAAAGAACAGCATCGACGCAGTCGCGGATCGGGATTTCATCGCGGAGGTGCTTTTCTCGCTGTCACTCCTCGGCGCGCATCTGTCACGGCTCGCTGAGGATCTGATCCTGTACGGCTCGAGTGAGTTCGGCTTCGTTCGGTTCGGCGATGCCTACACGACCGGCTCGAGCATGATGCCGCAGAAACGGAACCCCGATGCGTTGGAGCTCGCACGTGCGTCAGGGGCTCGCATGCTCGGCGACCTGACCTCGCTCCTCGCCACGATCAAAGGTCTGCCAAGCGGCTACAACAAGGATCTGCAGGAAGACAAGCGGGCGTTGTTCGACGGGGTCGACGGGATCCTGCTCGTTCTCCCCGCAGTCGCTGGCACACTGGGCGAGCTGACGTTCGATACCGCTCGAATGGCCGCGGCAATATCGAGTACCATGATGGCGACAGATCTCGCGGACTATTTGGTGGGCAAGGGCATCACGTTTCGTGAGGCACACGCAGTCGTGGGCGCAATGGTGCGAAAGGCCGAAGAGCTGGGCGTCGAGCTACACGCCTTGCCGATGGCCACGTTCGAGGCCGCACACACGGCGTTCGGCAGCGACGTACGCGATGCCCTCGGCGCACAAGCGTCAGTCGATCGGCGGGAGGTCGAGGGCGGGACCGGCCCGCGCGCTGTGCGTGCGCAACTCGAGGCCGCCGTGTTGACGCTGGCGCAAGGCGGGGAAGTGCCACGCGGGAACGAGCTCGATCTTCGCGCCGACTGAGCTGACGTGCCTAACGGCCAGATACTGAAGCCCCATCGCGATGAATCGCGGTGGGGCTTCGTGTCACGGACGGCCAGACCAGATCAGAAGAGGATTCCGAACGTGAGCGGAACCATCTGCGCTGAGTTCGGATCGGAGAAGATGTGGTGGTATCGTACCTCGGCGAATGTGGTGAACCCGCTCAGCGCGAAGCGCGCACCAACTCCGACGTTGATGCCAATGTCATTGCTGGACTCGGCCCCCGATTCGTCCGCTTTGGTGTTGTACCATCCTGCTCCACCGATGATGTAGGGGGTCACCGTCGTGCCGCCCGGAAATGCGTACACCAGGTTCCCATTCACCGTCCAAACATTGACGTCTGGGCCAGAGCTCTTCCCGGACAGGTTGTTGTACATCCCGTCGACCCGGAACCCGACAGGCAAACTTGCGGAACCGGAGACGGCGAGGGTTCCAAGGATGTGGAATCCAGTTGACGTCGCGTCGCCGAGATCTCCAACAGGAAACGTAGCTCCCGCCGCGAAGCCAACGGACGTTCGCCGCTGCGCTAACGCGCTGCCGGACAACGTGCCGATCGCCACCAACACGAACGCACTGCTGACGACTATGCGTTTCATCATGAACGTTCTCCTCGTTACGTCGAGATCATTTCCGAGCTTGCATCGAACGCAGCTCTTTGAAGGCAGCAGCCGTGCCACGCTAAACCAGGAGTCCGCGGCGATAGGAGGGTTGCCGTTGCGCATTCGCGCACAACCCAGCATAATTTTATCCTCCAATAGGAGGAACATTGCCGGTTTATGATTTGACGGCAGTTGCTCACGCTCTCGACATCGATCTCAAGCAGCTCGACAATCTCTTGTCCCGGAATGCGCTCCCAGGAGTCGAGAGGAGACGTCGGGGTATCGCGCGCCGGCTCACGCCTGAAGTCGCCGTCGTGATTCGCCTTGCCAGGGAGCTATCGGAAACGCTCGGAGTTTCGGCTGGAGCGCTCCTCAGCGTAGCGAATGAGATCGAGCGAGGCGCCACGAACGAGCTGCGGTTTGGGGAGTTTGCTACGCTGCACGTCGACCGAGATAGGCTTCGAGCATCAACGCTGGCGCGCCTCGACGCAGCCGTGGAGGTTATCGGAACTCGGCGACGCGGGCGACCGCCCGGGCGAGAACGGTCTCCGCATCAAGGCACCTGAGGACTCCGACTAACGCAGAACGGGCGCCCGCGGGCGCCCGTTCCACTCTCGGCCTGCAACAAACTCTAGCGAGCTCCGGCCTTGCTGACGTTTTCGGCCGCCGGCCCCTTCGGCCCCTGAACGATGTCGAACTCGACGGCATCGCCCTCGGCTAGCGTCTTGAACCCGCTGCCCTGGATTGCGCTGTAGTGGACGAAGCAATCCTTCGTACCGTTGTCAGGGGTGATGAAACCGAAACCCTTCGCGTCGTTGAACCACTTTACTTTGCCGGTCGTACGCATTCCTCACTCCGGGAAGAAAACTTGTCGAGGGAGCGGAACGCGCCGAGCCCTGACAGTAGTGATACGGCGCGGGACCGCTCAGACCCCCCACGCTAGGTCTCGCTCTCACCGAGGCTAGCGGTAGAGCGGCAGCATAATAAGACAGGCGCACCGGCTGAACAATATGGCCCAGTCTGGCCGGAGCGGGTTTTCGCAAAGATTTGAAAGGACTTAGGTCAGGTTACTGACCCAAAACCTTCACCCCTTTGACGAAGTAGTCGGTCTCTCCGAAACACGATGTCGGGAGCCCCTTATGCTGCGTGTAGGACACGGCCACCCGTTGTCCCTGAGCCTTGCTGACCAGCGCTGCAATGCTGTCGTCGCGAACGGTGAACTGGAACGTGCCAGCGAGTTGCCCGGGCAAGTTGACCATGGCGACCTCGCCCTCGTACGTCTTACACAACCATCCCTTCCTGGAAAACTTATTGAGGTAGCCTACCCGCTCACCCGATGAGTAGGAGTATCCAAGAGCGATGGCCGTCCAAACTGTGATCCCGACAGCCGGGGTCAAAATGATGGCAGCAATCAGCAGCTTCCCCCAATGGCGGCGCTTGAAGCTCTTCTTGGGCGGCTCGGAACTTAGGGCTGCGACGTCGTCGGTATTGTATCCGCGTTCCGGGTAGTGGTCGTCCTGAGTCATAGGAGCTGGCCCTTCAGGCCGGGTAGTTTTCGGCAAACTATGCGACGGGAGACGGCGTGGCGTTCGGAGATCGCAGGCATACGGTAACAGCGTCGGTTGGCGGCGTGCAAATAGGGTCTAAGTACCCTGTGGTCGTGCAGTCGATGACGAACACGGACACCGCCAATGCAGCAGCGACCGCTGATCAGGTTGCCGAGCTGGCGAGCGCCGGGTCTCAGCTCGTGCGCGTTACCGTCAATAACGAGGCGGCTGCGGCTGCAGTTCCGGAAATCGCTCGGCGTCTCGACGACCGCGGCGTCAGCGTGCCGATCGTTGGCGACTTTCACTACAACGGGCATTTGCTGCTCACGAAGTTCCCGGAGTGTGCACGCGATCTGGCAAAATACCGGATCAATCCCGGGAACGTGGGCAGCAAGCGTCGCGATGAGAACTTCCGCTCGATTGTGAGCGTCGCACTCGAGTACGACAAGCCGGTGCGCATTGGCGTGAATTGGGGGTCACTGGACCAGGACCTCCTCACGAGCATGATGGATGAGAATGCCGCGCGGTCCGAGCCTAACGATGCGAAGGACGTCTATATCGAAGCGATGATCGAGAGCGCGCTCCGCTCGGCAGCGCTCGCGGAGGAGGTCGGACTTGGGCACGATCGCATTCTGATCTCCGCGAAGGTGTCGACGGTGCAGGATCTGGTGGTCGTGTATCGCCGCCTGGCGGCTCGGTGCGATTATCCGCTTCACCTCGGCCTCACGGAGGCTGGATTGGGCATGAAGGGGATCGTCGCGAGTACGGCCGCGCTGTCGATCCTGCTCGCCGAAGGGATTGGTGACACCATCCGCGTTTCGCTGACGCCGAAGCCTAACGGGGACCGGACCGAAGAGGTCCATGTCGCACAGCAGATCCTCCAGTCACTCGGCCTTCGCAGCTTCACGCCGCAGGTTACAGCGTGCCCGGGCTGCGGTCGAACGACTTCGACGTTCTTTCAGAAGATGGCGGAGGATATCCAGACCTACCTGCGCGATCAGATGCCCGCGTGGCGCGAACGCCATCCTGGCGTCGAGGACATGCGCGTCGCCGTCATGGGGTGCGTCGTCAACGGCCCGGGCGAGTCGAAGCACGCGAATATCGGAATCTCGCTCCCCGGAACCTTCGAGGAGCCGAAGGCGCCTGTATACGTCGACGGCAAGTTGATGACGACGCTGCGAGGGGAGGGCATCGTGCCGGAGTTTCTCGAGATTCTCGAGGCCTACGTCTCGCGCCGCTATCCGGCTCGCGAGCCGGCGACGGTACTCTAGACGCTCGCGTCCACCTGGTTGTTACGCTCCCAGAGCTCTAGCGCGCGCGCCACGGTGTCGAGCTCACGCATGATCGGGGCGTCGAATCCGATCTCTCGCAGTCGCTCGTACACGCGACGGTACCAGCGGACCGTGCCTTCCCGGCCGACATGGAATCGGCCCCAGACCGTCTCGGGATAATCGGTTCGCTTGAGATCGGCGAGGATCGTGCTCGCGTTATGCACCTTGTCGGCCGCACAGACCCATCGCGCGCGGTCATTGGCCTGTGCAAGCCGCGCGAGATAGTCATCCTTGCGCTCGTCCGAAGAGAGCTCGATCCCATCGTCGTCGAGTTTCCGGTTCGTCACCGCGAGCACCGTCGCAAGCACGTCGTGCCCAAACTTGTCGGCGACCCGACTCTCGAGCATCTCGCGAGTGTAGCCGTCGCGCACACAATCCTCGATGACATCGTGGAGGATGCCGGCGACGATCGTCTCCTCATCCTGGCCGTAGCGGGTGAGAATGATCGCGACGTTCGCAGGATGGGTGAGGTAGGGAAGGCGGGTCCCCTTCCGCACCTGCTGATCGTGGTGCTTGGCCGCGAACGCGAGCGCGTGATTGATGCGATCCGAGTAGCCGGTGCTCATGACGGCGGCGCAATGGCGAGAGAACGACGTCGAACGCGCGGACCGATAACATAGCGCGCGCACGGAGCGTTGGGCAGACAGAATCCTGCTACACCAGCCGCACGAGAATCGACGCGAACGTGAGGTCGAGCACCAACAGCCCGAGTCCCTGTACGACGACGCCGAGGCCGCCACCGAACGCGCGTACGTTTCGTGTGAATCGCCACGCCATCAACACCGCCGTTACACCTGCGGCAATGATACCGACGTCGAGACCGATCGCGAACCACGTCAAGCGGTCGAGTCGCGTGGCGCCCGAAACATCGCGCATCGACAACGCCGACCATCTCGCCACCGCGATGATGAGCTCGACCGAGCCCCATGCAAGCGTCTGTATCGCAAACCACAGGGCAATCGGTGCGCTCATTCGACGTCCAGCGATGATCGCGACGAGCGTCGTACCGAGCACGGCGCTCATGACAGCCCAGATGACGATGCGGATAAGGTGACTTCGCTCCGCCGCGAGGAGCGTATCTGACCACATAGCGCTAGCGATCCGCCTCGGCGAGCTTCGCCTCGGTCACCTGGCGTTCGCCGGCGAACCAACTCTCGAAGATCCACGGTGGGTCGAGATTCGGTGCGTCGGCCGCCCAGAGAACGATGCCAATGACCCGCGCCCCATTGTCGCGAAGTGCCGCGACCCCCGTTCGAAGAGTGGCCACGAGTGAATGAGCGAGATGCGCGCACACCAGGACCGCTGGTACGACACGAACATCATTCGCCTGTTCGAAGGGCGAGACGACGACCGTCAACTCGTAATGACGAGCCGAGCGAACGATGGCAGCACGTAATGCCTCGGCCTCGCGATTCGATATCGGACCGCGGTGGTCGGCTCCGCTTGGCACCACCTCTACCCATCGGTCGCGCCCGATCTGCGTTTGAATCGCCGCTGCCGAGAGATCGATCGAGCCTGCCAGGACTCCGGCCACACCTGACGACGGCGGGAGGCGAAGAACGGACGTCACGGGTTGGTGTTCGAGGTCAGCATCGACAAGGAGCGTACTCCGCATCTCGTTCGCCGACACCGCGGCAATGTTCGCGGCGATCGTCGCCGTAACGGCTGGGACATCTCCGGCGACGGTGACGATCGCGCGCGTTGGTCCGGATACGCTCGCGTGCGAAGCGAGGAGGCGATACGCATCGGACGTCGGGTCGATCAGCGGGGGAAGCCGAAGATCGGCTTTACGTCGTGCACGTTCGGGCGGAATCTCACGTGGACGAACGACGGCGAGAACCCGCTCTCCAGTCACGCGCTCCGCTTCCTGTAGGTCCGAGACTCGAGGTCTGCTGACCTCGATCATCAGCGCGATTGCAAACCCGATTGTGAGACCGACAACCAATGACGCGCCAAGAATCGCGATCGGTGGCGCGATTACGTTCGCCTGCGCTCGAGCCTCTCTCAGTTGTCGCTCAGTGACAACGTTCGCGCGCCTCGCCGCATCGAGCGCGCCACGCGCCGAGTCACGTTGCGCTTGCAGCGAGTCGCGGCGTTGCAGAGGCCCTAAAGTATCGACGGTGACGACGACCGGTGCGCTGACCGCCGGAGGTCTGAGAAACGCTAGCGAGTCGCGTATCGTGGTCTGTCGAGCTTCCGCAATCGCCTGGATCGATCGACCGATCGCCGTCGCTCGGGCCGTAAGCGCGACGAAGATGGGATCGACACCGCCGCCTGCGCCGAACTCCTCGCGTTCACGTTCGACGTCATCGAGCGAATCGAGCATCGCCCGGACGCGCGGGTCGTTGACCAGCGATCGGCTTTCTCCAAGAGCGCGGTAGGACTGTGGAAGGGGAGAGTTCTCGACGCGCTCGAGCAATCGTGTGAGCTCGCTTGCCGCGCTTGCGAGGGAATCACGCCTGACGCGTGCTGCTGCGGGGAACGTGTCAGCCGGAGGAGCATATGTCGGCCGCGAGGCTAGCGTCCGACCCGCAGCAAGCAGCGATTCGGCGGCGGCGAATTTTCGCGTCGCCGTGTCGATTGCGAGCAGCAGCGTGGTGGTATCGCGCCAGTGTGTGGAGAGCGGTGCGATTTGCTGGGACGCGCGGCGCGCGCTCCTCGGCGTGAGCACCAACAGCATCAGCACCACAGTGAATACCGTGCCGGAAATCGCAGCCAGCCGAAGTGGGCGCCGGAGTGTGTTTCGCGCTCGCGCCGCCACCCACGCCGCACGCATTTCGGCGCGACGGCGTCGCGTATAACGAGGAACTGCTCCAGTGATCGTGTCGACCATTCGCCGGCGATAATCGAAGCAGCGAGTCCGCTGCGCAAGCGTATATGCGCTCGGTTGACGAGCCGCAGCCGTCCGGCGCTACAGGCAAGTGTCGGGAAAAAAACAACGCGGAGGCGCAGTAGCGCCTCCGCGTGATTCACTTCATTGCGTCGACCGGCGCGGGAACTGCGCCGATCGTCGACTTACTGAACCGTGATCGTTCCCTTCATCCCCATCGCGAGGTGGGGCGTGCAGTGGAACGGATACGTACCAGGCTTGATGTTGGCGAACGAAATCGTATACGTCTGGTTCGGGTTCACCTCGAGCGGGCTCGAGAGCTCGCCCTGCTGGTCCGGCATGTTCGCCGAAAGCTGCGGCTTGACGTCCGCCGGAATCGTCGCCGGATCGAACGCGACGTTGTGCGGGCCGCCGGAAACCATGACGAACTTGATACCGTCGCCAGCCTTGATCTTGATGTCCGCCGGCTCGAACCGATAACCCTTGTCGTCACCAACCATTTTCACTTCGACCGTCTGACCCGTGATCGGCGCCGCGGTACCAGCTGGAGCGGCAGTCGCCGGCGCAGCAGTCGCTGCTGAATCCGGCGCGGGAGCCGGCGCGGCAGTCGCCGTAGAATCCGCCGCCTTCTCGCCACCGCCACCACATGCACCAAGCGCAATCGCACTGCTCACGACCACAAATCCGAGAAACCGCATTTTGCTGAGGCCTCCAGTGCCGTACCAAATAGCTGCGTGTGAATGAAGCCGAGACCTCGAATGCGTGGTCTCAGAGCATTGTGAATTTATTCACATGCCTCCGGGAACGCAAATAGCCGCGGCCTTCGAAATCGTCGAGATTTCCGGTTGCAGCCTCCATACCGCCGGCGCATTGACGCCCCGTTCATCGGCCGATTACGTTGCGAGCCATGCGTCCGTCCAGCGTTTATCATCACCATGCCCACACGAGCCACGTCCTTCGGGTCGGGGCCGTTTGCGTGTGAGCGGATGAGCGACTGACACATTCGCGCCAGACACCGAACGCCGCGGCCCGTCTCCAGACGGGCCGTTTTGTTTTTTCTGGAATCGACGATTCCATCACAACCACATTGCCAATGCTGAGAATTGCGCTACCGAATAAGGGGCGCCTCGCCGAAGAGACACGTGAACTGTTCGAGGACGCTGGCCTGCCTATCCGCGCGCGCGGCGACCGCGCGCTCACGGCATCGCTGGGTGGCGAGTTCGAGGCGATATTCGTGCGGGCCCAGGACATTCCCGAGTTCGTTGCGGATGGCGCCGCCGATGCCGGGATTACCGGGTGGGATCTTGTCTGCGAGTCGGAACGAGATCTCGACGTCCGTCTGGACCTGGGCTTCGGCGCCTGCCGGCTGGTCGTCGCGGCGCGCGAGGAAAGCGGTATCCAACACCTCGATCAGATCGTTGCCGAGCGGGTGGCAACAGTGTTTCCGCGGGTGACACGTAGTTTCTTCGAGCGCCGTAGCTGTCGCGTAGAGGTCGTCCCCGTATCGGGTGCCGCCGAAATTGCTCCGCACCTGGGAATAGCCGACATCGTGGTGGACCTGACGTCAACGGGCTCCACGCTCAAGATGAACGGTCTCCGCGAGGTCGCGACCGTGCTCGAGTCAACGGCGCGTCTCGTCACGCGGGTGGCCAATGGCGATCGCCTTGACCCGGGGAAGCGCCGCGCTCTCGACGACCTGGCGGACGCGCTCGCGAGTGTGTTGCGAGCGAGAGGACAGCGATACGTCATGGCCAACGTCCCACGCGCGGCGCTCGACCGGGTGAAAGAGGTTCTCCCCGGCCTGAACGGGCCGACTGTCATCGACATCTTGGATGGCGGCCAGCACGTTGCCGTGCACGCGGTCGTCCCGGAGACTGCCATCTTCCGCACGATTGCCAGGCTCAAGGCGTTAGGCGGGGCGGGAATACTCGTGACCCGGATCGAGAGGCTCATGCCATGAAAGCGGGACGCATGCGGTTCCGCGGTCCGGTGCACGCGCTGAGCGATGCCGACCGCGCGCAGTTGCTGGATCGTTCGCCCGCCACTGACGACATGGTGCGCACCACGAGTGAGGCGATCATCGACGTCGTTCGACGCGAGGGCGATGCTGCGCTGATCTCCCTTGCGAGGGAGTACGACAAGGTTCGGCTCAAGTCGCTCGAGGTGCCGCGCGACGTGTGGCGTGACGCGCTTCGATCGCTCGATCCCTCGCTGCGTGCGGCAATGGAGCGGGCTGCCGCGAACATCCGAGCCGTCCACGCCGCCGCAGTGCCACAGCGCGTCGAGATAGCTCCCGAGCCCGGCGTTATCATCGGCCGGCGCCCTGATCCACTGCATCGCGTCGGCGTGTACGCACCGGGTGGGCGCGCCGCGTATCCCAGTAGCGTCCTCATGGGGGTGATCCCGGCGCGCGTCGCAGGAGTCGCTGAGGTCATGATCTGCGCGCCGCCGACATCGAAGGGTCAGCCAGAGCCCGCAACGCTCGCGGCAGCTGAGCTGTCCGGTGCCGATCGAGTGTTCGCAGTGGGCGGCGCAGGCGCAATTGCCGCCATGGCGTACGGCACCGCAAGCATTCCTCGCGTCGACCGCATCGTCGGTCCGGGAAACGCGTACGTGGCACAGGCCAAGCTCCTGGTGTCGAACGTCGTCGGCATCGACGCTCCTGCCGGCCCGAGCGAGTTACTGATCGTCGCCGACGACTCGGCCGACCCGACGCACCTCGCCGCCGAGATGCTGGCTCAGGCCGAGCATGATCCGGAGGCAGTTGTCGCTCTCGTCGCCACGGATGAGACGTTAGGCAGCAAAGTCCTCGACGCGATCGAGAAGCTCCTGCCCGTTCAGGGCCGTCGCACGATCATCGAGCGCGCGTTTGCCGAACGCGGCGCGATACTCACGGTGCCATCGCTTCGCGACGCGCTTACGTTTGCGAACCTTTTCGCGCCGGAGCATCTGCTGCTCGCGACACGCGACGCCGACACGCTCCTTGGCGACGTCCGCTCGACGGGCACCGTGTTCGTCGGCGAAACGAGCTCGGTGACGTTCGGCGACTACATCACCGGTGCGAACCACGTGCTCCCTACAGGCGGGCTGGCACGCTCGTACTCCGGCCTGAGCACGGCGGACTTCGTCCGTTGGACGACGTACCAGCGTGTCGACCGCGACGCCGCGGCGCGGCTCGCCCAGGACGTTGCGGTGTTCGCCGAGGCAGAGCATCTGCCGGCGCACGCAGCCGCCGCCCGGGCCTGGAGGCGGTCCGCATGACGTCGACCCCATCACCGTCTCCGAGCGAGTCGCTTCGGCTCGGGCGCGCAACGATTCGCGATGTCGTGCCGTACCCCACGGAGCGGTCGCCGTGTGCGGCCGACCTGAGTGACAATACCAATCTGTTCGGCGCCCCCCCTGCAGCGCTTCGGGAGCTCACGACGGCTGGGCGGGACGAGATCACCCGTTACCCCGGCCTCCACGCGCGGCGTCTCCGGGAGGCCTTGGCAGACTACGCCGGCGTCCGTTTGGATCAGGTCGTGAGTGGTTGTGGGTCCGACGACGTGATCGACTCGGCGGTACGCGCTTTCGCGGAACCGGGCGAGCGTCTCGCCTACTCCGACCCGACGTTCAGCATGATCCCGGTGTTCGCGAAGGTGAACGGCCTCGTGCCCACACCAATCCCGTTCGCATCCTCTGGCGACATCGATGCCGACGCGTTGCTCGCGTCCGAGGCGCGCATCATCTACATCTGTTCGCCTAACAACCCGACGGGTAGTCTGGCGAGCCGTCGGTCCGTTGATCGCGTCATCGAGAGGGCACCCGGAATTGTCATTATCGACGAGGCGTACGGCGAGTTCACCGACGGTGGCCGGGTGAGCGAAGCGCCGAACCTTGACCGCGTGCTGGTCACGCGCACGCTGTCGAAGGCGTTCGGAATGGCGGGCTTTCGCATCGGCTATGGGACCGCAGCCGCGTCGCTCGTTCACGAGATCGAGAAAGTCCGGGGGCCGTACAAGGAGAACACTCCTGCCGAACGCGCCGCGGCGTGTGCCCTTCGCGAGGACATCGCATGGATGCGTGAGCTGGCTGCAAAAGCAGTCGAGAACCGTGAGCGTTTCGCGCGTGCGCTCCGGGCGCATGGGCTCGTCCCGCTTTCGTCAGCGGCCAATTTTCTCCTGGTACCGATCGCGCACGCCGCTGTCGTCGCACAGCGAATGCGCGAGCGTGGGATTGCGGTTCGGCCGTATCCCGGTTTGCCGGGGATCGGTGATGCGCTTCGCATCACCATCGGGCCCTGGGCCCTCATGGAGCTCGCGCTGGACGCGCTGCTCGCAGCGCGTGTGGCTGCCGTGACGACCGAGCGTGCAGGATGAAGGTCACCATCTTCGATTACGGCGCTGGCAATATCCACTCGCTCGCGAAAGCGATCGCGGCGTTCGGGGCAACAGTCGAAGTCGAACCCGACCCCGCGCTGGCGCTGGAGACCGACGTGCTGGTACTGCCGGGCGTCGGTGCGTTCGGGCTGGCCGCAGAGCGTTTGGCACCCGGCCGCCTCGATATGCAGGCGGCGCTGCGTGGCGGGCTTCCGTGCCTCGGCATCTGTCTCGGGATGCAGCTGTTGTTCGGCGCGAGCGAGGAGAGCGTGCCTAACGCTCGAGGTCTCGAGATCTTTTCTGGGGAGGTTACTCGACTTCGCGCGCAACGCGTCCCGCAGATCGGGTGGAATGCCGTCGACGCCGCGGACGATGAACTGTTCGTGCGCGCACCCCTGTCCTACGCGTACTACGCCAACAGCTACGTGTGCCGACCGGTCGATGACTCGGTCGTGCGCGCATGGAGCACGCACGAGGATGACCGATTCGCGGCTGTCGTGCGCGCGGGTCGTACGGTCGGCGTGCAGTTCCATCCGGAAAAGAGTTCTGGCCCTGGCCTGCGCTTTCTGCACGCCTTCCTCGATGACGTGACGTCATGATCGCAATACCTGCGGTGGACCTGCGCGAGGGTGCGTGCGTTCAGCTCGTCGGCGGGGACTATGCCGACGAACGTGTTCGTCTTGCAGACCCGGTTTCAGTTGCCCGCGAGTGGGCGCGTTATGGATTCCGCCGACTCCACGTGGTCGACCTCGACGCAGCGACAGGCCGCGGGTCGAATCGCGACGTCGTGCATGAGATCCTCCGGGAAATTCCAGTCGACATACAGGTTGGCGGCGGCGTTCGCAGCACGACCGCAGTCGAAGAGCTGGTTGCTGCCGGAGCACGGACAGTTGTTCTCGGGACCCGGGCATTCGAGGACACCGACTGGCTCGGGCGTGTGGCGAATGCGTACCCCAACGAGATCCTCGTTGCAGCTGACGTGCGGGATCGGCGCGTCGTGACGCACGGGTGGACGCGGACGCTGCCGCGGGAGATCGTCGACGTGACGGAAGAGTTGAGCACGCTGCCACTGGCGGGATTACTCGTCACAGCCGTTCATCGTGAGGGGCGGATGCAGGGCACGGATCTGTTTCTCATGGAGGACGTGGTCGAAGCAGCGAATTTCCCCGTGTACGCGTCGGGCGGCATCGCAACCGTCGCGGATCTCCGCGCCCTCGCCGACCGCGGAGTCGCAGCAGCGGTCGTGGGCATGGCGCTCTACACGGGCGCTATCGATCCTTGGCACGCAGCCGAGGAGTTTGCGGAATGAGCATCGTAGAGCGACAGACAGCCGAGACGCGCATTCGCCTCGAGATCACGAAGGGCGACGGGCGCTCGACGGTCGAGACCGGCCATCGCTTCCTCGATCACATGATGGTGACGCTCGCGAAATATTCCCACCTCGATCTCTCGCTCCATGCGTCCGGCGATCTGAAGCATCACCTCATCGAGGACGTCGGAATTGCATTCGGCGCCGCCATTGCGGACCACACGCCCGCGACGTGCGCACGCTACGGGCAGCGTACGATCCCCATGGACGACGCGCTGGTGGATGTCGCTCTCGATCTCGGAGGTCGGCCCTACTACCGCGGCCCGATTCCGAGCTCCCTGTACGATCACTGGTTTCGGTCCTTCGCAGATCATGCGCACGCCACGATTCATGTGCGCGTGCTCCGCGGTGTCGATCGACATCACATCGTCGAAGCTGCATTCAAGGCGCTCGGCCTTGCACTGCACGACGCGCTCATCGACTCGGGTACGGTCTTCAGCACGAAGGGAAGCGTTCAATGGTGACGCGCCGACTCGTCGTCTGTCTCGACGTGAAGGGCGATCGCGTCGTCAAAGGCGTCCAGTTCGAGTCTTTACGCGACGTCGGCGATCCGCTGGTCCTCGCCCAACGCTACGAGGCGGATGGCGCGGATGAGATTGTGTATCTGGACATCTCGGCGAGCGCGGAAGAACGCTCGACTCTTCTCGACCTCGCGAAACGGACGGCCGAACGTCTATTCATTCCTCTGACGATTGGCGGGGGGATTCGCTCGGCCAGCGATGTCGCGCAGGCATTGCGCGCCGGAGCCGACAAGGTCGGTGTGAACACCGCAGCGGTGGAGACACCGGAAATCCTGACGGAGTGCGCCGTTCGATTCGGCTCGCAGTGCATCGTCGCGAGCATCGATGCCAAGCGCCAAGGTGAGGCCTGGCTCGTGTACACGCGCGGCGGCCGGACGCCGACATCCCTCGACGCGGTGACATGGGCGCGCGAATGCGTGCGACGCGGCGCGGGTGAGCTTCTCATCACGAGCATTGACCGCGATGGTGCGCGCACTGGTTACGACCTCGAACTCACTGCAGCGATTGCGGACGCTGTCGATGTTCCCGTCGTCGCGAGCGGTGGTGCAGGCTCGGCGAGCGACGTTTGCGACGCGCTCGTCCGAGGCCGTGCGGATGCGGCCTTGGTCGCTGGCATCCTGCACGATGGAGTGACAACAGTGCAGCACATCAAGCGAGAGATGGGCCGGCACGGCATACCGGTGCGCGCAGCATGAGCACCGTCGGAAACCAGACATTGCTTCAGGCGGTGTCGGAGGTCGCTCGACTGACCGGTAGAGTCGCGCTCGCGCACTTTCGAACACGCCTCAGCGTCGAGACAAAGCGTGACGGGAGCCCGGTGACGATCGCCGATCGCGTCGCCGAGCAAACAGCGCGCGAATGGATCGCCGCGCGGTTCCCGCACGACGCGATTCTCGGCGAGGAATTTGGCGCCGAAGGTGACGATGGAGCGCAACGCTGGTTCATTGACCCAATCGATGGGACGAAAACCTTCGTGCGTGGCGTTCCGCTCTGGGGCACGCTGATTGGCGTCGTCAGCGGGGATACCGTGCGCGCTGGGGCGCTCTACTGCCCGGCGGTCGACGAGATCGTTGTCGCTGCTGTCGGCGAGGGCTGCTGGTGGAACGACGCACGCTGTCGAGTTTCGGAACACACCGAGGTCGCCGGCTCGACGCTGCTCACGACGGATATCCGGTTCGTTGGATACCCCGACAGGGCAGCACGGTGGTCGGCACTCGCGAATGAAGCAGCGGTCGCGCGGACATGGGGCGATTGCTACGGCTACCTCATGGTCGCGACGGGCCGAGCCGAGTTAATGGTGGATAACCAGATGTCGCCATGGGACTCCGCCGCCCTCATCCCAGTCGTACGCGAGGCCGGTGGCGAGTTCAGTGATTGGTATGGTCGCATCACACCATTTGGAAGCGGTGCGATGGCCAGCAACGGCGCCATGGCTGCCCGACTGCGCGCGAGGCTCGGTGTCCCCTGGCCGCCGTCGAATGACCCGAACGGCGTCGGCGAACGTCGAGCAGACCTGACGTGACAACCTTCGATCTCCGAACACTCGATTTCGAGAAGGGAGGGGGACTCGTCTCCGTCGTCGTGCAGGACGCGACATCGGGAGCCGTGCTCATGACCGCGTTCGCCGACCGCGAAGCACTCGAGAAAACCATCGAGACCGGGGAAATGCATTTTCGGTCTCGCTCGCGCGGCCTCTGGCACAAAGGCGCAACAAGCGGCAACACCCAGCGCGTCGTCTCGCTGGAAGCTGATTGCGACGGTGACGCCGTGCTCGCACGCGTGATCCCCGCCGGCCCCGCTTGTCACACCGGCACGGTGTCGTGCTTCCAGACGACAGCGCTTCGTGGCGACGCCATTACGGCCCTCGACGCGACGATCGCGGCACGCCTAACGCCGACGGTACCATCGCCGACGGGTGACGAGCGGCCTAGCTACACGCGTCGCCTGGGCACCGACCGTAACCTTCGGCTCAAGAAGCTCGGTGAAGAATGTGCTGAGCTCGTAGTGGCCTGCGCGGATGATGATCGCGCACGGGCGATCGAGGAGGCGGCCGATGTGGTGTACCACATGCTCGTGGCTCTGCGCTCGGTCGGGGCGTCGCTCGACGACGTGCGCCGGGTGCTCAGCTCACGCCGTCGCGACTGAAGCCTGAACCTGGCCGAGTCAGAACCCTTTCAGCGCCCGAGGCGAAAGACGGAGTGAGTCGCCGACGTAGGCGAATCGCACATCCCTCATGTATTGTCGCGCCACACGTTGGACATCTTCAGGGCTCACTTGGCGCAGCTCGTCCACGAACAGGTCGGCGATTCGAAAGTCACCGCGGTACAGTTGCGCGCGTGCTAGGAAGTTCGCCTGCTCCGCGTTCGTTTCGTTGTTCAGAAAGTATTCCGTGATGAACTGCTGCACGAGACGCTCGAGTGCCTCGCGGTCGATCGTACCTTGTTGCAGCGCCGTGATCTGTTGTCGCATGAGCGCCAGCGTCGTGTCGGGCGAAACCGTGGTGACGTACAGGCCTCCTGATGCGATCGCGCGCTCGACGAACGGGGCATCAACGGCGTACGTGAGGTTCCTGCGCGAACGGATCTCGGCGAATAGTTGGCCCGAAAGCACCGCGGCCGCGACTCGCAGCGCCTGATAGTCCTTACTCCCGGCTGGCGGGCCGAGGTAGTAGCCGAGGATGTAGTTCGTCGGGAGCGATCGCGACTCGATCGCAAACCCAGCGCCTCGCACTGGAAGCGTGTCCGGAAGGGTCCAGCGGTAATTTCCGGTTGGGAGCTTCGCTAGTGTCTGTGTGATGGCGTTCTCGACCTGAGACCGGGAAATGTTCCCCACGATGACCACGAGCATCCGTGACTTCACGATTTGTTCGTCGTGATATCGCCGTAGCGCAGCGACCGTCAATCGGACCAGGGAGTGTTCGGTGCCTAACGTACTGCGGGCGTAGGGATGCCCGGAGAACGCGAAGGTGTCGGCGATGAACGAAACGAGAGCGTCGGGGTTGTCGCCTCGTTGTCGCACCGCAGCGAGTAGCTGCTCACGAACGAGCTTGACCTGCCCGGAGTCGAGCGTGGGGTGCATGAGCCGGCTCGCCAGTACCGACCATGTGGAATCGAACCCGTCTCGCGTGGCACGTAGGCCGAACATCGTCCAATCAGTTTCCGGATCGACCACAATGGTGCTTCCGAGTCGCGAGAGCATCGTGCGGACTTTCTCGCCGGCATATTCCCGGGTGCCCCGGTCGGATGCCTCGAGAAGGAGCGGCTCGATCCCCGCGTTGTTGTCGTTGATCTGACGGACGCCACCCAGCAGGTACACGTTCGCGGCCACGACATCGTTCGCGGGAGTCAAACGGTGAATGATCCGTACGCCACCGATTTCGTACGTCGTCGTCAGGCTGTCGTGGAGCGGCGCCTTCGTGCGCGATGTGCCTGGTATCGCACTTCCCGACACCTGAGCTTGCACGACACCGCTGGCCGCCAGGATGGATAGTGTTCCGACAACGAGTCCGCCGCGCCATAGCGCTGTCGCCACGGTGTTTCTCACTGGGCGATGCTCCGTGGCAACAGGTCCGCCGTCGTGAGCGCGATCGACTGCCTTGCATCCGCCGGTATCACCACGCCAGTCACTCGCGGCTTGCCGACGATGTATTTCGCGGCGTAGCTCCGGAGGTCCGTGAGGCTCTGCTTCGCCATGTTGTCCACGTATCCCATGTAGTACTCGAGATCGGCAACGCTCCACCAGAAGCCGATCGTCTGGCTGAAGCTGGACGCTCGCTCACGACCGAATGCGGAGCTCACGGCACGCTGCGCCTTCACCGCTTCGAGCTCCGGCTTCGAGATGTACCCGGGGTCGGTGAACCGCTGAATTTCCGCGTCGAGGGCCGCGAGGGCGCTCTTCAACTTGTCAGGCGTCGTCTGACCGCTGATCGTGATCGGCCCGACGTGATCGAGCGTGTAGTAGTTGACTCCGATCGACTGCCAGAGACCGGTGTCGACGAGCTTCTTCTGCAATGTGGAGTTGGGCTGATTCAGCACATCGGAGAACACGTCGGCGGCATAGGTGGCGTTCGGATCTCTGCGCACGCTCGGCCCTTGCCATTGGAGCTGTACCGTTACGGCACCCACCGGCTGCTCGATTATCAATGCCTCGCTCTTCTGCAGCGGCGGGATCGAGGGAATTGGGTCGGTGGCGAATGGGTCTGCTCCCTGAGCCCAGTCTCCGTACGTCTTCTCGGCGAGTCCGAACACGCTGTCCGGCGACACGTCGCCGGTTACGATCAGCACGGAATTGTTAGGCACGTAGTACTTGCGCTGGATCTCGCGCATTTTGGCCGGCGTGACAGTCAGGATGACATTGCGATCGCCGATCACGTTCTTCCGACTCCATTGGCCGGGATACAATAGCTTGCCCATCGCCTCCTGCAGGCGAAAGAACGGATTCGACTCGTTGCGGTCGTATTCGCCGATCACGACCTGACGCTCGCGGTCGATCTCTTCTTTCAGAAAGAGGGGGCCTCGCAGGGCATCAGCGAGTGCCTGTATCCCGCCCGCAAGGCTATCGGCAGGGAGCGTCATGTAATACGCGACCCGCTCTTCGTCCGTACGGCCGTTGAACACGGCTCCAAGTTCAGCCGCTCGGTCAATGAACTGGTCGGGTTCGGGCAGATGCTCGTTTGCCTTGAAGAACATGTGCTCGTACATGTGCGCGAGCCCGGCATATTCAGGCGTCTGCGTGAACGAGCCATTCTTCACATCGATCTCCACGGTCGCGAGCGGGACGCCGTGGTTCTCGACGACAATAACTTCGAGACCATTCGAGAGGACTCGCCGCTTGATGACCTTGTCCAGCTCGGCTCGTTGCCCGTAGGCCGGCGTGGAAGTCAGTGCCACAGCGGCGAGCATCACCGCGTGGAGCCACGTGACCCTCGGTCTGGTCGATGGTTTGCTGCGCGGGATTGGCCTATCCTCTATCGTGCCGGCGCAGTCGCGGAACCGCGCGATTGATGGGTTCAGCATGGGTGGCGGCTCGAGCGTGCCAGGATTTCTTTCCACATCTATGCCTCTCACTAATTTGGCCGACCCGATGATGGAACTCGGCAACCGGCTCGACGCCGCGCGACTCAAGCGGAATGAGCCACTCGCGTCATACACGACGTTTCGCATTGGAGGTCCGGCGGACCTGTTCTACGATGCCATATCCGCAGACGATCTAGCAAACGCTGTCGTTGCCGCACGTCGAAGTGGTATGCCCTACTTCGTCCTCGGGCTCGGAGCAAACATCCTCGTCGGCGACCGAGGATTTCGAGGCCTCGTCATACGAAATGCCGCTCGCCACATGCGCTTCGCCGAGGACGGGCGTGTGTGGTGCGAGAGTGGCGTGATCGTGCGCGACCTGATCGCGGAGTCTGTGCGACGTGGCTGGTCCGGACTGGAACACTACGTCGGTATTCCGAGCACCGTTGGCGGTGCGGTCTGGCAGAATCTCCATTTCCTCTCCCCGGCGCCGGACCGCGATCGAACCATGTTCATCGAGGAAGTGTTCGAGTCGGCCGACCTGCTCGACGAGCAGGGTGCCCGGCACTCCGTCGGTCGTGAGTACATGCGATTCGGCTATGACACCAGCGTTCTTCACGAGGGCCACGAAGTCGCGCTGTCAGTCACGTTTCGTCTCTCGCCGGGCGAGGTAGGGACGATGCATCGAATCATGCAGGAGAACCTGAGTTGGCGTGGTGCGCGTCACCCATGGCTCGACATTCATCCCAGTGCTGGCTCGATATTCAAGAAAATCGAAGGTGTCGGTGCAGGACGATTGATCGATCAGTGCGGGCTCAAGGGCTTCCGCATTGGAGACGCTCAGATTTCGCACATTCACGCCAACATCATGGTGAACCTGGGTCATGCGACCGCTGCCGATGTCCGCGCGCTGATCGCCCACGCACAGCACTGTGTTCAGGAGCGCTTCGGTCAGCACCTCGAGCCGGAGATAGGGCTCATCGGGGAGTTCTGATCCGGCGCCACTTAAAGCACCTGCGCGAACCCCACGACGAATCGCCACGGCTCGTGGTGATCCGTCGCGCGTGCGGCCCCGATGCTCACAGCTCCACCTAGGAAACGCAGTCGAAAGTCGATCGACGATTTGAAGCCATCGGTCGGGCGAGAGACCGGGGCGCCGGAAATGCTCCCGGGCGTGCCAAGAACTGAGTCCCCGACTGTCCCCAGTCGGAGAACCGCCGATCGCGCCGCATCGTTGGTTGCGGCAGCCCATCCCCCCTGTGCGCCGAACGAAAGTGTCGGCCCGACACTGGGCAATACGAATCGTCCGAGCCGTAACGGCGCCCGCCAAAGGGGGAGCGGATACATAACGAGTCCGCGAATCACGGCGGCTTGGTTGCCGGCAAATTCCTTGTAACCGTACCCTGGCAAATTCTGGTTCTCCCCAAGCTCGAACAGCTGTTGCGGCGGGATCGAGTCGCCGACGACCACCCCGGCGTCCGCCCGTGCCGCGTAGATCAACGGCCCGAGCATTCGTCGCGCGATGAGCCGCAGCTCGACCCTCCGCCAGGCGAGATCGCCAGTTGCCGCGTCGGCCTGGAGTAGAGCCCCAATGCCCGGGCGTACGAACGCCGCGTTTACGTCGGGATGGAACTCCACCTTCATACTGGCAATGCTATACCTGCCGTCGTCGACACCGCGATTGAAGCGGAACCCGGAATCGCCTGGGGTAAACGCCCCATGCTCGCGCTGTGCCGCCACGTACCGATCGGAACCGATCCCGGCCTCCACGCGAACGCGAACGTCCCGCCGCCGGTTCAGATACTTCGTTAGGCCAACCATGGCGCTCCTTCGGTCGACATAGTCGTAATCGTCCACCGAAAAAAGGGCACCCAGTGTCGATCCACTGTCGAATGGTTCGCGAAAGTCGTTCGTGACGTCGAGCGATCGACCCGCTCGTACGTATGGCCACCAGGAGCCCGTCTGTCGTTCCAGCGATACGCGCCCCCGAACGGTCTGCTCGGCCCATGCCCATCCGACATTGCCGCGCGCTATGACCCCGGGCAACCTATCACGAAGCTTCACTTCACCAGCGACGCCGGTGTACGCACCTTCGATCCGATTGTAGTGAAAAAGATCGGTCGGTTCCTGAAACCGCAGCCGCACGATAGGAGATCCCGTCGGTCGCCACGGATCTGGCGCGATGTCGAGGAAGTCATCCGCGCGGTCGCTCCCGGTCGATTCTCCGATGTCGCGTCTCCAGTCGGCAAAGCGATCGATGCTATCCCGTGGCGCGAACGTTAGGCGGTGCTTCGTGACCCGCAGCGAGTCGCCGGTGTCGACGGATCGTGCTTCGTGTGAGACGAGCGAGTCGGCGTCTGTGCGTCCCCCGGGAACCGAATCGCTGGACGTCGCGACCGCCGAACCCAGCCCGTCCACCGTCATGTTCCGGAATCGGGAGATGACGCGGAAGACTGCTCGCTGATCGCCAAGGAGCGCGATCGCGGCCTGTGCCTCGATCCGCTGATACGTAGGAAGCCAGTAGCGCCCCTCGAACTCTCCGTTCTCGAGCTCCAGATACGCGATCGCCTCCACCTGCGAGGCGACCAATCGGGATAGTCCGCTGGACTTGGATCCGATGGTTGCGAAGTACCCGCGCATGCGCACGATCTGCGCGCGCTGTTCGTCCAGCTCGATGTCTCCACGGAAGACGGTCGTCTCACGCGTTAGGCGGTCGCCGTATGGCTCGACATGTATGCGAACGATCGGAATCTCGCGACGCCCGGGTTTGACCGTCACGACCGTGTCGCCGCCGGAAAATCGATACAGCCGCTCGCGATCCTCGGCGAACGGATGCACGGCGACGACTGCGTTGGCGCGCCGCCGCTGACCGCGAGTCTTTCGCCGCGTCGAGTCCTGTTGGCCGAACAACAACGCCATTCGGTTCCCATACAGGATGGGAACCACCCACGCTTGCCGGAATAGGCCGACCGCGGATATGGTCACGCCAACCGATTGCGATCGGTACCCGACGACCCGCTGCTCGAACCGGCCCGACCGGTCCCAGTGCACGGTCGTTGCCGCCTGCTCGACCGTGAACGTCTGCTCGATGCCGTCCGGCTGGCGAGCGATGAACGCCATCTCGCTCT